>Ga0102948_1000613_pt1 | contig 14079 bp, 15 predicted proteins | sample SalPonA_A_H2O_MG_FD_78211 | JGI IMG/M metagenome (GOLD analysis project Ga0102948, IMG submission 78211) | Water microbial communities from South San Francisco under conditions of wetland restoration - Salt Pond MetaG R2A_A_H2O_MG | ecosystem: Environmental > Aquatic > Non-marine Saline and... | reverse complement strand
TTTTCTACAACTACTTTTTCCTGTAACAATACAGCATTTTTAAGTTCTTGAAGCTGTTGAGTTCGCTCTCGTAGCAATTTTTCATTAACTGAAAATCCTTTGATCAAATATTCTTTTAAGATCTTATTTGCCCATTGTCTAAACTGTGTTCCTTTTAATGATTTTATTCTATACCCTACTGATATTATGATGTCTAAATTGTAGTATTTGAGTTTACGAGAAATAGTTCTTGATCCCTCTTTTTGAACTGTCAAGTATTCCTTGACAGTTGAAAATTTATCTAATTCACCTTCTTTAAAAATGTTATTAATATGCAAACTGATGTTTTGTTTCGTATGATCAAAAAGTTCAGCCATTTGATTTTGATTTAACCACACAGTCTCATTTTTAATTCTTACATCAATACTCGTAACACCATTCGGTGTTTTATAAATTAATATCTGTTCATCATTTCCCATATTTCAATACTATGAATTGATTATGAGAATATTATAAATGTTCGATGAATGACAGTTTTATAAAGAAGAAATACGTTTATAAAAAAAGCCAGCATAATAGCTGGCTTATAGATTCTAAGTTATAGTGTCTTAGCCTTTGAGTTTTGCTCCCAAGAACTCTCTGTTCATACGTGCAATATTTTCTAAAGAGATTCCTTTTGGACATTCAACTTCACAAGCTCCGGTATTGGTACAGTTACCAAAACCTTCTAAGTCCATTTGTCTAACCATGTTTTGGACACGTGTCGTGGCTTCAACACGTCCTTGAGGAAGTAAGGCGTATTGAGAAACTTTAGCGGACGTAAAGAGCATTGCAGAAGCGTTTTTACAAGCCGCTACACAGGCCCCACATCCAATACACGTTGCAGCATCCATGGCCTTATCTGCATTTTCTTTAGGAATTAATATGGCATTGGCATCAGTGGTTTTACCAGAGGTATTCACAGAAATGTATCCTCCTGCGTGTTGAATACGATCGAAAGCTGAACGGTCTACGACCAAGTCCTTGATGACTGGGAATGCTTTCGCTCTAAAAGGCTCAATCACAATGGTATCGCCGTCCTTAAACATTCTCATATGTAATTGACAAGTCGTTACACGACGATCGGGTCCATGAGGTTCACCGTTGATTTGTAAAGAACACATACCACAGATACCTTCTCTACAATCGTGATCAAATTCAACAGGAACATCTCCCTTAGCGACTAAACTTTCGTTGAGGACATCGAGCATTTCCAAAAATGACATATCTTCATCGATGTTGTCGATCGGATAACTTACTAATTTTCCTTTTGCTTGTGCGCTCTCTTGGCGCCATATTTGTAATGTAAGCTTCATGGTATCTTATTTATAGCTTCTAGTCTTAACTTCAATATTTTCGTACTTGAGTTCTTCTTTGTGCAATACGGCATCTTTAGGAGCTCCTTTGTATTCCCAAGCAGCAACGTATTTAAAGTTCTCATCATCTCTAAGCGCTTCACCATCCTCGGTTTGATATTCTTCTCTAAAGTGTCCTCCGCAAGATTCGTTTCTGTGTAGGGCATCCTTAGCAAAAAGTTCTCCTAATTCAAGGAAATCTGCTACACGTCCCGCTTTTTCCAATTCAGCATTTTTAGAATTAGGATCCCCTGGGACGTTGACATTCTCCCAGAAATCAGCTCTAAGAGCAGCAATCTCTTCAATTGCCTCTTCTAGTTCTTTGGCGTTTCGGGCCATTCCACATTTATTCCACATAATCTTCCCTAGTTTTTTGTGGTAGTAGTCAACTGAATGCTTCCCTTTAGCCGAAGTCAGCTTCGTAATTCGATCTCTAACCTCTTTTTCAGCCTGCTCAAATCCAGGTAAATCTGTTGAAATGGCTCCAGTACGAATATCATTTGAAAGATAATCTCCAATTGTATATGGCAATACAAAGTAACCATCTGCAAGACCTTGCATTAAGGCCGAAGCACCTAATCTGTTAGCTCCGTGCTCTGAGAAGTTCGCTTCTCCTGCAGCATAGCAACCAGGAATGGTGGTTTGTAAGTTGTAATCTACCCACAATCCTCCCATGGTATAGTGAACTGCTGGGTAAATCATCATCGGGGTTTTGTACGGGTTTTGATCTACAATTTTTTCGTACATCTGAAAAAGGTTTCCATATTTAGCTTCGATCACTTTTTCACCGAGTTCACGAATTGTTTTTGCATCAGGATCTTTGATTCCAGAAGTGTATGCTTTTTCTTTTCCGTAGCGTTCAATTGCTGAAGCAAAATCCAAGAAAACAGCTTCTCCAGTTTTGTTAACACCATATCCCGCATCACAACGTTCTTTAGCGGCACGGGAGGCAACGTCTCTAGGGACGAGGTTTCCAAAGGCTGGATAGCGACGTTCTAAATAGTAATCGCGATCTTCCTCAGCAATGTCGACAGGCTTTAATCTTCCTTCACGAACTGCCTGTGCATCTTCCAATTTAGCAGGTACCCAAATACGGCCATCGTTTCTCAAAGACTCTGACATCAAAGTTAACTTTGATTGGTGGTCTCCTGACACAGGGATGCAGGTTGGGTGAATTTGAGTATAACATGGATTGGCAAAGAAAGCACCTCTTTTATGAGCTCTCCAAGCTGCTGTGACATTGGATCCCATCGCGTTGGTCGACAAGAAGAAGACGTTTCCATAGCCTCCAGAAGCCAAAACAACGGCATGAGCCGAATGACGCTCTAACTCTCCAGTAACCATATCACGCGCAATAATTCCTCTCGCTTTGCCATCAACAAGAACAAGGTCTTGCATTTCGTGACGATTAAAAGCTTGAATTTTTCCTCTATTGATTTGACGGTTCATCGCTGAGTAAGCACCCAGCAATAATTGTTGACCGGTTTGTCCTTTAGCGTAAAAAGTTCTCGATACGAGTACTCCACCAAAAGATCGATTGTCTAATTGTCCTCCGTATTCTCTTGCAAAAGGAACTCCTTGAGCAACACATTGGTCGATGATATTTCCAGACACTTCAGCTAAACGGTATACGTTTGCTTCACGTGCACGATAATCACCACCTTTTACGGTATCGTAAAAAAGTCGGTAGTTACTATCACCATCTCCTTGATAGTTTTTAGCAGCGTTAATACCTCCCTGAGCAGCAATAGAGTGTGCTCTTCTCGGAGAGTCTTGATAACAAAAAGTCTTTACATTATAACCTAATTCAGCTAGTGTAGCAGCTGCTGCACCTCCTGCAAGTCCTGTCCCAACAACGATAATATCGATGTTTCTTTTGTTTGCAGGATTGACCAGATTGATATTGTTCTTGTGATTGGTCCATTTATCAGCTAAAGGACCTTCTGGGATTTTAGAATCTAGTACGCTCATAATTAGTGCGATAATTGATTAAAGTGATGATAGAATGCAATAAATATAAATCCAAGAGGAATTACAATTGCGTATATTTTAGCAAAACCTTCTAAAGCTCTGCTGTATTTGTTGTTCCATCCCATTGATTGGAAGGAAGATTTAAACCCGTGTAAAAGGTGAAGCATCAAAAGAATAAATGACACTCCATAGATTCCAGTTCTTGTGATTGACTCGAATTTGTGAACCGTTTCAGGGAGGTAACGAGTAGGATCTTCTGGCGCTACTTCTATGTATTTGTATACCATTTCATGGTACCAAAAGTCATACATATGAAGCGCTAAAAAGGCTAAAATTACCGCTCCTGACAGAATCATATTACGAGACATCCAAGAAGCGTTTGCACCACCATTGTACTTTGAATAGCCAACGGGTCCACGTGCTTTTTTGTTTTCGATTTCAAGGACAAATCCCATCAAAAAGTGAATGATCACCCCCGCCACTAATACTGGCTGTAATACGTACTGTACCAATTTGTTGTAGCCCATAAAGTGTGAGGCTTCATTAAATAAGTCCGGTGCGATTACCGATAAGAAATTGATTCCAAAATGCAGTCCTAGAAAAGAGACTAAAAATAGCCCTGATAAGGCCATGATTATTTTTCTTCCGATAGAAGAAGGAACAGAATTGCTCATTTGTTTAAAATTTTACTGACAAAATTAAACTACAAACACCACTTGCCAAAATTATAGACTTGTTATTTTCTTAATTTTTCTATAAAAAATAGATTATTTTTGCTCGCTTTTTAAAAAAATGACATCTCTGTACAGCAATGAGCAATGGGGTCAATGGTTGACTCAGCTCGCAGATGATAATTTTGTAATTATCGATGAGTTTTTACCCGCGCAACTCTTAGAAGAGGTTTTGGGTTATTTCAATCAAAAAAAGGAATTAGACTCCTTTAATCTTGCTAAGATTGGCCCAGCTGAGGAAAAGCAAAGCGATTCGAGTATTCGAACCGACAAGACCTTTTGGATAGATCGCAAAAGAGATGTGGAACTCAATAAATTTTTTAGTTTGGTAGAAGAACTGATGCAACAAATTGCTCAACAACTCTTCTTGAGTCTCAATGGTTATGAATTTCATCTAGCTTCCTACTCCAAAGGAGGTTTTTACAAGGCGCACTTGGATCAATTTGACTCCAGATCCAATCGTATGATCAGTTTGATTATCTATTTGAATGAGGATTGGAACGAAGATCACGGAGGAGAATTATTAATTCACTCCTCGCCAACAAACACAAAAGTTGAACCTATACTCAACAGAGCGGTTTTATTCAGATCCGATGTTGTTTTACACGAAGTACTTCCTTCGAACAGAGAACGAAAATCATTAACAGGATGGTTGTTAAAACAACCTTCTACAATAGGGGTACTCGGAATTTAATCCTTCTTTAAACAGTAATTAATTCCTCCTAATAGGTGTTCTAAAAAGGCTGGTTCACTAAAGGATTCTATCGTATGACCACCACCAGTATAGAAAGATCTTCCTCCTTCGAATTCGTGATACCAAGCGATAGGATGACTCGCTCCATTAGTTCCTCCTTCATAGGTGTTCTCATCTAGGTTTAAAACAACCTGAATATTTGGATTTAAATCTTTGTAATTATACCACTCATCAGTTCGAACCCAGTCCTGAGAAAGGTGTTTGGTTGAAGCATGGTTTGTATCAACAACTTTAATGGTTGCTTCGCGCACATTTGGATTATTAGGATGCCCATTAAAGTAAGCTCCTGCTAATTTACCGTACCAAGGCCAGCTGTATTCAGTATCACAAGCTGCGTGAATTCCCATATAGGATCCACCTTGTCTTATGTATGCTTCAAAGGCCTTTTCTTGTTCACTATTTAGTACATCTTGGGTAGTGCTCAGAAAAATTACCAAATCATACTGCTTTAAATTCTCCAATTGAAACACAAGTGCATCCTCAGTTTGTACCAGATTAAAGTCCCCTTTTTTCCCTAATTGACGCAATGCATGAACTCCAGTTTCGATGGATTGATGTCTCCAACCCATGGTTTTGGTAAACACTAATATTTTGTGGGAACGGTCCTTATAAAATCCCTGAGCAAAAATTGTGGTTGCAAAAGAAAAAAGCAGAAAAGACAGCATTAGTTTTTTAGTCATCATTGCGCAAAGTGTTTGTTTGAATGTTGTGAAAGTACATATTTTTTTGGAGTGGTACCGAACTTTTTCTTAAAGGCAGCGATAAAATGACTCGCAGTGGAGTAACCAATTCGAAGTCCTACTTCGTTTACATTTAGTTCCCCTTCACCCAAAAGTTTTCTGGCAAATTCCATTTTGTAGTCAAAAAGAAAACCAAAAACAGTATCCCCATAAATTTGCTTAAAACCTTCTTTAAGTTTTTTTAAACTCAGATCGATTTCCGAAGAGAGTTCTTCCAAAGATGGGGGTTCCGCCATACGTTCAATGATGATGGCTTTTGCTAATCGAATCTTTTTGACGTTTTCCTCATCTGCTAAAAAAGGGCATTGAGCGAGTTGGGAGTCTTCATTTTTGCTAAAATAAAGAGCCATGAGTTCGTATACTTTTGCCTTGGCATAGAGGTCATTGATACTTCCTCCATTTTTGTAATAGTAGAGTTGACTTAGCAGAACAGCAATAGCAGGACTTATGGGTTCTTGATTGTAGTATTTTTTATTGTCGGTTCTCAAAAAGTGTATTTGATTGGCTTCAGAAGAAAACAACGAATGAAATCTTTTAAGACTCATCACCAAAGAAATTAACCATGAGGATGGGTGTACAATCAAATCTAAAGGAAGATCCTGTTGGGTGTTGTACAAAAGAGTTGAGTTTTCTTCCGTTGTAGCGAGTTGATAACTACCTCCGTTAAATTGAAAGACAGCAGATCCTTTTAAACAGAAGTGGAACTGAATAAAACTCTTGTCAATTTCGTGATTAAACTGTTGATTTTCAGATGAATTATTGGTAAACTTCAAGAGGTATACCTCTTTGTCTATGACTGTTTTTTCAATTGAACCTTGGGCGTTATTTTTGTCATCCATAAGATTAGGATTTTGATTTTGATTTAATTGCCTTGTCTTAAGATTTTTAATCGCTGCTTCAAAGGCCTAGTAAAATTAATCATTTCCAAGAAAATATCGCTATAAAGACCATATATATCTCATATCGACACTAATAGTACTTTAAGCGTTATTTATGTTCTCTAAAGGGTTTTAAATTTGTCCCTTGTCTAGATATGAAACAGTATCACATCTCAAAATATCAAAGTTTCTATTGCATTGGCCTCAATTACAACAAGGCTGATGCGACCATAAGGGGGAAATTCAGTTTGAATCAAGAGCAGATTGTGGATTTGTTAGCTGATGCTAAGAAAATGCACACCGATGGTTTGCTGGTGATCTCTACCTGTAATAGAACTGAATTGTTTGGTTTTGCTGAACATCCTTTTCAACTCATCAACTTACTTTGCTCTCACTCAAACGGAACTGTTGAAGAATTTAGAGATGTAGCCTATGTTCACAAAAATCAGGAAGCCATTTCTCATCTATTTAGAGTGGGAACTGGACTGGATTCTCAAATTCTTGGTGACTTTGAAATTATTGCTCAACTCAAAACAGCTTTCGCTCAATCAAAGAAAAAAGGATTGGCTAACCCATTTTTAGAGCGACTTTGTAATTCAGTAATTCAGGCGAGTAAACGCATTAAAACTGAGACTGAAATTTCTTCTGGAGCTACTTCTGTTTCCTTTGCATCGGTTCAGTATATTCTCAACAATGTAGAAGAAATCTCCAACAAGAACTTATTGCTTTTTGGTACAGGTAAAATTGGAAGAAACACCTGTGAAAACCTTATTAAGCATACAGATAATTCACGTATTACGCTTATTAACAGAACGAAAGACAAGGCTGAAAAAATTGCTGGTAAATTTGATCTTATTGTTAAGGACTACGGAGACTTAGCTGCTGAAATTCGAAACACCGATGTACTTATCGTAGCAACAGGAGCCAATCGCCCAACAGTTTCAAAAGCGTTAATATTCAACAAAAAGCCACTTTTGATTTTAGATTTATCCATTCCTAGAAACGTCGATGAAAATGTTATGGAATGTGAAGGAGTGAGTTTGGTGCATTTAGACGAACTCTCTCAAATCACCAATCAGACTTTGAATGATCGAAAAAAGCAATTGCCTCAAGCTGAAGAAATTATTGAGGAAGTAAAAGCTGAGTTTAATCAGTGGTTAGAAACCAGAAGATATGCTCCTGTTATTAAAGCTTTGAAGGATAAATTAATTTTGATGCAAGAAGAGGAATTAGATTTCCATTTCAAAAAGAACAATGGTTCAAGTCTAGAGGATGCTAAAGAAGTTTCTGATCGAATCATTCAAAAAATTACCAAGCATTTTGCGGAACACTTTAAGGATACGGAGACTAATCCTACACAATCTCTTGAGGTGATTTCCAAGGTGTTTCAACTTAAGCAAACAACTCATGACTAATCCTATTCGTATTGGGACTCGTAAAAGTGAATTAGCCCTTTGGCAAGCCCATAAAGTTAAATACCTTTTAGAGGAGCTTGGTCATCTGTGTGAGTTAGTCCCTATTGAATCACAAGGAGATCTCAAATTAGATCGCCCCTTATACGAACTCGGTATTACAGGAGTTTTCACCAAAACTTTAGATATCGCTCTGATTGAAAACAGAATCGATATCGCGGTTCACTCTATGAAAGATGTTCCAACTCAATTTGCTAAAGGACTTGTGAAGTTGGCTGTTTTGGAACGTGGACAAACTGAAGATGTCCTAGTACATAAAGGAATAGATTTAACTCAAGAAAATTTAACCATTGCTACCAGTAGCCTTAGAAGAAAGGCACAGTGGCTTGCTAAATACCCGACTCATACCATCGTTGATATTCGAGGTAATGTGCAGACTAGACTTCAGAAGTTGGAAAACAACGATTGGGATGGAGCCATTTTTGCAAAGGCTGGTTTAGAACGTTTAAATCTGCTACCAGAAAGGACTCTAGAATTGGATTGGATGGTGCCTGCACCTGCTCAAGGAGCAATTGTGGTTCTAGGAAACGAATCCAATAAGGCGGTAGCAAAAGCCCTTAAAGAACTAAATGACGATCGTACAGATCGTTGTACTACTTTGGAACGTAACTTTTTAAGAACCTTAGAAGGAGGTTGTACAGCACCAATTGGAGCCATTGCTCATATTGAAAATGACACATTATATCTCAAGGGATGTGTTTACGATACAGATGGTACTTCAAAATTTGTCATTGAAGATCAGATGCCTTTAAGTGCAACCTATGATTTGGGAAGAAAGGCCGCAATTGATTTACTGGCTAGTGGAGCAGATCAGTTGATGGATCAAATCAAAAAGAGCAACTCATGAGTGCTTTAAAACTACTTTCTACACGCTTCCTTTTATCAGAAGAGCAACTAGCATTAGAAAATTTGGGATTTGTAGTTGATCAGTTGGCATCAATTTCAGTTGAACTCATTGATTTTAAGATGCCTAAAGACCTTGAGAATGCCATTTTTACCTCACAAAACGCCATCAAATCTTTTTTAAAACACCCTTTGAGCTCAGAATTACTCTCTAAAGGCGTCCAGGCGTATTGCGTAGGTGAAAAAACAGCTCAATTAGCTACGGATTCAGGCTTTGAAGTTCAATATTGGGCAAATAATTCAGCAGAATTAGCGCAAATGATAACAGAAAACGATGCCTCTCAATCATTTGTCTATTTTTCAGGATCTATATCCATGCGTGCTTTGATAGAGGGGTTCGATAAAGATGAGATCACCTATCGAGAAATCGTGGTGTATTCCACAACTGAGACCTGTCCCAAATTAGAAAAAGATTACGATCTGATTTTGTTTTTCTCCCCGAGTGGAGTAAGATCCATCAGTGCGAAAAACGATATTTCAAAAGCTGTAAAGGTTTGTATTGGACCTACAACAGCCCGAGAATTTAATACAGAAAACAACCTACTAATCGCTGAATATCCGCCTAGTTTTAATCACATGATTCAGGCTATAAAACAGTTTAAGCAATAAGAGATGACATTAAAAAACGATTTATTTTTAAGAGCCTTAAAGGGAGAAACCGTAGAACGTCCACCAGTATGGATGATGCGTCAGGCTGGAAGATATTTACCAGAGTTCATGGAAATAAGAGAGAAATACGATTTCTTCACAAGATGTAGAACTCCAGAATTAGCTTCTGAAATCACCGTTCAACCGATTCGTCGTTATGGAATGGACGCTGCTATTTTGTTTTCTGACATCTTGGTAATTCCTCAAGCGATGAATATAGAGGTTCAAATGAAACCTAATTTTGGGCCTTATTTGCCGAATCCTATTCGAAGTCAAAAAGATGTAGATGCTGTTGTTGTTCCCGATGTTCACGAGGAACTAGGATATGTGATGGAGGCTATAAAGCACACCAAAGAACTTTTAAACGATGAGGTTCCACTGATTGGTTTTGCAGGTTCTCCTTGGACTATTTTATGCTACTGTGTACAAGGACAAGGATCAAAGAATTTTGATATAGCCAAGTCTTTTTGTTTTTCACAGCCAATAGCAGCGCATGCCTTACTTCAAAAAATAACAGACACTACCATCGCTTATCTCAAAGCTAAGGTTGAAGCTGGAGTTGATGCTGTTCAAGTCTTTGACTCATGGGGAGGAATGTTAGCTCCTGAAGATTATTCAGAATTTTCTTGGAAGTACATTCAACAAATCATCGATGCTTTAAAAGATCTTGTTCCAGTAATTGCTTTTGGAAAGGGATGTTGGTTTGCACTTCCTGAAATGGCCAAATCTGGTGCTGCAGCTCTTGGAGTAGATTGGACCTGTTCTGCTAAAAACGCTCGTTATTTAACAGGAGGTCAAATTACACTTCAAGGAAATTTTGACCCTGCTCGTTTGCTTTCACCACCAGCTGAAATCACCAGACGTGTTCATCAAATGATTGATGAATTTGGAAAAGATCGATATATCGCAAACTTGGGTCACGGTATTTTACCAAATATCCCATTAGAAAACGCCGAAGCTTTTATCGAAGCAGTTAAATCTTATAAAGTATCCTAGATGAGAGAGCAGTTTTACAATTATATTCAAGAGTTACAAGACCGCATTTGTGCAGGCCTTGAAGCAGTGGATGGTAAAGCGAGATTTCAAGAAGATTTATGGGAACGTCCTGAAGGAGGTGGAGGAAGAACACGAGTGATAGAAAACGGATCTGTTTTTGAAAAGGGAGGAGTTAATATCTCAGCAGTTCACGGGAAATTACCGGAGTCAATGCAGGCATACCTTAAAGTGGAGGATGCTGATTTCTTTGCCTGTGGATTATCCTTGGTGATTCATCCTGTAAATCCAATGGTTCCAACGACTCATGCTAATTGGAGATACTTCGAACTCTACGACAACAATGGAAACATCACCAAGTCTTGGTTTGGGGGAGGTCAGGATTTAACTCCTTATTACCTCTTTGAAGAAGACGCTAGGCATTTTCATCAAGTATGTAAAACTGCCTGTGATAAACACTCTAAGGAATTTTATCCAACTTATAAAAAGAGATGTGACGACTATTTTTGGAATACTCACAGAAATGAGGCTAGGGGAGTAGGTGGTTTATTTTTTGATTATTTAACTCCTACGGATGATTTTAGTTCTCAGGATTGGTATAATTTTGTTACCGAAGTTGGAGATAGCTTTTTAGAAGCCTATGTTCCTATTGTCAATAAAAGAAAGGACCTTGAATATACTTCAGAGCAACGCGATTGGCAAGAGATTAGAAGAGGTCGTTATGTGGAATTTAATTTAGTTCACGACAAGGGGACTTTGTTTGGTCTGCGCACCAATGGTAGAATAGAAAGTATCTTGATGAGTTTGCCTTCACATGTACAGTGGAAGTACAATCATCATCCAGAGCCTGGATCAAAAGAGGCTCAATTAATAGAGGTATTGGAACATCCAAAAGAGTGGATTTAAGATGAGACAAAAAATATATCAAGTAGATGCTTTTAGTCAGGAACCCTTTAAAGGAAATCCTGCAGCAGTTTGTGTTCTAGAACAATGGCTTTCTGAAGAAAAAATGCAGTTGATAGCCATGGAAAACAATTTGTCAGAGACCGCCTTTGTGGTCCCCATGGGTGACGAATACGAGATCCGTTGGTTTACTCCTTTAGTTGAGGTGGATCTTTGTGGTCATGCTACCTTGGCTTCTGCTCACGTGCTGTTTGAATATTACAATCACAAGGGTAAAGAGATTCTCTTTCAGAGTCGTAAAAAGGGGGCGCTCACCGTTGTAAAAGATAAGAAATTAGGATTAGTGTTGGATTTTCCAGCACAGCAAATAGTTCCTATTCAACCTCATGATAGTATTTCTAAGGCTATAGGAGCTACTCCTAAAAAGACCATCAAGGGGGAAACCGATTTTATGCTCGTCTTTGAAAACCAAGCACAAGTTGCTGCTTTAAAACCAAATTTCGAAGAGCTAGCGAAGACTAAGCTAGAGGAATCATCGCAACAGCTCCTGGTAAGGAAGTTGATTTTGTGTCTCGATTCTTTGGACCAGCATGTGGAGTTAATGAAGATCCTGTTACCGGATCAGCTCATACGATTCTAGCTCCTTTTTGGGCAGAAACCCTAGGAAAAAAGAAATTAAATGCTCTTCAAATTTCTAAAAGAGGAGGGGCATTACACTGTGAAGTTAAAGAAGATCGCGTTCTCATATCAGGTCATGCAGTGACCTATATGGAAGGTGAAATAAATCTATAAGCTATGTATCCAATTATCAGAAACAGACGCCTTAGAGCATCAGAATCCATCAGAAACTTAGTTCGTGAAACAAGTATTACTCCTCATGACTTTTTAGTTCCACTTTTTGTGGAGGAAGGAAAGGGGATTAAATCTGAAATTCCATCCATGCCAGGATACTACCGTTTTAGTCTTGATTTGTTAAAAAAAGAGGTTCAAGAATTGTGGTCCATGGGGCTTTGTGGAGTACTCGTATTTGTAAAAGTAGAGGATGCTTTAAAAGACAATCAAGGAACTGAGGCTGTCAATCCCGATGGTTTGATGCAACGCGCAGTTAAAACCATCAAAGATGTTTGTCCAGGAATGTTAGTGATGACGGATGTAGCATTAGATCCTTATTCTTCTTATGGACATGATGGGATTGTTGAAGATGGACAAATTCTCAACGATGAAACAGTTGAAGTATTAACCGATATGAGTCTGTCTCATATCGAAGCGGGTGCTGATTTTGTAGCTCCATCTGATATGATGGATGGACGTATTTTAAGCATTCGAGAAGCCTTCGAAGATGCGGGCTATCACCATGCTGGTATTATGAGTTATTCGGCCAAATACGCATCTGCATTCTACGGGCCTTTTAGAGATGCTTTGGACTCTGCACCAGGATTTGGAGACAAAAAAACCTATCAAATGGATTTTGCAAATCGCTTTGAAGCCATTCGTGAAACACAGTTGGATGTAGATGAAGGAGCTGATATTGTCATGGTAAAACCAGGACTTGCTTATTTGGATATCCTTCGTGAAATTAAGAACGAGGTGGATGTTCCTGTGGCAGTGTATCAAGTCTCAGGAGAATATGCCATGCTTAAAGCAGCAGCAGAGAAAGGTTGGCTCAACCACGATGCTGTGATGATGGAACAACTCATCGCATTTAAAAGAGCCGGAGCAGATATCATAGCCTCTTATTTTGCTAAGGATGCGGTAAAACTTTTGTAACCGTTTATCGATAAATATCAAAAACATAATTAAAGTTTCTTAGATTCAAAATACTAACAGATACTGAATCTAAGAATTAATGTGTTTTTAAATTAAAATACTTATCTTTGACGTTAGTATCGAATAACGACACTATGATTGTTGATTTTGATTCTAAACACACCTATCTAGTTTGGATTGGTGAACGATCAACTAAATTGCCTTTTGAAATACAAAACACAGCTAGGAGAAAATTGAGAATGTTACACCGAGCTCAAGATCTTAATGATTTGAGAATTCCACCATCGAATCATTTGGAAAAATTAAAGGGGAATTTAATTGATTATTTCAGTATTAGAATAAATAATCAATGGAGAATTATCTTTAAATGGAAGGACGGCAATTCATATAAAGTAAAAATTGTAGATTATCATTAATACTCAACCATGAAACAATTACCCAATATTCACCCTGGAGAAGTTTTAAACGAAGAGTTTTTAAAGCCTTTAAATATTACTGCTTATCGATTGTCAAAAGAGTTGCATATACCACAAACCAGAATCTCTCAGATTCTACATTCAAAAAGAAGCATCACCGCAGATACTGCAATTAGACTTAGTCGATTTTTTGGTAATTCTGCAAAGTTCTGGATGGGTTTACAAGAAGATTATGATTTAGAAGAAGTGCTTCGTAATCGAAAACAAGAATACGACGAAATTGAAGCATTAGCTTCTTAAAACAAACTCAATTGTTTGTAATTCGATTCGTGCTCCATGAGCCATTGCTTTTTGTCGATTCCCCATGCAAAACCAGTTAGGGAACCATCTGAACCAATAACGCGATGACAGGGGATAATGATTCCAATGGGATTTTTTCCATTGGCAGAAGCTACAGCTCGAATGGCTTTGAGGTCTCCTAATTGCAACGCGAATTCACTGTAGGAGATGGTTTTTCCAAAAGGGATGGT
>Ga0102948_1000612_pt1 | contig 14080 bp, 14 predicted proteins | sample SalPonA_A_H2O_MG_FD_78211 | JGI IMG/M metagenome (GOLD analysis project Ga0102948, IMG submission 78211) | Water microbial communities from South San Francisco under conditions of wetland restoration - Salt Pond MetaG R2A_A_H2O_MG | ecosystem: Environmental > Aquatic > Non-marine Saline and... | reverse complement strand
CATACCCTTACGATCAAGCTGTTCCATCTTCTTGCCATCAAACGCTGAGGTATCGTCTCTAAACTCCATGATCATCAGATCGGGGTTATCCGTCGTAAATACCGATTTCGCTTTGCCGGCATATAACTCTTCACGCTTTTCCATTAAAAACTCCAAAGCAGCTGTATTTAAATACAACCAATAATCAAAGTGGCAGATTATCCTTAATCAACCATAGAAGCTGTTCGGCACCGCCAGCATCGGCAGTCTTACCCTTATCATCATTAACCGTCAACAAAACGCCAGAGCGAGCGCGATTGAAGCTCAATTGAAAACGTTTTATGAGTTCAAATTCACCCGTTTCATCATTTAGACGCTTCTGGTTGTCTTGACCAAAGACATATACAACTCGACCACCCATCCAAACTTTAAAACCTTCCATCGCTTGCAGCTCTTCCTGAGTCGCTTGTGCACCAGAGACAATTGCATTGGGATCAGAGCTGTAAACCACATCGGAGGGTTGTTCATCCGTTGCTTTACCCGAAAGCAACTCGGTATCCAAAGTGATTGGGCCCATCTCGTTAGAGCGAAGCCACTCTAAAAATCCCTTAGGCTTCTCTTCTGCAACGGTCTGTTTAAAGGTTAAGTAGATAACACCCGCTTCGCGATCACGAGTACCGACGTCAACACCGGCACTATCAAGGGCTTTATTGACCAGCTCCCAAGCCTGGTCACCACTGGTTTTAACATTCAACAGTGGACGATTACGCGAGTCACGTCCCATAGTAGCCGTTAAACGATCGTCGGTTTGAAACTGAGATAAGGTTGGCGCTGTCGATGCGACATCCCCTTTACCTAGGTAGTTCAACATGGCAAACATGATCTCGTTTGAATAAGCCAACTCAGTCGCATCACTGCTCCAATCAAGCTCACTCTTATCAGCACTCAATGCTATCTGAGCATGTTCCATGCTGATAGCGGTGCGTTCAGTATTATCAGGATCAGGGCGCAGGCGGACTCGCAACTTGTTCAGAGAGGGCTCATTTGCTTCGGAGTTGAACTTGACGGTATTCAAAAGACGCTGAAAGTAGTTTAGGTCCTCGCCAGCAACTTCTATCCAGTCTGACTCCATCACACCTGTTTTAGGGTCAGCAATAGCCAGATCGATATTGGCATCCTGCCAGAACGGTTTTAACTCAATCCAAACTTGATCAATCGGCTCATCAACCAGAATCACTCGCTCACCCTCGAGTGGGCGAATTGAGGCACGATCATTGCCATCGACGGCAAAGAAGAACTCTGGGCGCGGCGCTTCTGGAACCAGCTCGTTTGAAACGACGACCGATTCATTAATGACAGGCACTTGGAGTAGATCTTGAGTACTCTTCGCGTTAATCCCCTCAGGAATGACGAGGCGCTTCCCAGGTTGGGCGAGAGCATACTCTTGGCCGCGATCACGGATAACACCATTCTCTCCGTAAATCGGGTTTGATTTGATTGCATCCTGCACCGTACATCCCGATACAATCAACGTTCCACACACGATCCAAAAGCGAGCGTTCATAATAGAAACCTTAAATTAGACCTGTTTGTTTCAACGCAGCAACAACGGTTGGGCGATTCTCTTCAGAGAGTGGCGTCAGTGGCAAACGAATTCCCTGACCAATCAAACCCATCTCATACATTGCCCACTTAACAGGAATGGGATTGGACTCTACAAATAGATCTTTGTGCAGTGGCATCAACTTCTGTTGCAACGCTCGTGCCTCGTCGAATTTTTTATCCAAGCCAAGTTGACACAATTCAGCCATAGCCTTGGGTGCAGCGTTAGCCGTAACTGAGATATTGCCGTGACCGCCTGCAATAATGAGCTCAATGGCAGTGGCATCATCCCCTGAGTAGATTGCAAAGCCTTCAGGAGCGTTATCGATAAGGTATTTGGCACGTTCAATATCACCCGTTGCCTCTTTAATACCAACGATATTGTTGACTTCAGCCAAACGCAGTGAGGTGTCTGGCAACATATCACAGGCCGTACGACCCGGAACATTGTAAAGAATCTGAGGAATGTCAACGGCTTCGGCAACGGCTTTGTAGTGTTGGTAAAGACCTTCTTGAGTCGGTTTGTTGTAGTAAGGGGTCACCAAAAGACACGCATCAGCACCGGCCTCTTTGGCACCTTGAGTCATCTCAATCGCTTCACGAGTGGAGTTAGCCCCTGTACCGGCAATGACGGGTATTTTGCCTTTGCAAAGTTCGACAACGCGAGCCACCACTTCTAAGTGTTCATCATAATCCAGTGTCGCAGACTCTCCGGAGGTACCTACAGCAACAATTGAGGCCGTACCTTGTTCGATGTGCATGTCGACAATGCGATCTAAAGCCTGCCAATCAATATCACCGTTGTCGTGCATTGGGGTAACCAGAGCAACGAGGCTGCCAAGAATCATATATTTCACCTTATTATGGCTCGGTTGCTCACCATTTAGACGAAGTCCATAAAAAATGAGCAAGAATACTATTTAGCCGTCTATTTTAAACGATTTCCGGGTAACATTCGTAGAGGCACAGTAACTTTTTATTACATTACTAGGAGATAAAGATGGTTGAAGTAGGTCAAACAGCTCCAGACTTTGAAGCAAAGGACCAGAATGGAGAAAAAATTACGCTAAGTCAGTTCAAAGGTAAAAAGGTTGTCCTCTACTTCTATCCTCGTGATAACACACCGGGTTGCACCGCTCAAGCGTGCGATCTGAGAGATAACATTGAACGGTTAGCGGACAAGGGTTATCAAGTGATCGGTGTCAGTACAGACTCAGAAGCGAAGCATCGTAATTTTATTGAAAAGTATGACCTTCCCTTCCCACTGATTGCGGATACCGACAATGCTGTTCATGAACTCTATGGAACCTGGCAGCTTAAAAAGAATTACGGCAAAGAATATATGGGCACCGCCAGAACAACCTTTATTATCGATGAGCAGGGAAACGTTTCTGAGGTTATCGAAAAAGTAAAAACCAAGGAACATACCGCTCAGATACTGGGCGAGTAATTGAAACCAGAAGGGGTGCCACTGCACCCCTTCTTTTTAACTCGTTATAAATAACTTACCCTGCATCGGGCGGGGGCAACTCATCTGCTGTTGGCCAAGCGGTCACAATCGACTTAACCAGAGTCGCCAGCGGTATAGCAAAGAATACTCCCCAGAACCCCCATAACGTCCCAAATACCAACACAGCAACAATAATAGAGACCGGGTGCAAATTGACCGCTTCAGAAAAGAGTAAGGGTACGATCACGTTACCATCGATTGCCTGAATAATGGTGTATGCAAGCATCAGGTAGAGAAACTGATCGCTCCATCCCCATTGAAAAAAAGCAATCAGAGCGACGGGAACGGTCACCACCGCAGCACCAATATAGGGAATCAACACCGACAGACCCACCAACAACCCGAGGAGAGCGGCATAGTTAATACCCAAAAGGGCAAAAGAGATAAAGGTTGCGACGCCAACGATCAAAATTTCAATCGCTTTACCACGAATGTAGTTCGCCAATTGGGCGTCCATCTCATTCCAAACCTGATCCATCATTTCACGCTTTTTAGGCAGAAATGCTGTCCAACCAGTAATCAAGCGATCACCGTCTAACAAGAAAAACAGCACTAAAATAGGCACTAACACAAAGTAGATCAGAGCGGTTAAGACACCTGTTAGAGAGCTCAGTGAGAAACTCAATAGCCACTGCCCTAACTGGCTAAGTTCCGCTGCAGCAGTACCGATGAGGTTACGAATTTGTTCAGCAGAAACCAGTTCAGGGTAACTCTGTGGAAGGAGCATCAATACCTGCTGCAAATTAGTCACCATACCCGGCAGCTCATTAAACAGATTGACTAACTGCGTCCAAACAGCAGGAAGAATAAACAGAAACATCGCAACAACAAAACCAGAAAAGGCAATAAACATTGTTGCGACGGCTGTCTTATGCCCTAGACCGATAGCCTTTAATCGATTAACACCGCCCTGCATCATAAAAGCGAGTATCAGGCCTGCAAAAACAGGAATCAGAGCGCCACCTAAAAACCAAATAATCAATCCAGACACAAACAGTAATAAAAACAGCAACAACGCCTCTTCATTTGAGAAGTAACGATGTACCCATTTACTAAAAATCTTTTGCATCGCTTGATTAACCTCGACGAAGAAGGTGAATGTAAGTTTGGTTGTTCTCAATCGTTGAGATCAACTCATGATTTGACAACTCAGCATAGGCTTTAAAGTCACGCACAGATCCCCCATCCGTGGCGATCACTTCAAGCACCTGCCCTACTTCGAGAGTATTGAGTGCTTGTTTTGCTTTCAACAACGGCAAAGGACACGCTAGACCGGTCGCGTCGACCCTTTTATCAATTTGAATCTCTGTCATACTAAAGTCAGTGTAAAAAATAAATCTATCGGCGCAATGTAACTGATATACAGAACAAAGGCTATGCTACCTCTGATGCGAACCCAACTACTTATCCTCCTATGCAGCCTTCTCTCACTGAATGCTCAAGGTTCTGAGAATCTTCCCAATCTGACAGGCAGCACCAACTCGACCTATCAACTTGAGCAAGAGCGAGCGCTAGGACAAGCCTGGATGCGCATGATGAAAGCTCGAGCCCAACTTTTAGATGATCCAATTGTCGAAAGTTATCTTAAGGATCGATTGTGGTATCTATCACCCTATTCTGAGCTACAAGACAAGCGGCTGGATCTGCTGGTCATCGACCAACAGGAGGTGAATGCGTTCGCTGCACCGGGTGGCATTATTGGCATCAATGCGGGCCTCCTGTTGGCAACAGAGACAGAAGACCAGTTAATGTCAGTGATCGCTCACGAATTTGCCCATTTGAGTCAGCGCCACTTTGCCCAACAACAAGCAGCTAACGATCAGAGGCAACCACTGGTATTAGCAGGCATCGTCGGCAGCATTTTACTCTCCAGCATTAACCCCAACGCGGGAGCCGCTGCACTCCAGGGCACCATCGGTGCTTCCGAAACTGCTCGATTGAGCTTCAGTAGACAGAATGAGCTAGATGCCGACCAAGCGGGCATGCGTACCCTGGTCGCAGCGGGTTATGACCCCCAAGCAATGCCGCAGATGTTTGCACAGCTAGCACAAACTAATCGATTTTCAGGCAGTGCCGTGCCAGAATTTTTAAGAACCCACCCGGTGACCGAATCTCGTATCGCCGATTCCACCAATCGCGCAATGAATTTACCTAGCTCTGATAGAGAGAATCGCGACGATCAAAACTTTATGATCGCTAAAGCGAGAGTGGCTGTGAATTATGGCGCTGAAAATCGACTTCTCAATGAACCCGCAGTCGATGAATCTACGAAGCATTTTACTCAATATCTAAAGGCACTATCGGTTAATGACCTTAACGAAGCGCAAAACCACTGGGTGACACTGCCAAAAAAGTGGCAACAACACCCGTGGGTCCAACTCAGTCGATTGTCTCAACTCTCTCTTAGCAACCAACCGACTGACGCATTAATTGATGAGCTTATGGACTTGTACCCTAATGACTTTGCCGTGCAAGCGACTCTTGCCAAGACCTTCAGAGAGCGAGGTAATGTCTCACAAGCAATCAACCTATATAAACAACTGCTCAGAGATTACCCAAACAACACACTGTTTCTCTATCACCTCTCGGAGCTCTATGGATTGATCAATGATATAGAACAACTTCACCGAACCCGAATTGAGTTCTTTTTTCAGCGTGCTGAATTTGACCTAGCACTTCGACAAGTCGAGTTTGCCCGACGAGATGCTAGGAACAACCCCATTCAACTGGGTTGGCTAACACAGAGGGAGAGTGAGATTCGATCAGACCAGTTACGGTTTGATGAGCTATTCAAATAGCAGGATTAGCGGGCTTGGAAGCTCAGCATTCTCTCAAGGGGACGAAGTGCGCGCTGACGTAGCTCAGGATCTACAAAGACCTCTTCGCGACCCTGACGCAGGCCATCCAAAATATTTTGAAGACCGTTCATTGCCATCCAAGGACAGTGAGCACAGCTTCGACAAGTGGCCCCCGAACCACCAGTGGGAGCTTCGATAAAGGTTTTGCCAGGCGCAGCCTGCTGCATTTTAAAGAAAATACCTCGATCCGTTGCCACAATGAACGTTTCATTAGGCAGATCATGAGCTGCTTTAATTAGCTGACTGGTAGAACCCACTGCATCGGCAAGATCTACTACAGCTGCAGGAGATTCTGGGTGAACAAGCACCGCCGCATCAGGGTAGACTGCTTTAAGATCTAACAACCCTTTCGCTTTAAACTCTTCATGGACAATACACGAACCATCCCAAAGCAGCATCTCTGCGCCCGTTTGATTTTCGATGTAACTGCCTAAATGCTTGTCTGGAGCCCAGATGATCTTTTTATCCTGATCTACAAGATGCTCAACCACTTGCAGTGCAATACTCGATGTCACCACCCAGTCTGCTCTCGCTTTAACTTCGGCCGAGGTGTTCGCATACACCACCACCTCGTGGTCAGGGTGTGCATCACAAAACGCGCTAAATTCATCAATGGGACAGCCGATATCCAGCGAGCAAGTTGCTTCCAGTGTCGGCATTAAAATACGCTTATCTGGGCTAAGGATTTTAGACGTCTCACCCATAAACTTAACGCCAGCAACCACTAAGGTAGAAGCTGAATGGTTAGCACCAAAACGCGCCATTTCAAGGGAGTCTGCAACGCATCCACCGGTTTTTTCGGCAAGGGCTTGCACTAAAGGGTCAGTATAATAGTGAGCCACCAAGCACGCATCGCGCTCTTTAAGTTCAATCGCTATCTGCTCTTCAAGATCGGCAACTTGAGCAGGCGTAAGATCGCTGGGCAGGTGCTCTTGAGCAAAATGCTCTTGCACCATAATACGTTGATCAAGATCTGCTTTAGTGTGCATACCAACCTCAAAAAATGACAAATAGAGATGTCGTAACGAATAGATTGTTAAGGGTTATACCGGAATATAGCGCGTCGGATCGGGAACACCTGCATCCTCAAAGCCTTTGGCTCGCAAACGACAACTATCACAGCGACCACACGCACGACCCTCATCATCTGATTGATAGCAGGAGACTGTTAAAGCGTAGTCTAGACCTAAACGATGACCGGCTTGAATGATTTCAGCTTTGGTAAGGTCAATCAGAGGGATTTCGATCTTGAATGGCTCACCCGTTACCCCATTTCGAGTCGCAAGATTTGCCATCTCTTCGTAGGCTTTAATAAACTCTGGACGGCAATCTGGGTATCCCGAATAGTCCACAGCGTTCACACCAATGAAGATCGCATCCGCATGCAACACTTCAGCCCATGCCAACGCCATAGATAGAAATATGGTATTACGTGCAGGCACGTAGGTGATAGGCACCCCTTCCGTTTCACCTTCAGGGACATCTATCGTACTGTCCGTCAGGGCAGAGCCTCCAAACTGGGCAAGATCCAGAGAAAATACGCGATGTTCTTTAGCACCCACTGAGGCACACACCGCTTTAGCTGCGTTCAGCTCAGTCAAAGCGCGTTGGCCATAATCAAAGCTTAATGCATAACACTCAAACCCTTGATCAGCTGCAATCGCCAATACGGTTGCAGAATCAAGACCACCTGAGAGCAGGACAACCGCACGTTTCATCTTATGATTCATAGTTATGAGCGAGGCTTATAGTTGCGAGCTAAGCCAGCAGCAGAACTTTTAGGGTATTCATCAAGCAGCTGTTTGAAAGTACTCTGTTGTGCAGCACTGTCACCTAAACGATCCTGCACGACACCGAGTTTGTAGAGTGCATCAGGACGTTTTCGGTGATTCATAAACTGAGAAACCACTGTTGCGAATGCACTCTTAGCAGAGTCTAGTTGCTGCTGAGCAAGCTTTACCTCTCCAATCCAGTAGTAGGCATTGGCAAGATTATCACTGGTCGGATAAGTCTGAATAAACTGCTCAAACGCTTGCACCGACTCATCGAACTTGCGCTCGCGAACCAGTGTAAAAGCCTGTTGGTAAGCGACACGATCACTGACTGCAGGCACAGGCAAAACCACTGGCTCCGGAACCGTTGGAGAACCAACAAGGGCTGTATCGACTGGCTGAGTCAATGGTGTACTGTTTGAAACCGGTGTGTTTAATTCCGAAGCAGCAGGGTTCACGACAGACGTCACAGTTTCAGAGGCAATAGTGCCCGTCGTTACCGGATCAGACGAGAGCGGTGCGGGTGCTGCAAGGGGATCAGCCTGTTGAAGTACTAACGAGCTCAGGCGACGATCCATATCACGGTATCGATCCAACTGCTCTTTTTCGAGTTTTTGTAAACGATACTGCTGGGTCTCAATTTCACCTCGCAACTGTCGAACTTCAGCTTGCAGCTGCTGCAATAGAAGAACCAGTTCACTGTTAGCCGATTGAGAGTGTTGTGCCGCAGAAACAGAACTGCTGGCAATGGTGCCAGCAGTCAGTAGAGCAATGAATAGACGCAATTTCATTAGCGGCTAGTGTAGCTCAGTTCTACACGACGGTTTAGAGCCCACTCAGATTCAGTGTGACCAAGCATAGCTGGCTTCTCTTCACCGTAAGAGATTGTCTCGATCTGATTGCTGCCAGCGCCGTTCACCATCAGCAAACGAGCAACGGCGTTAGCACGCTGTTCACCCAGTGCGATGTTGTACTCGCGTGTGCCACGCTCATCAGCGTGACCTTCCAGGCGAACAGTAGCACCTGGATTATTTGATAGGTACTTGGCATGCGCTTCAAGATCGGAGAAACCTTCCTGTTTAACAACAGCCTGGTCAAAGTCGAAGTAGAAAACAGTGCGCAATTTTGCAACGTCAGCAAAAGAGCCAGCTGTCACGTTGCTGCCGTCGGCACCTTGAGTTGTCGCTGCGTTATTGGTAGCTGCACCATCTGCACCGCCATCCGTTGTTGTGCTAGTTGAACTACAACCTGCCACCAGCGCTACGGCTGCTGCAAGTGCTGCTACTCGAGTCATTGCGATTGCGCGCATCGTCAATCTCCTAAAATAAAAATTTTTATTAGTCCTATTGGATAATGCTTAAACTATAGGCTGAGCTAAAGGATTTCAAGCAACTCTCTAAAAAAACTTAAGAAACCTGCTCAATACCAACAAGAGTCCAGTTTCCAGAGCTTAAATCGGCATCTCGACTTAAGTGCCAAGCTTCTGTAAATGGAGTGCTAGTTGCTGAACCGTTTTCTCGAATCTCCCCCTCAAAATAGAGGCTAACAATGTGTTCACCCAACAGGGTTTGAAAGTTTGCCAACTCAACATCAACCGACACGACCTCTGTTACCTGGTTCTCCGGCAGTACCATTCGGTTCGATTTAAGCGACTGCAATAATTCAGGGGAGGTATATGAGGCAATTTCCTGCCAGTCTTGACGATCCCAAGCGCTCTGCAACGTTTTGAAGTGATCCCTAGCACCCGCTAAAAAAGCCTCTTCATCAAACCACTCTGGTGTATCGATGTTAGTGAACGTCGCGCTCAGTGGAGAGGTATTTGAAGCACCACCAAACCCTTGCTCAGCGTGTCTAGCCATAGGTACTTCATTCGGGGCATAGCCTTCATGAGAAGCGCCAGCATAGGCCGTTCTTCTTTGTGCCCCAAACAACTTAAACAACATAAAGACAACCAGACCCATCAGCACCATATCCATTAGCTGAATACCCTCAAAGGCGCCACCAAAAAAGAGCGCGCCCAAGATGCCGCCAGCTAAAAGCCCACCCATTAAACCGCCCATACCTGCTTTAGCACCGGCGGTTGAGGTAGGCGCACTTTTTGAGTCGGTTTGCGATGGTGCAATTTGTTTAGTCGGTGCTGGGGCTGCTTTCTTCGGCATAGAGTAGCTTTTGCCTAGGCTAAAACCGCCTCCAAAACGTTTAGCCTCTGCTTGATGGGGAACAACTGCCACCAGACAAAACGCAAATAAGAAGGTAAAAAGATGTTTCATCGTTAGTTAAACCTCAGATCAATTAACTGTTTTAGTGCGATTCTGTCGAATACCCACTATGACCCGTCTTACGACGGCCAACCAGATGCCGAGCACAATTAGGGCAATACCGACCAGATGGAAGCTGTGCATAGTCTCATTCAACACCACAATAGACAATAGTGTACCGAATACCGGAATCAAGTAGATAAACAGACCTGCTGTTGACGCACCCAACTGAGCAACACCGCGATTCCAGAAAGAGTAGGCAAGTATCGACGGAAATATCGCTATATAGACGACGACCGCCCACACAGGAGTCTCGAGAGCTGGCACCACAAAGCCCCCTTGTTCAAACAGTGCGAATGGAAAAATCACCAGCAAACCAATCAGAACCGAGAGACCAAAAAAGGTAAATGGTTCAAGCTCTTTAGGTTTGAACTTTAAGGTGATCGAGTAGAGAGCCCAAGTGACAATCGCAGCCAGTATCCATACATCCCCAAGGTTGAGGTGCAACGAGGCGATTCTCTGAAGATCGCCCTGTGTAATCAATACGAGCACACCCATCAGTGATGCCACGATTCCTAACCACTGCAGCCCGCTAACATGTTCTTTAAAGAAGAGTCGATTCAGCAGCAAAATAAGAATAGGAATAATCGCATGCAGCAAAGTGGTATTAGTAGCGGTGGTCGTCTCAACCCCCAAGTAGATGAAGGTATTGAAGCATCCTACGCTGGTGAGTGATAACCAAAAGAGCAGTGGAAAGTGCGCTTTAATTATCGGCCATTGTCGAATCGCTTTGGGCAGCCAGAAAGGCAGTAAAATCAAAAAAGCGAGCCCCCAACGCAAAAAGGCCATCAACAGCGGATCGGCAATATCGGCCACCCCTTTAGCCGCAACATGATTACCAGCCCAAAAAAGTGGGGTTAAGATCAACAACAAATAAGCGGTCAATGTGGGGTTCCTTTAAAAAAATAGCTCAACACACCGTAGTGCGGCTCTGCACCGGTCACGACGTAATTAAGGGTACGAGCGTTCTCAAACAACCAGCGCTGCTGATACAGATCCGATTCTCTCCCAGAAAACAGAATTTCGTCCCCCATATGAAGCTCAGTCAGTTCACCGGGTTCGACCCAATAGTGATCACCACGTTTCACCAACAAAGCCAGACATTTTAAATCGGTTGTTCGATCGGCGGGCGATTTAAGTAAAGATCGTAATGTAAGCACCTGACCCGATTCGATCCACTCTTTTACGGCCGGGGTATCCTCCCCTAGGGTAAAGGCTTGAGTGCGAACCTGATCATCACCTACCAAACGATTAATGCGCTGAATCAGCTCTCTCGCATCGACTTCATTGAGCGCCATGGCTTGATCCAAAAACTCAGCGAGAAGAGGCGTACGAAGATGAGCAAGAATACGACTCGCAATAGTGCGCCCAGGATTCATAACAAAATCGGCTTTGAGTCGTTCAAAAATCAACTCATTTGAGTCCAAATTTTGTCGAACCACCGTTTGCAGCCTTGGATTCAACTCACGAGCAGTCATGATGATCGACAGATTATCAGCATCATTGCCTGTTCCAGCGATAATACCTACCGCCCCTTCAACACCGGCTTGAATAAGCGTAGACGCTTCAGTACCAATACCGGTAACAGACGCTGACTCTTCACTAATGGCACTGTCTATGTGGGGATCCACTATCGTGATCTCTGTTCCCTCAGCTCGCATGGTGCCCGCTAGCGCTCGACCAAAACGACCATAGCCACACAAAATCCAGCGACCCGATTGATGCTTGTAAGTTGATGCGATTGGACGATGCTGCGGATAGATCAACCAATCGACTATCAAGTGTTTCTGGGGATTGTGGGCGGCCAACCCCAAGTATTCTGCAAACTGTTTAAAGGGGTCTACCACCAAATCGGTGCCAAAGGAGTAGAGGTTCGCCGTGGTCGTATCGTTTTCGCTGCGGCTCACCACTATGCGCTTGGGGTAGAGCAGCTTGCTGGCAATTGAGACGGACAAGTTGACGTTATCATCATTGGTTAGCGCCAACACACCCAGACAACATGGGTTCTGCAATCCTGCCAGATCAAGATTTTCAGGCAGTGACGCATCGGCACACAGACCAACAACGGGTAGTGAATACTGCTCCAGTTCTAACGCATCAATACGGCTCGGGTCGATGTCAATCACAACGGATTTAATTCCCTGTTGCTCAAGCCCAGTCACGACGTCTCGTCCCGTCGTTCCAAAACCACAAATGAGATAAAAAGGCTCTCGAATTGATCTCACGTGATGAGCAAAACGACGAGTACTTAAAAGACGAGAGAACCCCTTATCCTGCAACACACTCAACATAGCACCGATGGCATAGAGCCAAGCAATGACCGTTGCATAGATGCAGACCAGGGTCCACATACGTTGGGCACTGGTAAACGGGTAAGGTATCTCACCAAAACCGATCGTAGACCCCATAAATGAGACAAAATAGAAGGCGTGGAAGAAATCCATACGCCAAGGTTGGCCTTGATCATCAAGCCCAGGTATTAGCACAAACCCAAGCACCGACACGGCGTAAACGCCAATCAAAACCGTGAGTGGCAGTCTTAACCGCCTAAGTAAGATATAGAGCAGAGTATTCATCGACGAATCGAGGCACTCTCAACCACTAAAAGAACCACCGATATGATATTGGCTACCAATGCACCCGCAGCCAGTGAGACGATACTCGCCATCGTCCCATCCGTCATACCAAGCGTGGAGATCTGTTCGGCATACGCCCAAACCACAGCAGCCGCAATCAATTGCAAATCGGCAACCAAGCTCGTAGCCAGCAGCAGTGCCCCAAGATGACTACGATCACCGAATTTCAACACAGTGCAGATTAAACTGACAACCAGTGCTAAAAAGAGCTCAAATACTTCATGATGTGCAGGATTATCGATATCTCCTAAAACAAACCCAACGTTTAGGGTCAGAGCTAAGATGATAAAGAATCCAAATACAACCTTTTCACGGTTCATGACTGGGAGCTCCTAATAATCCAGTTAGTCAGCTATAAACGTATTTCTGTTCAACATCTTAATGGCCTTTAAGTTAGGCTTAAGATACTTAGTTGAAGCTAACACTTATCGTGACTGTTTATCTAGAGGGTATTTCACATCGTGATCAAGAAATCGATCCATTCTCTGCTACTGCTGACACTTTTATCACTGTCATCAATCGTAGGAGCTTCCATTATTAAGAGCCCCAACGACTCTCGTGAGTACAAAACGATGGCGTTAGATAATCAGTTGCGCGCGCTACTGATCTCCGATATGCAGAGTGACAAAGGAGCCGCATCCTTAAACGTTCAGGTAGGCAGCAGTGCCAATCCACCCGATCGAGCGGGCCTGGCTCACTTTCTCGAGCACATGCTTTTTTTAGGTACCGAAAAATATCCGCAAGCCGACGCCTATCAAGCGTTTATTAACTCCAATGGCGGCAGCCATAACGCCTTCACTGCTTATGATGACACTAACTACTTTTTTGATGTTCGAGCAGAAGCCTTTCCAGAAGCACTCGATCGATTCGCGCAATTCTTTATTGCCCCCCTTTTTACAGAGGAGTATGTCGATCGTGAGCGAAATGCCGTCCACTCAGAGTACGAATCAAAACGGCTAGACGATGGACGCCGCATCTACGTTGCCAAGAAAGAGGCGATGAATCCTGAACATAACTGGACACAGTTTTCTGTTGGTAATCTAGATACTTTAGAAAACACGCAAGATAACCCCATCCGCCCTGACCTAATCGACTTCTACAATCGGTACTACTCAGCCAATCTCATGACACTGGTGGTGAGTGCCCCCCTACCATTAGCTGAACTAGAGACCCTGGTCACCCAACACTTCTCTGACGTCAAAAACCGAAACGCTAAACCGTTCACCGATGGCGTTCTTCTATTCACCGATAGCGAGCTTAGCAAAGAGATTCGCATTAAAACCCTGAAAGAGAGTCGTCAGCTAACGCTTACCTTTCCGGTGCCACCCCGAGAAGCGCATTGGAGAGAGAAACCGCTCTACTTTATTGCCAACCAAATCGGCTATGAAGGTAAGGGATCGCTTCT
>Ga0102948_1000606_pt1 | contig 14150 bp, 12 predicted proteins | sample SalPonA_A_H2O_MG_FD_78211 | JGI IMG/M metagenome (GOLD analysis project Ga0102948, IMG submission 78211) | Water microbial communities from South San Francisco under conditions of wetland restoration - Salt Pond MetaG R2A_A_H2O_MG | ecosystem: Environmental > Aquatic > Non-marine Saline and... | reverse complement strand
GCTTTAAGACAGGGCTAAGGTCGTCGTTGTGAAAACAATTGCAAGAAAGCCGCTTGTAGCGGGCAACTGGAAAATGAATGGAACTCTGGCGCAAATCAGCGAATTTAATGCTGCTTTTGACGCAAATATAGCACCGAACGTAGAAAAAGTGTTGTGTGTTCCGTCTGTATTGTTATCTGCAGTTGATAATGAATACGTTAATGTTGGCGCACAAGACGTCAGCCCCCTTGATAATGGGGCGCATACCGGTGACATTTCTAGCAGTATGCTGAAGGAAATTGGTTGTCGTTATGTTATTGTAGGCCATTCAGAGCGGCGAGAAGACCACGGTGAAAGCAGTGAGCTTGTTGCTCAAAAGGCAAAAAAAGCAATTGCCGAAGGGTTAACGCCCATCGTATGTATTGGCGAACCACTACATGTTCGCGAAGACAATACTGTGAATGCATATTTATCTGAACAACTGGCTGCAGTTAGTGCACTGTTATCACTAGATGAACTTAAGCAGTGCGTTGTAGCCTACGAGCCTATATGGGCAATTGGCACAGGTAAAACGGCGTCGCCAGAGCAGGCGCAAGAAGTACACAGATTTATAAGAACGTATTTTGCCGGTATCGATGAAGAATTAGCAGTATCGCTGCAAATCCTTTATGGCGGAAGCGTAAAAGCTGATAACGCTAAGACGTTGTTTGCACAAGAAGATGTTGATGGTGGCCTCATTGGTGGCGCCAGCTTAAAAACAGAAGATTTTATTTCAATTTGCCAAGCGGCAAACTGACGAGGTATTTATGGTTTATGAAGTGCTATTGGTAGCCTATCTAGTTGTAGCGTTACTGCTGATTGGTTTTGTACTTATTCAGCAAGGTAAAGGCGCAGATATGGGCGCATCGTTTGGCTCTGGTGGTTCTAACACCGTTTTCGGTTCATCGGGTTCTGGTAACTTTATGACACGTACCACTGCAATCTTAGCGGGTTTGTTTTTCTTTATCAGCCTTACGTTGGGCGCGATGACAGCGAACCGCGAGAGTGCAGATGATGAGTGGGAAAACCTAGACGTTCCAGCGGCAGTTGAAGTGCCAGTTCAGGCACCTGCTGATGCGGATGTACCGGTTGTAGAGGCTGAGGAAGTACCTCAGGCAGAAGATACGTCAAGCGACGTACCTAATTAGTAAACGTTTTGCGGAAGTGGTGGAATTGGTAGACACGCCATCTTGAGGGGGTGGTGAGCATAGCTCGTGCGGGTTCAAGTCCCGCTTTCCGCACCAAATAGAAAGGCTAGCAGCGATGCTAGCCTTTTTTATTGCCTGTAACAAATTGAATATAGAATAAATACAGCGCGTTAAGGCTACTCGTTATCTCTTTTATGCGCTATCCTAACTACATCGTTTATTTTTAATCGTTTAGGTTCGTATGCATCAGCGAGCAACATGGAAAGTCGTGTGCAGTTAACTGTTCGGCAAAGCCTGTTTCGTACATTACTGGTGGGTATATTAATAACTGCATTGTTAATAGTTACCGCTGTCTGGCGTTCAGCAAATACGCTGTTAGAACAAAACATTAGCCAAGATATCACCGTCACCGGTAATGTTCTTGATAGGCTAATTGAAGATAGAAAACAAATTATCAAAAGTGTGTCGAATGTACTGTTGCGCTCTTATGATTTTAGGCGAGCGGTAGGCACTGCAGACATACCCTCCATTGAAGCTGCCTTTCAGAGCTATGCAGCGCGTATTAATACAGATGTAATTGCACTGGTCGATTTAGACCACTCTGTTGTTGCAACCTATTCCGACTTATTCAGTGTAGGCTCGCAGTCGCTCGAGAGCACTGCGCTGGTCGCCAAAAATAATGAAAGCGGGTTGTTTATTATTGATGACACGCTAATACAAGTTAACCTCTATAAAGTTGAAATTCCTACGCTTCGTTATTACATGCTTATCGGCGTAAAGTTTGACGAAGTGCTTTTGAATGAGCTAAAGCGCTTAGTTGACGCGGATATCATCGTGTCTGATAAAATATCAGGTAATGTTGTTGCGTCGACATTGGACAGGGAAAAGGCATCCGCTATATTGGCAAGCGAGGGGACGCCTAGCTATTGGGACGTGACATTCGGTTCGGAAGAGCTTACTTACTTCAGTCGAAACGTGAGCTTTTCTTCAGAGTTTGGAGAATCGCCGGTTACTGTCACTGCGGCTATTGATGTCTCTTCATCGTTTGCATCTTTTACCAATATTCAGTTATCAATTCTATCGGTCATGCTCCTGACCATTTTTATTGCGCTGGGTGTCTCATTACTATTAGCCCGCAACGTCAGTAAGCCCGTGTCTAACTTAGTAAAAGCAGTAAATCTTGTTGCTTCGGGGTCGTACGGGACCGTACTGAAAGAGCCGTCGTCGTTGTTGGAAATCACAGAGCTGGCAGCCGCCGTAGATAGTATGCAAGATAGCATTCAACTGCGTGAGCAAAGAATTAGGTATCAAGCACAGCATGACGTGCTGACAGGGCTTTACAACCGTAACTATGTTGAGCAGTTTTTTGAACAAGAAATGCAGGCAAACAAACCGTTACAAGTTATCGCCATAACGGTGATCGGGTTTAGAACTATCAACGACTTGTATGGTTATTCAAATGGCGATAATGCGCTGAAAGCATTATCTGAGCGCTTGTTGCGCTGGCCAGGTACGTCTGCGCGCCTCGCTGGCGGTGAAATTCTATATATCAGTGATGCATCGCTCGATGACGACAAATTAGAAACATTAAAACATATTCTTGAGCAGCCCGTTGAAAGTAACCTCATTGCGATTCCTCTCAAAGTGGCTATGGCGGTTATCGATTGTCCCAATGATGCCGCAACGTCTGAAGAGCTTTTTAGAAAAATGAATATTGTTACTGACGAAGCAATCCATACTGCGACTTGGATGGTAAAATACCGTCCTGAACTTGAAGCTAGGTATGTGAGGCGCTTAACTATTACTACAGAGCTTAAACGCGCGTTAGCGAGTAAACAGGACGAGCTGTCTATGGTGTATCAGCCAAAGGTAGATTTAAGTGCGATGAAAGTCTGCAGTATGGAAGCCTTGATACGTTGGAACAATGAGGCCTTAGGGTTTGTACCACCAGACGAATTTATTACCATTGCTGAACAAGCTGGACTTATTGAACAAGTGACTACTTGGGTAATGCAGCAAACCATTACCGACCTTGCAGACTTTAGAACCAAAGGTTATCAATTTAGTATCGCGATGAACCTGTCCACGCAGGATATTCAGAATAATATATTGCTTTCCAAACTGGTACAGTTGCTTACCGATGCAGGGTTGGCACCAGAAGATTTAGAACTTGAAATCACCGAAAGTGACTTGGTTTCAGACGCAAGTTTAGCGATTGAAAATCTTACCTCGCTAAAAAATCGTGGTTTTCGTTTTGCAATTGACGACTTCGGTACGGGTTACTCCTCGCTTGCATACCTTAAAAACCTTCCCGTCGATACGATAAAAATTGATAAGAGCTTTATTTTGTCGCTTGCCAGTGACGAAAACGATCAGCAGATTGTGCATACTGTGTTGAGCTTAGCGAACATTTTCAGTCTTAAAGTGGTGGCAGAAGGCGTTGAAGATGAGCTTTCATTGAATATCTTAAAAGAGTGGGGCTGTGATATTGCACAGGGCTATCACATTTCTAGACCACTTAAAAAAGCAGACCTTGAAACGTGGTTGGAAAATACACCTTTAAGCTAATACCAATTAGCGTTAAAAATGCGTAATGTTGGCAGTAATTGTGCATTGATCTATTGTGATAGCAAAAACGCCCACGATTTATATGTTCAAACAGCGTTAGTGGGCATATAGTTCACAACACTATAAAAATACTGCAATAAAAGGAAATTTAATGGATATCATACGTATTATACTTTCGATACTTTTGCCACCGCTAGGTGTATTTCTTCAAGTTGGCATAGGTGCACAGTTTTGGATTAATATCTTACTAACGCTGTTAGGCTATTTTCCAGGTGTTATTCACGCCGTCTATATCATTGCTAAGCGCTAACAATCGATAGCAATTACCAAATTTAAAAAACCGGCTCTGAAGCCGGTTTTTTATTAGCGCATAAAAAAAGCCAGAAAATCTGGCTTTTTATCTACTATCGACAAATAGCGTAATTACGCTGACTCGAGTTCTTTCTTCATTTCTTCCTGATAGCCCTGTGCTAAATCAACTTTTTGCTTGTCGTTAAGCAGTGAACCGGCAACCTGAAAGAACTCTTGTTCTTCATCGGCAAGATGATGCTCAACTTTTTCTTTGAGCAACTTTAAGTAATGCAACCATGCAGATGAACTCATTTCGGTAGCGTCGAGTGTGCTGATCAATTCATCTATCTCATGATGTTCAGCAATGCCGTGACGAGTTAAATCTACCGCGGCATCCTTTTCTAAAAGGTGCGTGTAAAAGTGACGTTCCTCAGCCAATGCATGGCTTTCTAATTGTTCTTTTAGCTCTTGATAGTACTCTCTACGCGCTTCAGTGTCACCGCTGGTTTCAGCTAATATTTTTAGCAGTAACCTCTGTTTTTCATGATCTTGACGTAACGCTTCAAAAATTTTCATAGTACCTTCCTTACACTAAAAATTGATAATCTACCCAGTAGACTATGCGATATTCATTCCATGTGTGTTTAGGCTATATGGCTATGATTTTTAACATGTTTTAATATCGATGCTTTTTCTAAGGCCGGCGGAGTGGGGGTAACGTGAAGGATTTACACAGAAGATAGAGTATTCTTCACTCTATCTTCTGTGCAGTAACACTTAAATTCCTTGTGCCAGCATGGCTTCAGCAAGACGTCTAAATGCAGCGATGTTCGCCCCTTTCATGTAATTGACATGCCCATCTTCTTCGCCCTCTTCAACGCATCTGGCATGAATGTCGTTCATTATGTTATTAAGTTCATCATCTAGTGCTGACGCGCTACGAGGTTTAAATACTGCGTTTTGGCTCATTTCTAACCCTGATAGTGCAACTCCGCCAGCATTGGATGCCTTACCTGGAACATAGGTTGTCCGTGTTTTCTGTAAAATGGCCTGCGCTTTATCAGTGCAAGGCATATTGGCGCCTTCAAGAACCATTAAACAGCCGTTATCAACCAATTGTTGTGCGTCAGACGCATCGAGTTCATTTTGTGTCGCACAGGGAAGGGCGATGTCGGTGGCAATATGCCAAGGTTTCTTTTTCTTATGCCATGTCGCGTCAGTACGCTCTGACAACGTAATCAGAATATTTTCTTCGTTAGCGCGGTGACTAATAGCCCACTGTATATCTGCTTCTGAAAAACCATTTTCATTAAATAAAAGGCCACTGCTGTTGGACAGTGTACGCACGCAAGCGCCTATTTGTGTCGCTTTGAGCGCAGCGTGCAGCGCGACGTTACCTGCGCCTGATACTGACACACTTTTTCCTTTCAATGGTGTGCTTTGTGCATCACACACTGCTAATAGGAAATAGACGAGTCCAAAGCCCGTGGCTTCGGTTCTTACATGACTACCTCCAAACTCAAGCCCTTTTCCCGTTAAAACGCCTTCAAACCTATTATTTAAACGGCGGTATTCACCGTACAGATATCCAATTTCTCTCGCGCCAACGTTGATATCGCCGGCTGGAACATCGGTTTGTGCGCCAATATGCCGTTGTAATTCGCGCATAAATGCCTGACAGAAGAGCATGATGTCGCGATCGCTTCTACCTTTTGGATTGAAATCTGACCCTCCTTTACCGCCCCCCATGGGTAATCCCGTCAGAGCGTTTTTAAAGCTTTGTTCAAAAGCTAAGAACTTTAATACCGACAGCGATACAGAAGGGTGGAAGCGCAAGCCGCCTTTATAAGGGCCCATTGCAGAGTTATGTTGAACCCGCCAACCTTGATGCACCTCTACATCCCCGTCGCTATTTACCCAGTTAACGGTAAAGTAAATAACGCGCTCAGGTAAACAGAGTCGTTTAACGATGTCATAACGTTTATATGCTTCATTAGCGTTTGAGATAGGAACGATATCGGCCAGCACTTCCTGTGTTGCTTGAAGGTATTCTGGTTCGTTTTCAAACCGCTCAGACAAAAATGTGGTTAAAACGTCTATGTTACTCATACTGCTCATGGTTTATTGCTCCGAAGTAATAGTATTGCTAGCAAGAACACGAAGGCTTTGTGGGTTGCTAGTAACCGTAATTGTCGATGCAGAAAAAATTTCACCGTCTACGGCATATTGCACTTCATCGGGAAAAGTAAGGGATACTGTTTCTGCTTTTTGATGGACAATGTTCTGTGATTTACGCTTAGCTTGCGCCGGGCTAAATATAAGCTCTGCGATCGATAACAACTGTCTATCAGCACTCTCGTTAGGAAGTAGGTAGGTAACATCTACTTTTCCGTCGGTAACTGAAGGCGGGTTGTCACCCTGGGCAAGGGCGGTCGTTAACGGCGCGGCATTGGCAATGACAAAGCTCGGTGTTTCCAGTTGCTGTGACCCACCGTCGTCCAGTGACAAAGAAAAAGATAAGTTTTCGTTCTTCGTAATCGCATTGTAGAGGCCTTGAATGTAGGCTAATTGCCCGCCGGCATTTTTTTCGTCGCGACTAGCAGAGGAGATCATTTGCTCTTCAAACCCGACGGCCGCGACCAACAACATCAGGTTATCGTTACAGCGAGCGGTATCTATCGTTGTAGGTTCGCCACTGATAATGATGTCACACGCTGTTGATATCGGCATTATCTTACTCATATATCCCTGAAGTACCTGGCACAACGCATTTGCCGTGCCCAAAGGGATCATACCCATGGTAACGTCAGAGCCAATTACGGCGCTTGCTACTTCGGTTATTGTTCCGTCACCACCACAGGCTACGATAATATCTGCGCCTTTCTCGATAGCATTTCTTGCATGTGTTTCGCCGCTTATATCTGGCGTGGTCTCAAGAATGCTTATTTGAAAGTGTGGATTAAGGCGAGCTAATATATCGTTCTTTTCAACGTCCCACTTCCCCCCGCCAGAAACGGGGTTAACCACGAGCACAAGCGACTTGTTAAAGTTTAGTCTGCCACCTTCTTTTACTTTCGTTAAGGCGTGTAGCTGTCGCTTGTTTAAACGAGCCGTTGAACGTATGGATTGAATTTTATTCATTGCGTCAACAATAGAAAGTGTATCATCACGCGCTAGTAGGTACGCGGCAGTCACCAATACACTTCTTCCTCTGCCAAGCGCACAGTGAATGACGACTTTTTTTCCGGTGCGAATTTGTTGGTTAACCCAATTGATTGCGGTAGTCAGCTGCTCTGCTGTTGGGCTGGTATGGTCAAGCACCGGAATGTTGAGGTATTCAAACTCTTGCTGGTATGCGGTCCAGTCCAATCCGTCAAATTCAGCAGTTACATCTAAAATGGCATTTACGCCATTTTCTTTCATCAACGGTACATGTTGACCTGACATTCGGCATGCCAAAAACAGATTGTCGTCTATTTTTTGTAGCGGTGGGACTTTGTCGGTTCTTCTCGCGTATTCGTTAAAAACCCCTGTGCCTATTAGGAAGGGAATAAAAATCCAACGTATATAAATAGGTATCGAACCGTCCTGACGCTTTCTAAATAATTCGGGGTAGTTAAGAAGATAGGCACTACTCACCGCAATTAGCGAAAATGCAATCCACCCTAGTAGTATCTTTACAACAACAAGCGGGGTTATCCATGTGAGGTAAAGTGCTAGCAATGCGCCTAAGACATAATACTTAACCATTTTCATTATCAACATCCTTTGTAAATCGTTAGCATGCATACGTCGAAGGTTTTGTTTTCGTTTATAAATATCTATGAGATGAACTAGATTCACGTGAACGCCGTAAATGCTGTAAACACTAAACGAAAGAATTCTATGAGTAATAGCGCGTTAAAAATTGCCAACTTCGTGTGGTTTCAATCAATATGGTGGCTTGTTGTCTTACTGCAAAATGCATCAATACCTTTCGTTATTGGGCTACTGGTTTTGTGGTTAGTCATTTCATCGAAACGCTACGCCGATGCAATATTGTTCGTAGCTATTTTCTTGGTCGGCATGGTGGTGGATAGCAGCTTAACGTTCTTCGGCATTTATCGTTTCGATACCACGCATCAGATAGCCGATGTGCCGTCCTGGCTCATTCCAGTATGGTTGGGATTGTTATGGTCTGGCTTAGCAGGAACACTGCTACATAGCATGACCTTGTTTCAAGGACGCCCACTTATCGCGGCCGCTGGGGGCGCTGTTTTTGCACCGCTAAGCTATGTGGCCGGCGCCAATTTCGGGGCGGTAACGTTAGGACAATCTATTTTAATGACATACGTTATCGTTGGCGCGGTATGGGCGTTCGTATTTCCTGCTATTTTTTATGTTGCCCATTATGTTGAGCAAAACGTGGTGCGCAAAAAGGAGGGTAATAGAGATGACTAAATCAGTATTAGTGACAGGTGCAAACAGAGGAATTGGGCTTGAAATAGTCCGAGGCTTTGCGCAACAGGGCTTTAAAGTGGTGATGGCGTGTAGAGACGAATCGCTCGGACTTGAAGCGCGACAAGATGTCGTAGGTGGCGATATCCACGTTATTGAAATGGCGTTAGATAAAGAGCAAAGTATTATTGATGCGTTTGTTCGAGCCGATGCGGTTTACGGCCCTTTCAATATTCTGGTTAACAATGCGGGGGCGCTTGACCATAGAGGCTGGGATGAGCTCACAACAGACGGCTTGCATGATGCGATGCAGCTTCATGTGGCTGCGCCATTGACGTTAATAAAGCAAGCGCTTCCAGGTATGTTGGCGTCGGGCTTCGGCCGTATTATTAATGTTTCCTCTGGGTGGGGCAGTTTTAATGAAGGTTTAGAAGGCCCGCTTTCTTATGCCGTGAGTAAATCAGCGCTTAATGCGCTTACCGTGAAAATAGCAAACGAGATAAAGGCCGAGCATGGCGACGACTGTGACGTTACGGTAAATAGTATGTGTCCTGGTTGGGTTCATACACGTATGGGCGGCACAGATGCACCTCGAACCCCTGAAGAGGGCGCTGATACCGCATTATGGTTAGGGGTGCATAAAAAAGGTGGGCCCAATGGGGCATTTTTAAGAGATAGAAAGTGTATCGATTGGTGAAAGTAAGCGGCCCCGAAGGGCCGTTTTAGTATGTTAGCGTACCGCCACTACTATATTATTTGCATGATCTTTTAGCACATTCTTAACTTTCTTTACCCCATCTGGCGATGACGTATTGACGATCAGTGCTGCTTTACCGTTACGCAGTGCATGCCTTACGGTTTGAATGATTTGGTTTCTATCGGGGCGCAGTGCAAAAAGACCTGCGAGAAATAGCCCCAAAAATAAACCTGGACTGATTAACGCGATGAACGTAAAAATAGGGTTTTGCTGGGTTAACGCTGGACCAAAGGCAACCAATAAGGCTGCTGCAATAAATCCTGCACCCAATCCTATTGCCCCCATCTTCAGGTGAGAGCTCCACAGGCCCTTACCAATCACGTTACTATCTTCCTCTAATTTCTTACCGAAATCTTCTTCGCTACCCTCGATGAGGGTGACGTGTGATTCTGGCACAACAGAACGGGATACTAACGCCTGCGCAGAGGTTGTAGCCTGCGCTTTATCGTCATAAATTGCGGCAACTTGACCCTGTGCATCCGGTTTTAGCAGTGCCTTGATGTCATATTCCGAATTGGTCATGAATTCTCCATTTTTTTGATCGTTTTGTTACTCGTTACGAAAAACTACTTAAAGAGATTTCGCTATCTCACCCTTCGAGGGATAGATTTACGTAATGCTTGATTATTACACATTCAAATTACGTTCCGTTATGTTGCACGGGTGTTTCAGCGTATTATAAATTCTATTTTTACTGGTGTTATTTAACTTAAGTTGCTGATAATTAGCACTAAAAATGTAAAGTTAAAATACGTTCATAAATAGATTGCAAAGGAAGTGCCCTATGCCAATACCAACCTGAAAGCATTGATATAAAGGCCTAATGCGTAAAAATGCGTTGGGCTGTGAAAAAATGTCACGTTATTAAGTAGCGCATACCGTTGGTTCACAAACTGCTGACCACCTTAACCTTACGTCCCCACCTCTATGTGCTCTCCATTGTGCGTAAGTGCTTCGCAATCGAGTGACACTGTTTTTGTGGGCATTCATTTTGCTTTCACGTTTCTTTTATCGTAATAAAAGTCTGTCGGGCAGCTTTAGCCGTAAGAAAAAACAATACAATGTGGATAAAAGGTAACCATGAGCAACAACGGACTGAAAAAAAGTGAGTCAGAAACGATGCATGATGAAGACATTGTACGTATGACTAATCATGACGAACATCTTCACATTATGCGGTCTGGCTGTGCTGAAAAAGGATTCTATTACCGTTACAAAAATGGCAGGCGAGTCACTAAGGCAAAGGTGTTAACGCGCATCGAACGGTTAGTAATCCCGCCAAACTGGCGTTCAGTTCGGATTAGTAAACTTCCTAAAGCGAGTATTCAAGCCATAGGTAAAGATGAGAAAAACAGACGCCAATACATCTATCATTACCAATGGCATAAGCAACAACAGGCCGAGAAATTTGCGTCACTTCGTCAATTCGGTTTAGCTATCGACGACTTTCGAACACATTGCTTTAAGTATCTTGAAACCAAAGCGTGGAGTTTGGAAAGGACATGTGCGCTCGTGGGGCTTCTGCTTGATAAAACAGGCGCACGCATCGGTCACTCTCAATATACACAAGAAAATAGCACATATGGGCTGAGTACCTTACGCCGTAAGCATGCGGAAGTGCGCGAAGACCGCATTCTGTTTAAATACACGGGTAAGCATAATAAGCCGCGGACATTGGAAGTTACCGACCCCACGCTGTCTACACTTGTTGAAGAGTGTATTAACTTACAAGGTTATGCAATATTCCGTTATCAAACCAATGATGCAAAGTGGCGAGATTTGACCAGCGAAGATATGAATCATTTCATACACCAACATATGTCAGATGATTATAGTTGTAAGTATTTTAGAACGTGGGCAGCTAGCAGGATCGCTTTACGTGTTTTGCCAGAGGTTCATGCATCAGTCAATGCGAGGAAAAATAGAAAGTGGGCACCAACATTGGCGAAGCACGTTTCAAAGGTGCTGGGCAACACACCGGTTGTGTGCCGAAAGTATTACATTCATCCGAAGCTATTTGCTGCAATAGATGATCAACAAATGCGAAATGAGCTGATTAGCAACGTAAATACTATTTTAAATGAAAAATGTGAAGAAACGAGTACGCAAGTACAGCTAGAAAGGCTCTTGTTAAAGGTTATATCCTAAGCAGCGCGCTTAATTGAAAAAATATTCCAAACGGTAATAAGTGAATATAAATATTAATATTTATGCATAAATTTCCATAAAGTTTTTTTAATTTTAGTGATATTTTTTTCTGTTATCACATTGTTTTAATTGTATTTTTTGTTATTTTTGGTGTGTAAGTGTGGTAAGGTGGGTGGTTGGGTCGATTTTCGTGTTTACCTGCCGATTTCACTGGGTAGCTTAAAATTTGAACTTGAAAAAATATGAAAAACCTTTATATTATTTGAACTCTAATCATTTTAGTTCGATGTATTAAGCGTCCCCAGCGCATTCGTTATCAATGAATGACGCAAAAGGTTTAGCGTAAATGTTCATCGCAAGCGCAATAGCACGGATGGTTAGTTTTTTTAGCAGTAGAGGATTACAACCCACGTTATGCCAATCGAAAGCTACATTTCGTTGAGTATCTATTTTCTAGCGATGCTCGGCATTGGCTTGTTTTCATATAAACAATCCACAAGCGACATATCGGGTTATATCTTAGGTGGCAGAAAAGTCAGTCCTCACGTCACCGCATTGTCAGCGGGTGCTTCTGATATGTCTGGTTGGATGTTGATGGGGTTACCTGGAGCCATGTATCTCACTGGCTTTGATGCCATGTATATTGCCATCGGGCTAGTTGCTGGCGCGTTGGCTAATTATCTTCTTGTCGCACCAAAGCTTCGTTTGTACACAGAGTATGCAGACGATGCACTGACAGTTCCCGAGTTCTTCGCTAAACGTTTCAATACGCCAAATGCGTCAGTCAGAATTGTATCTGCGGTGATCGTTGTGATGTTTTTCACCTTATACACATCTGCAGGGCTTGTTGCCGGCGGTAAACTTTTTGAGAGTGCCTTCTCGGTAGACTACCAACTAGGCTTATTTATAACGCTTGGCGTAGTTGTATCGTACACATTGCTTGGCGGTTTTTTAGCGGTAAGTCTTACTGATTTCGTTCAGGGTTGCATCATGTTTGTTGCGCTTATATTGGTTCCCGTTGTCGCGTTCACACAATTCGACAGCGTTTCCCATATGACAGCGTCGGCGTACTTGTCAATTCCAGACTTTTCGGAATCAGTTGCGTCACTCACTGCAATAGGTTTGCTTTCGAGTCTTGGGTGGGGGCTTGGGTATTTCGGTCAGCCTCACATTATCGTTCGTTTTATGGCTATAAGGTCAGTGAAGTCCGTTAGTGTTGCGCGAAATATCGGTATGTCTTGGATGTTAGTCACGATATTAGGCGCGTTAGCTACCGGATTTGTTGGCATTGCGTATGCGAATGCGTTTGGTTTACCAATAGACGATGCTGAAACAATTTTTATCGTGTTTTCACAGCTACTGTTTCACCCGTTAATAAGCGGCTTTCTCATGGCAGCAATATTAGCTGCGATCATGAGCACTATTTCTTCTCAACTATTAGTATCGGCGAGTTCGCTTACAGAAGATATTTTGCGTGTCGTGAATAAGAAAAAAATGGCAGAACAAACGACTGTTACGCTGGGTCGTGTGGGTGTTGCTGGTGTAGCGGCTGTTGCGTTGCTACTTGCGATGGATTCATCGAACAGTATTTTATCGTTAGTGAGCAATGCGTGGGCAGGTTTTGGTGCGGCATTCGGCCCGCTTGTGCTTTTCTCGTTGTATAAGCGAGACCTCAGCCATAAAGCCGCATTAGCAGGCATTATATCTGGTGCAGTGACCGTTCTGTTTTGGATTTATGCGCCTGTGTTAAGTAACGGTGAAACACTAAGCAGTGTTATGTACGAAATTATTCCAGGGTTTGCAGTAAGCGCTGTGAGCCTGTGGGTTGGTTCTTCTCTTTCTGCTTCGCCAAGTAAGGCGGTTGCAGCGACATTTGATGAAGTCAGCCTAGAATTAGCGAATCAACAATCTTAAGGTAAGTAATTATTATGAGTCATCCTAGTTGGAATCGTGTGGTTATCAAAGTGGGTAGCGCACTTATATCACCTAACAAGAAGGGGTGTAGTAGCCACTATCTTTTGAGTATCGCGCAGTTCATCGTGAGATGTAGAGCAAATGGAACGCAGGTTGTCCTCGTTTCTTCGGGTTCAGTAGCAGCCGGCTCACATCTATTCCCAGAAACTGAAAATGTTCATATTGCGATCAAAAAAGCGATGGCTGCGGCAGGACAAACCGAAATGATGGCGACGTGGGATCGATTATTTGATTTTCCATCAGCGCAGATTTTATTAACTCACGCAGATTTACGCGACAGAGAGCGCTATGTAAGTATCCGCGAGACTATTTTCAGTTTACTAGAACATGGCGTGTTGCCTATAGTTAATGAAAACGACACGGTAACAACAGACAAATTGAAAGTTGGCGACAATGACAACTTGTCTGCAATGGTCGCAGCAGCGGCTGATGCAGATGCACTAATCATATGCTCGGACATTGATGGGTTATACACTAAAAACCCGCATGAGCACGATGATGCGCAGCTATTACGCGACGTTGACACTATCGATGAAAGCATTTATGCCATGGCGGGCGGTGCGGTAAAAGGTGGTGTTGGAACAGGCGGAATGCGCACTAAAATTGAAGCGGCGGAAAAAGCCGTTTCGCATGGTATCGATACGTATATTATTAATGGGTTCACTGAAATTTCATTTAATATGCTGTTGTCGGGCAACTTCCCAGGCACGCTCTTTAGCGAACATGCTAAACCCATGCAGGAGAACGTACATTGGATAAGACATACATCTAATGCTCAAGGCGAAGTTATTGTAGAAAGCGATTTTGAT
>Ga0102948_1000600_pt1 | contig 14195 bp, 12 predicted proteins | sample SalPonA_A_H2O_MG_FD_78211 | JGI IMG/M metagenome (GOLD analysis project Ga0102948, IMG submission 78211) | Water microbial communities from South San Francisco under conditions of wetland restoration - Salt Pond MetaG R2A_A_H2O_MG | ecosystem: Environmental > Aquatic > Non-marine Saline and... | reverse complement strand
TCGACCTTAATGATAAAAATCGAGACGAATTCAAAGGTCTAGTCGAAGTCCTTGAATGTAATCCCTAACGAAAGACTCCAATCGCCTCATCTGCGATAAGGCTCCAACAGCGCAAAGCTCGTCTCCTGTTGGAGCGGTCTTGCAAAGGCCGCGAATAATTAAAACCAGAAATCCATCAGATTTCGTCTAAGCTGAACGTTTCATATCAATCAAGGATGAAAGTATGAAACCAGGTACCAAAGCGCTTCGAAAAGGGCGTGTATCAATCCCTAATCAGACCTATCACCTAATCGCGACCACAAAAGTTCGGCACCCACTGTTTAATGATTTCCAGTTAGCACGATCAGCTGTACATGCAATTAATACTCAACCTATTTCAACTTTAGCCTATGTCGTGATGCCAGATCATATACATTGGTTGCTTCAAATAGGTCATGAGGCCGAAGATTTGGGAAAACTGATGCAATCTATGAAAACATCAATTTCAAGAATGCATTGCATACGTTTTGGACACGGAAAAATATGGCAAAAAGGGTTTTATGATCACGCTATTCGTCGTGACGAAGTTCTTGAAGATGTTGCGAGGTATATTATTTACAACCCTGTCAGAGCTGGGCTAGTAAAAACCGTTAGAGAGTATAGCCATTGGGATGCTATGTGGGTTTAATCATCAACTCCAATCGCCTCATCTGCGATAAGGCTCCAACAGCGCAAGAATCCTCAAGGCTCCAACACCGTGAGAATCCACTCTTGTTGGAGCGGTCTTGCGAAGGCCGCGAAGCTCTTATCGGCCTCATCTTTGATAAGGCTCCAACAACTCTGCCTAAGGCTCAAACTATCTTTGGAACTCGCTTCAACTGATGACGCAGTCGCTGTTGTGCGTGCTCGACTGAGATAGGGTAGAGGTAAACCTCTGTGCCGGGGGTGGCCTGCGCCAGTAACGCCAGATCTGCTCGGCAGATGGAGCCGATCTTCATGTACCCTCCAATCGTTTGGTGATCATTGAGCATGATGATAGGGTGACCATCAGCGGGTATTTGAACGGTACCTAAGTTGATACCTTCTGATCGAATACCACCAATGGGTGGTTTAATGGGGGTATCGGCTATCAATCGACAACCCATGCGATCTGAAACTGGAGAGACTTCAAAACGCGTTGTGAAGAATCGATCAAAGGTTTGCCAGTCATATAAATGGCTCTGAAGCCCTTTGACTAAGCCCAATCGAATCGATCGTTTAAACTGGGGTATTTGATCAACTGCGAGTGATGCAGGGTGAGTGATTGTCGGCTCTAAAAGCGTAATCTCATCACCCTCAGATAACGCAGTGCCTAAACTCTCTCTGATACACGTCGACGCGCTACCAAACGGTGTCTCTGTATCAATTCCACCCGAAACAGCTAAGTAGATTCGAGCACCCTGTGTGGCGGGTTTGATTTCAAACAGGTCGCCCTGTCTCAACTCAATCGACTGATACTGATCGACTGCACGACCGTTAAGCAGCAGCGGTGCTTTAGCACCGGTGACGGCAATACTAACCGTGCAGTCCGTTGTAAAAGCAAAACCACCCAGTGTGATTTCCAAGGCAGGCTCCGATTCAGCATTAGCGACCAGTGTGTTGGCGCATCGCATTGCCCACTGATCAGCCGCACCTGATTCCGTAATCCCTAGATGAGCCAATCCGGGTCGCCCGTTATCTTGGATGGTAACCTGCCCGAGTACCTTAGTGACTATCCAGCTAGACACAGCAACCGTCCGATACAGACCAGCGTTCAGGGTTCTGCTTGAGTCGTTCAAAGGTCTCTTGGTTAATGGGGATAAATCGAACTTGATCGCTAGGCTGAATGAGTGAATAGGGCGCTTGTGTTGGGTCAAACAACTCAACAGGACACTGACCAATGATGTTCCAACCACCCGGTGATGCTGCAGGGTAAACGGCAGTTTGTTGATCTGCGATGGCAACAGAACCAGCGGCTACAGAACTCCTTGGCGTTTCGATTCTTGGAGTTGCAATGCGTCGGTCCACTTGGCCTAGATAAGCAAACCCAGGGGCAAAGCCTAATGCAAATGCACGGTAGTCAGTAGCGCTATGAATATTAATGACTTCTTCAATATCTAAACGAGCCTGTTGAGCGACACGCACTAGATCCTGTCCGCTCTCTTCAGAGTACCAAACCGGTAACTGGACTAACTTATCACGGATCGAATGCCCCCTATTTAAGGGCTCTTTTTGCAGAAGCGTGAGGGCTTTTTTTAGATCCTTCTCACTGATTTTAACCATATCGTAGGTCAGCAGAATTGAGCTGTATGAAGGAACGAGATCGATGACAATAGGGTCTAGGCGCTCTTTTAACAGTTCGTTGAGTCGCCCAACCGATTCGTTCAACGAATCGCATAACTCACCATCAAAATAGATCATAATGGCGCACTCTGAGGCTGTCTCAAATCGCCAAAGTGCCATCAAATCAATGCTCGAATTTGTTGTACGACGCTAAGCGCTTCGGGATTATCACCATGCACACAGACCGTATCAACGGGAAAGCGCAATGTAGAGCCGTTCAAGGCACGAATATAACCGCTATCTATAAGCTCGTGAACTTGATTGATAGCACCATCAGCAGATAAAACAGCCCCCTCAATGGTTCTTGGTGTCAGTAATCCGTTCGCTTGGTAGCTTCTATCCGCAAAGGCTTCCAGTATCAACTCAATCCCATGCAAGTTGGCGAAGGCACGATGATTTTCATAGTCTGGAGTGGCTTGAATCATCAATTTAAGCTCAGAGTTTAAAACAACAATCGCCCGCATCACGGTATTCATAACACTGAGATCACGCATCATATCGTTATACAGTGCACCGTGTGGTTTTACATAGCTCAGTTGAGTGCCAGAAGAGATACACACCTGCTGTAGGGTTTGAACTTGGTCCACTATAGATTGCTGTAACTCTAGTGCAGGCATATCCACTGTGATACGACCAAAATTCATAAAGTCAGGGTAAGAGGGGTGCGCACCGATTGCAACCTTGTGCTGCTTAGCGAATGCAACAGTCTCTTGCATGGTGATGAGATCACCCGCATGACCGCCACAGGCGATATTCGCTTGATCGAGCAACGGCATAAGCTGCCTGTCGCTATCGCTCATACACCCTAAGGTTTCACCAAGATCTGCATTTAACTTCATAAGATGAGTTTAAACGGCCCCGATCTTTGAGTCTATGAGTGACAACGGGTTGGAGCCTTATCGTAGATGAGGCAATTAGAGGTTTTTCTTTCAACGCTTCGCGGCCTATTCTAGACCGCTCCAACAAGGGGAGAACTTTGCATTGTTGGAGCCTTATCGCAGATGAGGCGATTAGAGGTTTTTCTTTAAACGCTTCGCGGCCTATTCTAGACCGCTCCAACAAGAGGAGAGCTTTGTATTGTTGGAGCCTTATCGTAGATGAGGCGATATGAACTTGGGAGATTGCGGCCTTTGCAAGACCGCTCCAACCTTTAGGCTTTTGCAGCCAGCAACTTTTCCAGTTTGACCTGATCGACTGCAAAATTACGAATGCCTTCTGACAGCTTTTCGGTTGCCATGGCGTCTTCATTTATATCCCAACGAAAGGCTGACTCAGTTGGACTCACTTTAATATCCTGACTGGTCGCATTGGCAGATGCGAGGCGCTGTTCGATCGGACCAGTAGCAGCGGCAAGCTCTTCTAGTAGGCTTGGGCCAATGGTTAGACGATCACAACCCGCTAGAGCGATGATCTCGCCGGTATTGCGGAAGCTGGCGCCCATAACAACGGTGTCGTAGCCGTTGGCTTTGTAGTAGTTGTAGATGCGAGTCACTGACTGCACACCAGGGTCGTTGTCACCACTGAAATCAGCATCCGGTGTCTGCTTTTTGTACCAGTCCAAAATACGACCAACGAAAGGTGAAATCAGATAGGCACCAGCGTCGGCACAAGCCTGCGCTTGGGCGAAACCAAATAGCAGGGTTAGATTACAATGGATTCCCTCTTTTTCTAACTGACGTGCCGCTTGAATGCCTTCCCAAGTGGAAGCCATTTTAATAAGGACACGGTCTTTGCTGATGCCCTGCGCTTCATAAAGCTCAATCAGGCGGTAGGCCTTCTTAAGCGTTGCCTGAGTATCGAAAGAGAAGCGTGCATCCACCTCTGTAGAGATGTATCCCGGTACAATTTTAGTGATCTCTGTGCCGATCAAGACCGCAAGGTAGTCGGTCATATTGGCCAGTTGTTCAGCCTCGCTTCCCCCTTGAGCTTTAGCCCAGTTTATAGACTGTTCTAACAGGTGAGTGTATTTAGGATCTTCACTCGCTTTGAGAAGAAGAGAGGGGTTGGTCGTTGCATCTTGTGGTGTGAACTGTCGAATAGCATCAATGTCACCGGTATCGGCAACAACGGTGGTCATGGCTTTAAGTTGGTCTAGTTGATTCATCTATCTCTTCCTTGTAGCTGATCGACTTAGAGTATCGTTACTCTGTTACAAATTTTAGGGCTTCGCGGAACGTTTCAACACCCGCTTCGCGTTTATGTCCGTTTTCACTGAGGTGGCGTCTGAACTGCTTACCACCTCGCTCACCGTGGAATAGGCCTAGTAAGTGTTTCACCACACCATAGAGTGAGTGGCCATTGGCCATTGCGCGTTCTATATAAGGGATAAATAGCTCCGCCACTTCAGTTCTGGCAAGCGGTGTGCCAGTTTCACCGAACAGTTTGAAGTCTACTTGGCTAAGAAGTGGGTAGGGGTTTTGGTAGGCCTCTCGCCCAATCATGACACCATCAACTTGCTGTAGGTGCGCTTCACACTCATCCAAGGTTTTGATGCCGCCATTGATCACCACTTCTAGATCGGGAAATCGCTGTTTAATTTTGTAGACATTGTCATAGATAAGCGGGGGAACTTCTCGGTTCTGTTTAGGACTTAATCCATCCAATATCGCTTTACGAGCATGGATCGTAAAACTGGTAATGCCACTCTCAGCGACTGTTTCAACGAATTGTTCTAACAGTTCGTAACTGTCCAAATCATCAATGCCCAAGCGGTGTTTTACGGTCACAGGAATCGAGACGGCCGCCTGCATTTCGCCCAAACACTCTTTTACTAACTGAGGGTGTGCCATCAAACAGGCACCAATCATATTGTTTTGGACACGATCCGATGGGCAGCCCACATTAAGGTTGACCTCATCGTAACCCCACTCTTGCGCATACTTGGAACATTGAGCTAAATCGGCCGGGTTGCTTCCGCCAAGTTGCAAGGCAACAGGGTGCTCTTCAGCGTTGTAGTCTAACCAGCGCGCAGGATCGTTATGAATCAACGCACCGGTTGTTACCATCTCGGTGTAAAGCAACGTGTGACGAGACATCAAACGATGAAAATAACGACAGTCACGCGTCGTCCAATCCATCATCGGGGCGACTGAAAATTTTCTAGAGAAGGACTCTTTGCTCATCAAACCTACCAGGGTCAGACCCAAACAAATAGCGTATTAACTTAAATCACCAAAACGCCCAGATATATCCACAAGCGTTGGCAAATCTCCACCATTTCGCTCACAAGTCACTGCGGCGGCATGGGCTGCAAACTTTATCAGTTTTGCTGCATCAAGGTTATCCAAATGATCGAGGCCGCCCTGCTGAAATATTTCATGAATTAGCCCCGCCTGGAATGTATCGCCCGCTCCCACAGTATCTTGTACGGTGATTTTGGGGGCTGGTGAGTGGAAATATTCACCTTTAGCACCAAACGCATGTGCACCGTAACCACCTTGAGTCACAAACACCCACCGTGGACCAAGTGCCAAACAGCTCTTTGCGTAATCTTCAATGGAACTGCCAGGCGACAGGAACTCAATATCCTCATCGGACATCTTCATGACGTGAGCAATGTGACCTAAACGATCTACCTTAGCTTGCCACACAGCGGGGTCAGGCTGAATGCTAGGACGTACATTGGGGTCGTAAGCAATCAACGCACCACATTTGCGTGCTTCATTTGCAAACCACTCCAACGTGCTAGCGCCAGGTTCAACCACGGTGCTGTAGGAACCCAAAGAAATGGCCTTAAACAGTGATGGATCAGGGCACTGCGCTTGAGTTAGCGAGACGTCAGCGCAGCCATCAATGTAAAAAGAGTAGGCTGGGTGACCATTTTCGTTCAAAGCGATCATCGCCAGTGAGGTGTTCAGATCGCTGCTGGCTAAAAATTGTGTCTCAACATCGTTAGCCGCTAGGTGACTTGCTAACTTTTGGCCCAAAGGATCATTGGAATTTGCGGTTAAATAACCGGTTGGATTACCCATGCGTGCAAGACCTATTGCGACATTGAGCGGGGACCCACCGACGGTTGCATTTAACGTAATCTGACCTGTAGAGGCAGAATCACCCGGAAACACGTCATACAGGGCATCACCACAACACAAAAACATCAAAACTCCTTAAGTAGCGCGTTATAACGCACTATAATGTCAACCTTTAGTTTTATATGTGGATTTTAACCTTATGGAATGGTTGCTTGATAGTGCTGACGCAAAAGATTGGAAGAGAGTATCAACAACAGGCCTTTTTTCAGCGGTGACCACCAATCCCTTGCTGATTCAGAGAGCTGGCCTGAACTGTTCACTTGATACTTATAAAGCACTGCATGATCAAGCGATGGATCTTGGCTTTGATCATCTTCAGTTACAGGTCTTTGGCGAACATTGGGAAGCCATGGCTGAACAGATTCTGTCGATCAGTGAAAAAACCATTGTTAAAATACCAGCAACAGAGCAGGGTTTTAAAGTAGCTAAAAACCTGAACCATCCAAAACGCACCACCATTACGGGTGTTTACTCTATTCGCCATGGAGCCGCTGCAGAGACAATAGGGGCACGATACGCCGCCCCTTATTATGCACGCTTAGTCGAGTCTGAAAGAGATGCTGAGGCTATTTTTGCAGGCTTACGTGAAGCGTGTATGAATACCAATATTCTTGTTGCGAGTTTAAGGTCTATTGAACAATTTGAGCACTTAATTGCACAAAAGCACCGCTGTTTCACAATCCCAGCGGTGCTTTTAAATGATCTACTTAAAGATGAAATGACTGAAAAAGCCGTGCTTCAGTTTGAGCAAGCGGCAGCTCTTTAGGACTGGCCAATCAATTAGGTGAGTGTAATGTCGCCTGTTAGAGAGTATCCAAGGCTATGTGAGCTTGAGATGTGAAGTAGCTCTCTATCGATATTGGCTTGATTCAGTTTTTTACGTAAACGGCTTATCGTAACTTCAAGACTCGCTTTGGAAGCTAGGTCTTCACCATCTTTACTGATGGCTTCAAGCAGTTCGTAACTTTCTACAGGATTGGGTGATCGGACGGCTAATAATTTTAAAATGATAAATTCTTTAGCTGAAAGGCTGATCGTATTGTTTGAACTTATCAGTGAGAGTTTAGAGGTTTCAAGAATCAACCCCGTCGGTTTTGAAGAGTCAAACTGTTTCTTAAATCCATTGACCGCTGCCATAAGATCGGCGGGCTCAAAGGGTTTGGCTAGATAGAGCATAACGCCTGCATCATAGCTCTCTAAGCGAGAATCAATGTCTGACTTCACACTCATCATGATGATGTTTAGCAGGGGGTTTGATTTAGAGAGGCGGTTAGCAATTTGCGGCCCACTTTCCCCGGGTAGCTGATTATCCAAAATGAGTAATGAGATATTCTCTTTGCTAATAATAATGTCTAAGTCTTCCGAACAATTGGCCAGTAAACAGCGGTATCCGGCGTTTTTTAAAGTGTCCTGCAGCGCGTTGCCAAGGGCAGTGTCGTCTTCACAAATTGCAATATTAAACATAACTTATACACCTGTCTGGAATAGAAATCGTCATGGTGAATCTTTGACGATGTATGCAAGCTTTGATGGAGAAATTGTATTTGCCACAAATCTGTTTAGAGATCCAAAGTCCAACGCCTGTGCCTCGGCTACTATGAGCCTCTTTAGATCGCCAATACTTATCAAATACAAAATTCAAATCTTGCTCATTAAAATTAGTAGTCATATTAGAAAAAATCAAACTCGTCGTGTCATCTTTAACCAGCGTGTAAATGCGAAAAGTACTCTCTGGAGTGGCGTATTTTTTTACATTGGTGAACAAATTTCTCAGGATTATGTTGAGCTCAGATCGATTCATATTGATCGCCGCGTTACTGGGGCGCATGTTCATCAAAATATGATTCGTGTTCTCTCCAGATCGTTCCCAGGCCTGTTCAATGGCTTCAGATAGTGTGACCGCTTCGATGGATGAGGGTTGCAAGAACGTGTCGTTGTAGTAGTCGAGATTACTGACTTGGTCTAAAACATCTTGTATTTCATTCAGTTGCTTAGAAATGACTTTCTCGTTGGGGGATCTATGTAGGAGTAGTTTAATGGTTGTTAAGGGGGTTTTGATTTCGTGGGCAAGCATTGAGAGCAGTGCTTTGTTATCACTTAATTGAGCCGATAGTATTCTGTTACTAGCATCAGCAAGCGCATCGTCCAAAAATTGCTGCGAGGTTAACTCTCTTTGATGGCTTAGCGCATTTAGAATGATATAAGCCATTATGGCCGTTGTAAAAAAAGCATGTAAATAAGTCATAGAGAACAACTGGCCTGCCCCTAGACCGGAGACACCTGTCGCCGTCACAGTTAGCATAAGGGCTGAATAGATCCAGCGCGTTGTTTTCCATCGTGCTTTTAGGTCTGTGGTGGCGGGTGTTTCTACAAACGACCCGACAGTAATAACAATGGGCATCAGCGAAATGAGAGTGGCATTGGTTTTTAGGACTATCAACTCGTAGTCCATCAACAACAACCCGATTAATCCAAAACCAAGACCTGCCAATAGGTAGAGCGTATTGGGTAGCCATTTAAGATTGAATAATTTACGCAGTATGGTCGCATGACAATATGAGCCAAACGCAAAGGCAGCAATGACAGAATAGGAGACAAGGGAGTCCCTAATGTAAGGGTTATCAATATTAAAAAAGTGAAGAGCTGCACCATCAATGCCCGAGAGCAGTGCTACCCAGGCAAGTTGGTAAAGAGAAAAAGCAAAGAAAACTTGTCGTCTAAACGTTAACCATAAAGCGATCGAAATAATGGCTGTTGAAAGGATTATGGCAACAATGATTGCTCGCACCGATGTGGTTGCTATAACCCTTTGTTGATTAATACTTGCGGGTAACACCTTGGCAAAAAGACGCAAATTTGACGTAGATGCAGCTTCAATTTCAATTGTTTGAGTTCCGGCAGGGATTGGAATGCTCCAGATTCCAGATGTTTCGTATTTCTTAAAGTTATATAACCCCTCTTTATCCCCAACAACGGTCAGTTTTTTATGTCCATTTTGGTTTACAAACGCTATATCCACGGCATCTAGATAGGTTGGCGATAGGGTAAGAAATAGCTCCTCATCTAAATAGGGAACTCTATCTAATTGAATCAGAAATTCAAGGGTGTTCTGGGTGAAACCGATATTTGCAAACGGGCTTTCCGTCCAGCTGCTAGCTGGATCGTTTTTAATGCGCCATTGATAGGTGTGCGTGTCCTCTTCAGCATGGGCATAGGGTGCAATAGAGGCGACAAAAATGGCACTTACCATCAGGTATTTGAATATATTTTTGAATAGCAAATTCTGTACCGAAATTAATAACTTACCTTTTTATAACTATACGTAATCTGAAAGCTTTTGAAAGCTTTGCTTGCTTAAATTTGCTATGTTAATCACTGATCATAAATCCACTATTTTTTCGAAGTGTTTGGTGGGTTTTAACTGGTAAATTTTTGTGGACTTATGTTGATTAGCAGACTATTTCTGAAGCTTTCTTTTGTTGCGCTGTTCGTTACTCAAGCGTTACCGGTGTATGCTGAGAACGTTACAGCCGATACTGTGCTGCGTAATCTTCAGCAGCTGGAACAGCGTCAACAGGTGCTGCCTGTATTCCCTAAGCAAGAAGAGAGGGTTGTGGAGCTTCCACCGTTAGACCCAATCAAGTCTGTGCTTATTAACGAGTTGATTTTTGAAGGAAATGAGTCGATTTCGCTCGAATCGTTAAACGAGCGTTTTGCTGATTCTATCGGAACTAAATTTGATTTTGCTCGTATGAAAAACCTTACCGATGAGGTCGGTGAGTTTTACAAGGAGCAAGGTTTGTGGGCAAAAGCGATACTCCCTCAGCAAACCTTAGAAAATGGTCGTCTCGTTATTCGGATATTTGAAGGTCGTCTGGGTAATGTATTCATTGAGACTTCATTGAGTGAGGGTGAGTCACTTCGTTTTCCTAAATCGCGCATTGAAGAGTTTGTAGTCAACGGCCAAAAAGTGGGTAAAACCTTTGATATTTTGGCATTTGAAGAGGGCGTTAAGAACTTAAATGCGGTTCCTGGTATTACCGCAACGGGTGTTTTAAAAGCAGGTGAGGAACAAGGTGAAACCGACGTTGTGATCAATGCGGCAAACGCACCGTTGGCAAGTGGCAGTGTGACCTTCGATGGAAACGGAGGTCGTGCAACCGGTTACAACCAAATGACAACCATGGTTGGGTTGGATAGCCCAATGGGGTTGGGTGAGCAGCTGACAGCGATGCTGATGAAGTCACGAGCGCTCACGGTTAAGTCTTTTGGCGGTAGCTACCCGATTCTTTCTGATGGTACGCGATTGGGTATAAACCTAACCAACGTTAATGTGGCTATCTCGGGTAGTCCGCCATCACTCTCAAGCACATCTTTGATCAGTCTTACGCGACCTTTCAAGCAGGCTGTCGATATGAATATTTCAGGCACGGCTTCGCTAACTCGAAAAGAGACGCCTGATGAGGTGACGGCCGATGTGCTCGCGCTGAATGGTGTTTTCTCTTGGCCTGGTCAGTTGTTTGGGTTAGATGCCGTTAATAGCGTCAATTTAACATCCACAACGGGTTGGCAGTATGACACTGAGAGCGTTAACAAAGACGCCAGTGTCGATGGCCTGTACAGCAAATTTGGCTTCAACCTAAAGCAGATGCTGACACTCAATACAACGGATCAGTTGTCCCTCACACTCATGGGGCAGGTTGCCTTCAATAACCTGGATGCAGGTGAGAAGTTTGGCATCGCGGGCCTGGCGGGTGTGCGGGGTTACCCTGCAGGTGAGGTGTCAGGTGACCATGGGTACTTCTTCTCTGCGCAGTACCAGCGTCAGTTTGGCGCATCTTTCCAAGGTAGAACCTATTTTGATCATGGTTTTGTCATTAAAACTCAAAACCCTTGGAATGAAGATTCTTCAGTTGGTAATTACGTTCAATTAAGCGGTGTGGGTGTGGGTGGTACCTATACGCACCCAAGCTTCAGTGTGACGGCGGATTTGGCTACGCGATTAGGTAACAACCCGGTTGCGCAAGCAGATACGGGGTTAGATAGCGATGGTACGAAACGAAATATTCGTGCCTGGATAGGCATAACGATACCGTTTTGACGGTATTTTTAGTGGATGATGAGTGAGTTTTGAATAGTCTGAATAGAACATTTCAGATCGTTTGGAGCCGAACGCTGGGTCGTCTTGTTGTGTGTGGTGAACTGGCCAAACACAAGAAGAAAACCGGCGGGATTCGTCGCGCCTCTAAATCGGGTGCGATGACACTAGCCGGTCTATTGGCGGCGGGTACCTCGTTGTTTGCGCATTTCAGTTATGCCGAGGAGATAGATCCCTCAACTTTGCCGCAGGGTGCGCAGATTGTGCATGGTGGCGTCGAAATTTCGACAAACAACAACGCCATGAACGTGGTGCAAAGTACTGATAAAGCCATTGTTAACTGGAACAGCTTTAACGTCGGCTCACAAGCATCAGTCAACTTTGATCAACCCTCAAGCAGTTCATCCATTCTAAACCGCGTTAAATCGTTAGATGCTTCCAAGATATTCGGACAAATCACCTCTAACGGCCAAGTGTTGCTAATCAACCCTAACGGCGTTCTGTTCAGTGAAACAGCGCGAGTTGATGTGGGTGGGTTGATTGCATCGACGCTGGATATTGCGAACGAAGATTATCTTTCAGGTAATTACAATTTCTCGGGTAATACCGGTGAGATTATCAACCGCGGTGAGCTCTCCGGCGGCTTGATTGCTTTACTATCACCGAGCGTTATTAACGAAGGAAAAATTGCGGCGCGTGTCGATAACGTGGTTCTTGCGGGCACAGAAACTGCGCGCCTCACGTTTGCTGGTTCTGAACTGATCGCGATCGAAGTTGATCCCGCCAAACTTGAATCCGCCATTAAAAACTCAGGATCAATTACAGCAGAAAACGGTACCGTTATTCTAAAAGCCGATGCGGCCCAGGAGTTGTTGGATGACCTTATTAACACACCTGAAGAGAGTGCAGATGAGCTGGTGTTTGTAGACGGTGTGCCGCAGCTGATTTCATCCAGCGGTTCTATCAAAGCTGAGAAGGTTGAAGTCTCTGCTGGAAGCGGCGCAGTAACGGTATCGGGTGATATTGATGTCAGCAGCGAATCGGACAAGGGCGGTACCATCGAGATCACCGCGGATGCAATTAAGCTTGAATCAACTGCCAAACTGGATGCGACCGGAGCGAAAGGCGGCGGTGACATTCTTGTTGGTGGCGATTGGCAGGGCAGCGGTGATCTTCAGCAAGCGACCAAAGTTACCGTAGAGTCGGGTGCTGTCCTCGATGCCAGTGCAACCGAAAGAGGCGATGGCGGTAAGGTTGTTGTTTGGTCGGATGTCAGCGATTCAGAATCAATGACTCGTGTTAATGGTTCTTTGTTTGCCAAAGGTGGTCCTTTAGCGGGTGGTGGTGGCCAAATTGAGACTTCGGGGCGCATCATCGATGTTGTTGGGGCTGCTGTCTCCACAATTGCATTCGATGGTTCAGCGGGTGAGTGGTTGATAGACCCTTACAACTTCTTCTTGGGGGAAACGGAGCTTGAGTCACTCGCGTCTGCACTTAATTCGAATAACATCACACTAAACTCGACTAACAGTTCGCAGTCTTCATTTCTGGCTGAGGCAGCTGTTTATCCTGACAGCAAACCTTTGTATTCATCAGGCCATATTGTTTTTCAAAACGACTTTACTTACTCGGGAGCTAATGCCCGAACGCTCTCGTTGATAGCAGCCGAATCAGGTGATATTTATCTGGAAGGTTTGAGCTCTACAAATGCAGCCTTATCACTCGATTTAACCGCGACTGGAGATAATGTATACCTCAACGGAAATGTCACCACGTTTGGAGGCTCGATTACACTATCTGCGAATAGTATTAATTTCCAATCAACCGGAAACCAATTGCTTAGTTCAGGAAACGGCGATATTGATTTTGGAGATGCCAATTTAACGCTTTTGAATAGTGGCGGTGAGGTGAGCATCCTTTCAGGTACGGGGTCAATTAGTTTTGGTTCTGGCGCTATTTTGAATACGAATACAAAGCACACCATTACAACGCCCTCTCAAAAACTTGAGAGGACCGGAGTAAAGGCACAAGCTGAAGCATTTACAGATATTGACACCGGCGTTGATATAGTTGCAGGTAACGAGTACTCGATGCGTCTTTGGTTCTGGGACTCTTGGGATAACGAGTATGGGCAAATTAAAGTCGGGACAACTTCATATTTTTCGGCTTATAGAACTTACAACTCAGGTTTTTCGTCAATTAACCCGCGATCTGGAGTTACTTACTTCGTAGGTGATGATGGTACATCACGCAATTATTCACAAAACACAGGTTGGAATGATGGCTACATTGATGTCACATTCGTTGCTGCTGAAAGTGGGAATTTATATATCCGAGAAGATTTGGACTCTAACTCAGATGATGAGAGTTTTGAGCTGAGCTATGTTTACGAGACCGGTTTGTCATTAGAAACTGTCTCAAGTACGAGGGATCTCAAATTTGAATCTCAAAGTGCCTTCTCTCTCAGTCAGAACTCAACTATTGCTGGATCTTTGTCTTTAACGGCAGCTTCAATTGACTTGGATGCCGACTTGACTGTTTCTGTCAATAACACGCTGGTAGCCACCGCAGGAAATATTGATACATCCGGTTACACCATTTCAAAAACATCCGGGTCCGATGCAACTTTGACGTAAAAAGCCTCGGACAAGGTAGTAACTGGTGCTATATCGAGTACGAGTGGAAAGCTCAATACCATTGTTTGGGTTGAATCTGATGGTGGGGGA
>Ga0102948_1000599_pt1 | contig 14230 bp, 16 predicted proteins | sample SalPonA_A_H2O_MG_FD_78211 | JGI IMG/M metagenome (GOLD analysis project Ga0102948, IMG submission 78211) | Water microbial communities from South San Francisco under conditions of wetland restoration - Salt Pond MetaG R2A_A_H2O_MG | ecosystem: Environmental > Aquatic > Non-marine Saline and... | reverse complement strand
GACCAAGATTAATCAACTTAATGGGTCCGTTGACATCGATTCAAGACTAGGTGAAGGCACAACTATTAAAATTAAAGTTCCTCTAACCTTGGCGATCATGCCAGCCTTAATGGTTGGAATTTCTAAACATATATTTGCTTTACCTCTTGTAAATGTTGATGAAATTTTTGATATGGATTTAAGAGAAACTAATATAGTTGACGGTCAAGAAACCATTCTTATCCGTGGAAAGGCTTACCCACTTATCCACATTAAACGTTGGCTAACAAATGAAGAAGATGCCGAAATTCCAGAAAGGGCGCAAGTCGTATTAGTTTCTGTTGGTGGCAATCAATGCGGATTCATAGTCGATGTTTTATATGGTCAAGAAGAAGTTGTTATCAAACCATTGGATTCAATTCTTCATGGAACACCAGGAATCTCTGGTGCGACAATTACAGGTGACGGTGGAATTTCCTTAATCATTGATATTCCTTCATTAATCTCTCATTACAGCGGAAAAGGGAAATAAATGACCTTAAAAGTCATGGTCGTTGATGATTCAACATTCTTTAGGAAACAAATTGGTGGCATAATCGATTCTCATCCAGAAATGGAGGTTATTGCTTATGCCAGCAATGGTTATGATGCTATAGAATTGGCAAAAGAACTAAGACCTGATTTGATCACAATGGACGTTGATATGCCAGAAATGAACGGTATTGAAGCGTCTAAAAAAATAAAGAAAGTCGTTAGAACAAAGATACTTATTGTTTCATCTCTTACACGAGATGGTGCCAAAACAACCCTAGAATCCTTAAGCTCTGGGGCTGATGATTATCTTCTAAAAGATACTCATGTCTGGATAAGAGATAGAGAAACTGCATCCAGTACAATTCTTAACAAAATTCTTGCTTTGACTGGTAAAAATACATTTAGCAGTAGCTCTTTATCAAAAAGACTAGCTGATGAAGCTAAAAAACCTCTGACACCTAACCGTAAGATATCAGGTGAGCGTGATAAGATTTTGCAAAAAAAAGCTGATGAAGTTGTCTCTAGAGAGCAAAAGATAAAAGTCGGCATCTATATGGAAAATAAGGAGCGTGGTAATAGCTTATCAAAAATAGAAAAGCGAAAAGGTGGAGAATCTTTTAATTATTCAAATATTGAATTAGTTGTTATTGGTGCTTCAACGGGAGGACCAGCGCTTTTACAGAAGCTTTTTAATTCATTTGATTCTGAATTTAACCTTCCTATTCTTATTGTACAGCACATGCCTGCTTCTTTTACTAAAGTTTTTGCAGATAGATTGAATCAAAACTCCAAGATCAGTGTAAAAGAAGCTGAAGACGGTGACAGAATAGAAAGGAATGTTGCACTGTTAGCTCCAGGTGGAAAACAAATGATCATTGATCCCAATGACAAAGGACGAGTAAAGATTATAGAACTAGAAGATGTTATAAATTATCGTCCATGTGTTGATGTCACCATGGGGTCTGCCGCTCGAACATGTGGTGCGAAAACATTAGGAATTATTCTTACAGGTATGGGCGCAGATGGTACATTAGGCGCTAATGAAATACGTAAAAAAGGTGGAGCTATATGGAGCCAAGATGAAGAAAGCTGCACTGTGTATGGAATGCCACAATCTATTGCTAATCTTGGCTTATATAATAAAATAGTAACTGCCGATAATTTGTCGAATGAGATTAAATCATTAACTAAATAAAAATGGATTTTTACATGTTGAAAAAAATTATATTGATTGCTGTCGTAGCGACTCCTTTAAGTGTTAATGCATCTGAGAAAACATGGTCTGAAATTTGGGGCGATGTTAAATCAACAAGCTCTCAAGTTTGGCATAAAACTGAATCAAGCACACGTAATGTTATAAACACTACTGTTGAAAAAACGAACACTGCATTTAATAACACTGTAAAAGGTGTAAAAGAAACTGAACTAAACATAGCCATACCAACTAATGACAGTGACGGAACTCTATTAGAAAAATTTAAAGGTGGCATTTCAAAAACGAAATCGTACATTTTTGGAAAAAACAACAATGAAGTACCAGTTTCAAACTCTGGTGAAGATTTTGACAGTATAGAAATGGCTATAAAATCAGAAGAAGAAGAAATGAGTAGATTAAATAAGTTAACTGATGAAGAGCTTTTCTACAATCCAAATGATAACATAAAGGTAATTAAAGTAAGAGAAGTTTATAATTAAGCTTCGATTCGCTAAATACATATTAAGGGAATAAAATGTTTAGACTTATACTGGGATCATTTCTATCAATAATGATTGTCCCAATTTTTATTGTAATAGCTTACGTTTACAGTAAGCATTCAATGTACTGTAACAATCAAACAGGTATCAAAACGCCTCTTTTTGAAATCAATATTAGCCTAGGTCAGTGCGACGCTTAGGGAAACACTAAACAAGAAATGTCAGATTACCTGAACATGCTATTCGATAAGGTTCCAAGTACATCTTCTATTTTGGACGACAAGCGAATTAAAGAAATCACAAAGTAAGCTTACTTTTGCCCCTTAATGGACTACAATGAGTGTATTAATCATGGAGAGGCAGGGTATGGATCCAAAACTTTTTGAGTTAGGCGTGGAAGTTGTTGAGCTTCGAAATAAGCTTGACGACATGAATCAAGAGAAAATAGATCTTCAAAATACTATATCTAATTTAGAACAAAAAATTTTAGATTCTGAAAAAGAAGTAAGTGATTACATCAGAATGAAAAATTCATACCTAGCTATAGAAAGATCATTAGATATGGCTAATCGAGATCTTGTTAAAAGAACAAATGAATTAAATGTTTTGAAAACAAAGTTTTCAGAATCAGAAAAAGAAAGAAAAGAGCTCAAGTCACTAGACCCCATTTCTTTGAAAAAGAAAATAAAGAAAGGGAAAGACAAGATTTCAGAACTTAACAACAAGATTAAAATTTATGAAAATAAAATCTCTGATCTAAACAAAGATAAAGAAAGTTCTTCGATTACATTAAAACAAATGCTTAATGAGAACGACTGTTTTTATCTTAGCGAAGACAAACGCTGGGGCTTAAAACTTACTGGATTTCGATTTGATGATGAAGACAGATCAAAAAGAAGCCTTCGTATACGCTGTATAGATTACAAAACTGGAACTTCCGTTATTGCCGTTTATATGGACGACAACCAAAAAGTAGTTTGGTCCCATGACATAGAAGTTCCTGAGGAAGTAGGTTATGAAGCAGGAAGAAACATGAAGTCTCTTCTAGAGAACGGCTCACTTGTTAACGAATTTTCTGACATAATTATAAACCAAGGGAAAAAAAGGGCTGCTGTATAGAGCCTTTTTAAAGGGGAGCAAAGCTCCCCTTTTTACTACCGTGTAAGTTTCATGGTATATTCCAACCGACTGGTTGAATCAGGCTCCACTCTTACAGGAAAAACAAGTCCTCTACCTGCCAGTTTCCCGAACGCTTCATTGCTATCTACAATTATCATATTAGATTCAAGTGGCATAATAATATTGACCTCAACAGGATCCGCCTTTGAATTCGTAATATCTACTAAGTAATTTCTTTCTAATACTGTACCATTAACTTTCTTTTCAAACCCTATCATCTCTTTTATTGAGATATCAAAAGCTTCACCAATATTAAACCTTTCAGTCTCACCTACATTTAAGTCAGGCATCTTGTTCTCGCCAATAAACTGCACATCACCAAAAGAGTCTTTTTCATAAAAACGAATGTTACCTGATGGTATAGGCATACCCAGCCCAGACACTTCATTGTTCTTAATTTCAACATAGACCTTAACCTTTTCTTTAAAGGGCTCAGTATTACCATATCTTGCATTACCAACAACATGCTCGTATGTCTTCTTGTAATCAATTTTATCTATATCAAAAAGAGCAACCTGTTTCTTTTGTTTAGCCTCTATATCCGTTTTGAAAGGTAGCTTGTATATTTTGTACTCGCCCACATTGCCTTGCTCTGGCATAGGCATAGCGCTTTGGACCATCATATCATTTCGCATGTTCTTTTGCATAGCCCTATACATATCAGGTCTACTATTTATGTTCGGACTACCTGCTACAACATTTACAGATGCTTCTTCATATGACGTTGAAGTAGTGTTGTTTATTGTAACCCATCCATTAAGATCCATTTCTTCAGGGGATTCGATAGTCGCCACGTAGTTAGCTGTCCAACTTAGACCATTCGTTAGATAGCTGATCCCTATGTCTTCATCTGACAAGTTAAATGCTTTTACTTCCAAAGTGGGTGAAGATGTCAGGTTAGGCGGAATCTCATTAAAGAAATATGTCCAAGAATCACTGTTTTTGGGTAGAGAAACAATGTCGCCATCCTTTTCACGCTTAATAAGAAGACGGTTTCCATTGTCGCTAAGTAAAGTTCCCGTAAACGATGCTGTAGAGCCGTACTCCAATACGTCAATTTTGTAACCAATCATGTTCTTTAATAAAGAATCGTGACTTGTTAAGTCATAGGAATAGTTAAACTCACTTAAGTCACCTCCGCTAAAGCCCAGCGTTTCAGGAATTATCTGATCTGAAATGCCATCAAAGATTATGTCCGTTTTATCTGCAAAGTAACCATCCTTCCCTTCAATAGAGTTCCTTACGTCTTTGAGTAAAGCCATATTATTGTTGTAAATCGTCATATCGATCCTAACTCTTTCATCAGATGAAGATACAAAGCTATCGGCTGCATTGGCATTTAAAGCAGTAACCGCTAGAGATACTGCAATGTATAACAATTTTATTTTCATTTTTACCTCAATTAATTTACTAAAAAATATAACAAAACTATCCACTAAAAACAATATTAAATTGACTTAATTGCTGTCATTTTATATAATATTGGCTCATGTGAGGAGTATAAATTGGATATATCTTTTTTCTTATCAACCCTTCTTTCAATCGTTTCTACACTACTATTATTTCTAGTTTATTTTCTTTATCGAAAAAATAGTTTGCTAAAGTTAGAAAAAGACTCTTTAGCGAGTGATAAGATACACTTGGAAGCCAAGGTTAACAGCATTGAATCTAGTTTTGAGCAAGAGAGAAGATCTTTTGAGCTTCAGCTAGATAACCTTAAAGTAAGTAAAGACTCTATGAAGCTTGAGTTTAAAGAGTTAGCAAATGAAATTCTTAAATCAAGCTCTGCTCACCTTACTGAAGAGAATGCTAAAGCCATTAACAATATCGTGAATCCATTCGATAAAGAGTTTAAGTTGCTTAAAGAAAAGCTTGATTCAGTACATGTCGAAGACACTAAGCAGAGAGCTTCTTTGCAAGCTGAGATCACAGCGCTACAGAGAACAAGCCATGAAGTTACACAAACTGCTAATGACTTGGCTATAGCACTTAAAGGTGAATACAAGTCACAGGGCAAGTGGGGTGAACTTGTTCTAGAAAACGTTCTGGATCAATCTGGTTTAAGACTGGGTGAAGATTATCGACTTGAAGTAAGTCACAACACTGAAGAAGGTCGAAAACGCCCTGATGCGATTGTTTATATGCCAGGTGATAAACATATCGTAATTGATGCGAAAACGTCTCTAACGGCTTATATGGGGCTTATAGGGGCGCAGACTGAAGAAGAACGCTCTGTTTATCTTAAGGAGCACATTTCCAATGTCTGGGATCGATTAAACGAATTATCAGAAAGAGGTTATGAAGACCTTGAGCAAATCAACTCACCCGATGTTGTTATTATGTTCATGCCTATTGAATCCGCTTACATCGAAGTTGTTAAGCATGAAAAAGAATTTTTCCAAAAAGCGATTGAGAAAAATATTGTTATAGCGACACCTTCAACTTTGTTGGCGACATTAAACATTGTAAAACAGTTGTGGAGGCATGAGGCGCAGAGTGCGAACTCAGCAAAACTTGCTGAACTAGCGCAAAAGTTGTCTGGAAAGCTATCTCTTTATGTTGAATCTATCGAAAAACTTGGAAATACAATCGAGAGAGCAAGAATTGATCACGAGGCAGTTAAAAATCATCTTGTCAGTGGAAAAGGAAATTTAATAAGGAGAATTAATCAATTCCAAGAGCTTGGAGTCAAAGTTCAAAAGCAACTGCCTAGAGAACTTGTTGAAAGAGCTGATCTTGATGTTGATTAATAATTAAGTTATCGCAAATAAAAAAAAGGTCCCATTAAGGGACCTTTTCTGTTGCTATTAATATCACTGTGCAGCTAAGTAAGCAGCCACGTTTTTGATATCATCTTCTGTTGCTAGCATTGCAGCCATTGCCGTCATTGCTGCGGCATTAGGCGAAGTTCTCTGACCATCTTTGTAAGATTTGATCGCTAATTCGAGATATGCAGCATTTTGACCTGCTAATTTAGGGTATGTTGGCATAATTGGTGCTGAACCTTTATTGCCGTGACATGACGCACATACCTGATTATATTTGGTTTCTCCAGCTGCAACATCACCCGCTAGAGCAGATGTAGTACTAAAAGAAGCCAAAGTAAAAGCTGCTGCCATAATTACTTTTTTCATTTTAACCTCATATTTTGTTTAATTAATGAATACGTTTATGTTATGTTGTTTTATGTAAGTAATCAAATATTGGATTAAATTATATACATAATTTTTAGTATATTTTGTTATAAAAAAGGTTAAAATGTTAAGAAATGAATTTATAAAGTCTTCATTGCTGCTTTATAACTATGTTCTCATAAGCAAAGAATATAAAAGTGCAGATTTAATATTGGGTCCAACTATAGAGCTTGGATTTCCAGTAATAGATGCACGTTCTATTGATATAGATTACTTTAAAGAAATATCAACCTTAGTTCCTAGAGTTTCATCACGATATGATCCTTTGCCTTTCTCAATATTTAGCCAAGTTCCAATAGAAATAGCTGGCGCAATTTGGCGGTCTTACGGGGCTGAAACTCATAACATCAAGAAGATCAGCATTTGCCGCAAGGTCTATGAAGACTACATTGGCAATGATTCAGTTGTTTCCAAAAACGACATACCTGCTGAATACCAAATGGTCTACAAATTCGTTGATTTGAAGAGATCTTCATACAAAGATTTGATATTAAGAAACAGGACTTTTGAAATCAAAGAAGAGAATATAAAACCTTTTTCTCTACCTCCATCTACCTTAAGAATATTGTTTAACTTAGATGAATTTATTTCGGTTATAAAGTACAGCTATTACATCTATGCTATCGGAGAATTTGAAATAAACGAAATGAAGGAGTATTTAATAAAAGAAATAGATAAGAGAATGTGGTATTTTGAAGATCAGCACAATAAAAGAATAGAAACGAAAGGGGCACAAAGAGCTTATGATAAAACCCTTTCGATCTATAAACAGTTAATAGATTTAATAGAACCTATTTAATTTCTAATCAGATAATCAAATGCTCGCAACGATGCAGAAGCACCTTGTCCTACGGCAATCACGATTTGATTATAGGTGTCGGTAACGTCACCAATCGCAAAAACACCATTCACGTTCGTTTCTTGCTTATGATTGACCTTAACATTACCAAAATCATCTAGATCCACGCCCGTACCAGAAAGCCAATCGGTGTTCGGAACCAATCCTATTTGAACAAATACGCCATCAACAGATATAACTTCATCTTCGCCACTTTTAATGACTTTAACACCAGTCATTTTGCTTTCACCTACTATCTCTTTAGGTGTAGCTTCATAAACAACCTCTACATTTGATAATGTCATTAACTTATCGACCAAAACCTTATCAGCTCTCATCGTATCACTACGGACTATTACATAGACTTTTTTAACGATATTACTCAAGTCAATTGCGGCTTCTATACCACTGTTGCCAGCACCAATAACGGCTACATCCTTTCCTTTAAAGAGAGGACCGTCGCAGTGTGGGCAAAAGCAAACACCTTTCCCCATGTAAGCGTCTTCGCCAGGTATATTGAGCTTCTTCCAGCGAGCACCTGTAGCGATGATAGTTGTTTTGGTAGTTATTTTCTTACCAGAATCTAACGATAGAACATGGTTCTTGTCGAATAGAGCACCTTTAACCTTCTTACCTTCAAATAGATCGATGTCATAGAGAGATGTTTGCTTTCTAATGTTTTGAGCTAACTCCTCACCTGTGGTTGAAGGAAAGCCTATAACGTTCTCTATGGCTTCCGTTTGAAGTAGTTGACCTCCAAAATCATCACCTATTAGAGCCACATTCAAGCCTTTGCGGGCTGCATAAATTGCTGCCATTAGACCTCCAGGACCCGTTCCAGCTATTGTCATATCGTAAACTTTGTTGTCATCAACGCTTGAGGTGTTTGGCTCTTCAATACACTCATATTTATCATCCAGCATGTTTAGCATTTCAGATAGAGTTACTTTTCCATTTTTGAAATGCTCTCCATTAACATACATGCTTGGAACGGAGTAGATCCCTTCACTCTCTACTTCATCCTTAAACAATCCACCGTCTATTGTTTTCACGTTAACATGTTTATTTACTGTCGCTATCAAATTGGCTGCTTGAACTACATCAGGGCAGTTGTGGCAAGACATTGATACATAGACTTCAATATCAAGTTTTTTACTAATGGAAGCGGCTTTAGCTATCAGCTCTGGATCTTCTTTGGATGGGTGTCCACCAATATTAAGAAGCGCCAGCAGAAAACTTGTTGTTTCATGACCCGAAGGAAATGCCGAAAATACGACTCTAGGGTCTTCACCTTTGGTTGATATACCTATTGAAGGCTTCCGCTTTAGAGTGGTGTGGCTAACTTCAATTAATTCAGAGGCATTAGCCAAGCCCTCTGCCAATTCTTTCATTTTTAAGCCTGCATTTGATGCATCAACATCAACATGCAATGTAACAGGGGTTTTCAGGTAGCTTAAGTAAGAAGATATTGCATTAACTACATCATTAGCCATTGTAATTACCTTTAAATTTTGCCGACAAGATCGATTGATGGAGTAAGTGTCTCTTCACCTTCTTTCCATTTTGCAGGACACACTTGCCCTGGATTGTTGCGCACATAGATTGCAGCTTTCAGCTTTCTTACTGCTTCAGCAGCATCTCTTGCAACAGCATCAGTCGTCATATCCGCAGCAACAATAACGCCATCTGGATCAATAATGTAGGTTACACGAAACCCTACACCGTTCTCTTCATCCATACCGCCTAGTGCTCTAATTAGCTCACCCTTATGATCTCCAATCATTGGGTATTTAACAGTGCCTACGGCTTCAGAGACATCATGCCAAGCCTTCTGATTAAAATGCGAGTCAACAGAAAGGGAAAAGACCTTAACGCCCATAGACTCAAGCTCAGCATGGTAGTCAGCCATATCTGATAGTTCAGTTGGGCAGTTAAATGTGAACGTCAGTGGGAATTGAACAATCACACTCCAATGACCTTTAATGTCATTATCTGTAACAGTTACAAAACTATTGGTTTTTGGATCAAACGCTTGATTGCTAAACGTTGGAATTACTTTATTGATCATATTTTATTTCCTCTTTTTAAGTTAAATTATCAATAAAGTAATTCTATCAACTGTTCTATAATTAATAAAATTAATTAATTATATTATATTAATTGTTATACACTATTACAGTTGTAATGCAGGTGACTTTGATTAGAAGTCCATCATTCTGCTGGCATTGCGCATCTCATCGTCACCACGCATATCATAACGAGTTGTTGTAGAAATGTCTGAATGTCCCATTAAGGATTGAACGAGCGATATATCAACACCCTTTGACAATAAATTGGTTGCAAATGTACGCCTCAAGTCATGAGGCGAAAAGCTCTTAATATCTGCCTCCGAAGCTCTTTCTTGAAGAATATAATATACGGCTTGGTCTGTTATAGGTGATTCTGTAATCTCTCCGTGACGACGAATACGTGTAAAAAGGAAACCATCCTCACTCCCACGCACATCTTCTATCCAAGTCAGAATGGATTCCCATGCTTTATCAGAGCAAAACAATTTCCGCTGTTTATTACCTTTACCTATAACTTGAACACTCTTAGAAGAGAAATCTAAGTCTGACATTCTCAAGCCTGCAAGTTCTGAACGTCTCAATCCACAACTAACAAGTGTTCTTACTATCGCCGTATCTCGAACACCTCTTATACTAGAATCCTCCTCACAAGAACGGATTAAATCTCTGATTTCATTATCTTTTAATGACCTTCCTTTAGGCAGTCTCGATCCTTTAACAGGCTTAACGGCTTTGATTGCTTGGTAATCATCCGTTGACATCAATCCCATACTCCATGCCTCCATAGCGACGCCTTTTATAGCCGCCATGTATGTATTACACGTGCTCGGAGCTTTACCTTCTTCTTGTAACTTAGCCTGTATACCCTGAACATGGTGCCTTCTGAGCTTATCCCAGGGAAAGGCATTTGGATCATTGCTGCCTAGTAGACCAGCCACTCTGCTCAAATAAGAGGACATTGTTTTCCTGCTTTTCTTTGACGAGAGTGACATAAGGTAGGCGAGGGCAGGGTTGCTGCCCATAGATAAGTAACTACTATCATTGCTAATAGTCGTTAAATTGTTGTGCTCATCTATATTTATTACAACTTCATTTTTATCGATCATGCTATTTCCTTATAGCTTATTTATAGACCAAAAATTAAATATTAGCTATATTCTCTGTATATTTTCATTGCAGAGTCTATTTCATACGATGTTGACCCTGATCGCATAAAAATTCTCATTGCTGTCAATAATCTTTTCTTAGCAATTTCAAGCTCTTCGATCTTTTTTAAAAGCTCTTCTTTATCTAAATCTTTTTCTACTGTTAACATTTATAGGTCCATATCGAAATCAATATCATCAACACTATCAACAGATGATGTAAGCTCTTTAAGGTTGTCTTTATGCTCTTTAAACCAAGGCATAAACTTCATTACATCACCGATTGGCTCGTTATCTACAACAACGAAGGGAACGGCTCTAAGAGGCATTCCAAAGCGCTTCATGAAGTTATCCTGCATATCTTCAACGGATATAGACTCACCGCCAGTAATTGACTCATATTCTGCACCTACACTATCAAGTGCATTCTTAACAGTCTTACAATTAGGGCATATAGGTGTGCTATATATTTCTATTTTCATATTTTTTTACTCCAAAATAATCACAATATAATATCATATATATAATATCATTTTGAAAACAATTTAATTAAAGATTCTTCTTTTTCTAATGTATGTGGTGATTCTACTTTACACTTTAATCTAGCTTGGCACCTTAAATCTCCCTTCCTACCTGTTGTTTCAGGGTGTCCCTCAATAGTTATCTTTCCACCCGCATACCCGAGACGCATCTCCACCTGGCAGGAGCCCTCCAATGGAGGAATATCTAAATCCAAAGGATTGCTTCCCAGATAAAAAAGCCCAGCCTTTCCGATCTGCATGTAGTAGACCCCCTTAGAGTTATAGATATCAACAATAAAGGATTCATCACAGGGAATGTTCAGGTTAATAGCTTTAAGAAAACCTAATTTTTTAAGTTTATCTCTCGCATTATACTCACACTGTAAAGGAAAGCCCTTGTTAAGCTTATGGTATTCTATAGGGTAGATTGCACTAAGTTCTCTTAAATAAGTAGAGCATGCTTCCGCCTTCTGACTAGCAGATTCCAACAGAAGATCTTTATTCTTATCAGACAAAGGCTTAAGACTATCAGCTAAAGAAAATGTATTAGTTTCAAGATCATAGGTAAGAGAACCACCACCCATTTGAGCTTTAACATCCTTTTTAACTTCAATGTTAAAATCTTGATGATTATACATTGCAGACAAATCAGGACCATGCTTGCCGTATCCTGCGCTAGCAACCTGGGTTAGTATCAAATTTGATTTAGTTTCTTTTAATCTATCAAAAATTAGCTGTTCGTACTTTATTCCCTTACATAAATCCTTTTTCATTTACCCATCACTTATCCATGTTGATGGGAACAAACCTTTACCTAAATGTTTTATCTATTTGAAAAGCAAATTGCCTGCAAATCAAATAGTTTAGACGCACCTTCTTCTAAGAAAATGTATAGAGCATCATCTAGCGTTTTTTTTGATACAGCGAAGTCAGATTCCATGATAGGCTCCCAGCCTTCATGATCACCAACATAGGTTATGTAGCGGAGCCCTTGCTTTAATGTTGAACCAATACAAATAGCATAGGAACCCTTTGTCTCCCAGAAGTCTTTAATGAAACATTGGCTTATGCTATAGCTATGCTTGAGTATATCGTTTGACTCAACCTTATTTAAAAAACGTATATCTAAACTGTTATCTTTATTATTCATATAGGATTTTATTAATATTCTTGTTCCCAGATTATTTTATATATAAAAATCATATTGAGGTCAAATATTATTAGGAATTTCATTAGCTTATTGTGGTTTTGTATTTAATTTACATCAATAGCTATAGTGCAATACAATTTTAAATCTTGCTGTTTTAATAATTTTATAAAATATATACTGCACCTTATACAAATCCACTATAAATAAAATGACTTTTTAAAAATTTCGTTTATAATAATGCTGTGTTAATAAAATAAGGACATTTATGAAATCTAATACAACAACTACCTTTAGTAATGAACTATCTTTAAAAATTGACAGCGTATCAAGTATTTCCAGAGAACTTTCTGAATCAGATTTGAACACAATCAGAAACCTTGCTTTAAGACAGGTTTTGGATTCGCAAGGATCGAGTCCAGTTAACGGCAGCTTTGATTACAAGATGTTTGACTCAAAAGAGAATCATTACAGGGTATCCTGGAGTTTGATTTAGACAGGGCAATATATGCCCTTTTTTTATTCCAACATTTCGTTTCAGAAACGAAATACAATTTGCTACTTTTCCACGAAACAGACCTTTTTGATGAGTCTGATACTTTTCATTCGATGAGACCCATTCTTCTGAAATTTAAATTTGAATGTTTGTAGATTTTTAATTCGTTTAAGAAACGAAATGCAATTTGCTACTTATCCACGAAACAGACCTTTTTGATCAGTCTGATACTTTTCATTCGATGAGACCCATTCTTCTGAAATTTAAATTTGAATGTTTGTAGATTTTTAATTCGTTTCAGAAACGAAAACATTTGGTCAAAAAGTGAGCAAAAAATGGTTGTTGATTCTGATGCATGACGTGACGATAATCCTTGCTTGATGGAAACCGTTTTTCCTACTTGATAAAAGATACATTTTAATAAGTAGAGAAATATTGATTAAAATATAACCAATTGTTTATTATATTTGACATTCACAACATTTAATGATATAAATGTAAACAAATCTATACGAATAAGGATAAGACAATGTTTAGAACGCCAGCGCCCGTAAAAATATCCGCAAAAACAGATGAAAGACTTAATAACATTACTCTTTCGATTTCAGATAAGAATGGTTCAGAAATAGTAATTGCTTTATATATGAATGGTCTTGAAATTAAATTTAAGACTGATTTCTGTGAAGTGGATAGCTCTTACTGGTTTAATGAAATAACTGCGATTGATGATGAATATTGTGAATACGTTTTGTACACAATTCATGGTAACGATCTTGATGAAATGAATATAAGTTTTGGTTTCGCACCGTCGGTAATAACAGAGCTAATGCAATCTTACACTTCAAATTTCTCTACCTTCACAGCTGATGAAATAGGGGATGAGTTTTTTTTGAGATGGACTAAAAAATGTGTAGCAGACATAAATAATCATGGATGTCTTGATCTAGAAGGTGAATTTTAAGTTTACTAAGTAGATAATTAAATATCCATGTGTTCATGTAGTGGGTCCACAGTTAGGGAACTGCAACGGCATTAATCTTGAATCCAACATAACAGAGGAGAGAAGAGGGCAGTGAAAACTGACCCTCTTTTTATATACGATATCTGCATTTTGTTTACAAGTACAGTGCCACCATTATTATGTTGCGAAAGTATATTTTTAAATTTGACAGAGAATTGAAATTAATAGATAATTTTTAATAGGCGCTCGCCACGTTCGTTTTCTCGTAAAGACAATGGAAAAAAGCTTTAATTAAAATTTAATTAGGGGAAAATTATGTCAAACGAGACAAAACACATTATAAAGTCATTTATTCTAAATGAAGTAAAGATAATTTCAAAAAATCTAAAATCACTATACTGTGAAAATAATAAGAAGAAAGGTTATATTGATATATCAAATCAAAAATCACTTAACATAGTGAGTCAGCTTT
>Ga0102948_1000597_pt1 | contig 14241 bp, 13 predicted proteins | sample SalPonA_A_H2O_MG_FD_78211 | JGI IMG/M metagenome (GOLD analysis project Ga0102948, IMG submission 78211) | Water microbial communities from South San Francisco under conditions of wetland restoration - Salt Pond MetaG R2A_A_H2O_MG | ecosystem: Environmental > Aquatic > Non-marine Saline and... | reverse complement strand
GTCAGCTAACTGCAACTCGGCAAACAGGCTTTTGCTGTGACTTACGTAGACTGGATCGCTGATAGCGGTTGGCCTGACCGGCACATAATGTCCAGAGAAAACCTCCCGTGGATCATGATCCTGTCCATCTTTACGTGCTTGCGGATCCGCTCTGAGCGTGTCGGTGTAAGAGTAATTGGCCAGCTTTGCAAACTCTTCCAGAGCGGAGATAGCCTCAGTGCGCTCATTTAAGACAGGTTCTGACATCTCACTCTCCTCTGGGTTTAAAGGTGCCACCCGGCAGATCATCATCGCCATGGTAGGCGAGGCTGCTTAAAGTTATCGAAGCTGCAATTGAAACATATTTCGCAAGTGATTGTTGCCCGCTAAACTTTAACCCACAGATATACGACTCTCGAGCTCTTTCGGGTTGTGAAAGTGTAGCGGTGAGTAGAAGGGCTTCGAAGCGTAATGCTCGCGCAATCCATCCTGTCCCAGCCTTCGGCTGTCCCAATTTGTTCCTGACAAATTGGTCGAACCACCGGGTCGTGATTCTCATCCAACCTCAAGAAACGCAAACAAAAAAGCCGCACTCAGAAGCGCGGCTGTTTTGTTTGGTGCCTCGAGGCGGAATCGAACCACCGACACGAGGATTTTCAATCCTCTGCTCTACCAACTGAGCTATCGAGGCAACTCAGACGGCGTGAATTAAACCGTTCGCCAGGGGTTAAGTCAACCGGTGAGGCTGAAATCTGCCAAAAAATTTAGACGCTTATACCGAATTCCTCTCGGTAGGCTTTGATAGCGGCTAACTCGGTGGCGCGATCGCCGAGTTCTTCCAGATATTCGACCAGATCATCGAGGCTGATGATGCTAATGACCTGCATGCCATAGTCACGTTCTACCTCCTGGATAGCGGAAAGTTTGCCGGTTCCACGCTCCATTCGGTTGAGTGCTATTACCGTGGCAGCAGGCGTAGCTCCGGCTTGCTCGATGATCGACATGACTTCACGAATTGCAGTGCCAGCTGTGATAACGTCATCAATAATCAACACGCGACCCTCCAGCGGAGCCCCGACGAGATTACCGCCTTCACCATGGTCTTTGGCCTCTTTGCGGTTGAAGACGTAAGGAACACTTTTACCATAATCGTTTGCGAGGGCGACCACGGTGGTCGTTGCAAGGGGTATGCCTTTGTAGGCAGGGCCGAGCATGATGTCGTACTTAATGTCTGAGTTCTCAATCGCTGCTGCGTAAAAGCGCCCGAGCTTTGCCAGCGCTTCTCCTGTATTGAAGAGACCTGCGTTGAAAAAATAGGGGCTGGTGCGGCCTGATTTAAGCGTAAACTCACCAAAGCGCAGGACGCCTTTCTCAATTGCAAATTGAATAAACTCGCGCTGGTAAGCTTGCATACGCCATGTTCCTTTTTAACTGAATGTCGGTTTGGCGCTAAGGATACCTGAACTCAACTGCAGGACCAAAATCTCTCAATATTCGAAATCTATAATTTTGGAGATTTCAAGGCTACAATGGTCGCTCTCCAGAAATAACGCTTACAACGGAGTCTTTCCTTTAATGCGAGTAATCAGTTTCAATGCTCAGGGTATAGTTCAGGCTGCAGAGCGCGGTTTCTTTGACTGGATGGTCAAACAGGATGCCGACGTTGTCTGTATTCAGAATCTTAAGGCACGTGAGTACCAGCTCGACGACGAGCGCTACCACCCTGAGGGTTACCACGCTTACTTCTTTGAAGCCTGGGACGATGACTACTCTGGAGTGGCGATTTATACTCGCCACGTACCTAAGGCGATAATGACCGGCCTTGGCTTTGAAGCCTGTGATACGCAGGGGCGGTTTATACAGGCTGACTTTGAGCGTGTGAGCATCGCCTCCTTCTCGATCCCTTCAGGTCTGAAAAGTGAAGAGGCTCAGGCGAGGAAGATGGATTATCTGGAGCATTTCCACGGACATTTGCAAAAGACACTACGGAAACGCCGGGAATTTATTTTCGCTGGTACTGTGAATATCGCCCACAAACCGATGGATTTGAGTAACTGGTACGTCAACCAGAAAGTTTCCGGTTTTCTGGCAGAGGAGCGTCGGTGGATTGAAGAGGTCTTCGGACCCATGGGCTTCGTCGATACAATGCGCGAAGTCAATAAGGCAGAGCGTCAGTTTACCTGGTGGCCCGATTACAACCGCGCTTGGACGCTCAATGAAGGTGCGCGTCTGGACTACCAGATCTCTACAGCAAACCTAAGAAAAACCGTGCGTTCGGCTAGTATTTATAAGGATCAGCGCTTCTCTGATCACGCGCCTCTTACTATTGATTACGCGCTGGATATCTAACTTAAAGCTGACTAATCAAGTCGTTGAAGCGTTCACCCTGAACACGTACGTGAGCACGCGATAGCTTTTCTGCTTGATTCTCGTCGCTGTTCTCAATAGCTGAGATCATGGCTCTGTGCTCAGCGAGTGACTGACGCATTCGACCGTTCACACGCAGCTGAAGGCGGCGGTAGACTCTAAGCCTACTGCGCAGTTGCCGCGTCTCCTCAGCGAGAAACGAGTTTCCGCAGGCCGCGTAAATTATCTCGTGAAAATGGACGTTCTGTTCGTAGTAGGTGTCCGAGTCGGCCTGAGCAATGGCTTCCTCGCAGCGTTTATTCGCCTGGCGTAGCTCTTCCAGCTGGGAATGGGTGATGCGCCTGGCTGCCAGCCTTGCGCACACGGCCTCCAGTTCACTCATTACTTCAAACATCTCAATAAGTTGCTTGACCGACGGAACCTGTACAAAGCACCCTCGTTTGGGAATCTTCTTTGCTAAACCAGAGCCAACAAGTTGCTCCAATGCCTCTCTGATCGGTGTGCGCGACAAGTTGAACCGGGCACAGAGGCTCGATTCGTCAAGTCGTTCTCCATCGGAAACGACGCCAGTAACAATATCCTCTTCCAGGGATTTGAAGATGATCTCTGCTGCTCTCATTGCCATGTTCGTAATCTTTGACAACTATTTTCGTATACGATAACGTCGATATTGCATAAATTCTATGCGTACACGCAATAAAAAAAATTAAATGAGGTACACAATGAAGATAAAAGCACTGGCTGCGGGTGTGATCTGCGCTTCGATGACGATCCCGACATTTGCCGCTGAACTTCGCCTTTCCCATCAGTGGTCCACTGGTGATGTGCGTCACAAAGTCGCTCAGATTGTGGCAGACCATGTAGAGCAGGCGGGTGTCGATCTGAGTATCAAGATTTTTCCGTCCCAATCGCTATTCAAAGCTCGCGAGCAGTACAAGCCTCTCAGCCGTGGACAGCTCGATATAACCGTCTTGCCTCTGTCTTATGCTAGCGGTCAACAGCCAGCCTACAGCCTGACCTTGATGCCTGGTTTGGTGAAAAATCATGACCATGCAAATCGCTTAAACTACTCTCCATTTATGGAGAAAGTTCAAGAGAAAATGGCGGAAGACGATGTGATGGTGCTGGTGCACGGCTATCTGGCTGGTGGCTTCGCTGGTAAAGACAAGTGTATTACTAAGCCCGAAGATGTGCAGGGTATGCAGACGCGTGCTGCTGGTAAAGCATTCGAGCAGATGCTGACCGGCGCAGGTGCATCAATCGCTTCAATGTCCTCTGCCGAAATATACACGGGCCTCCAGACGGGCGTATTGGATGCTGCAAACACCTCCAGCTCATCTTTCGTCTCTTACCGTATCTATGAGCAAGTCAAATGCTATACCCCTGCCGGAGACGCCGCTCTCTGGTTTATGTATCAACCTATGATTATGAACAAAAGCGCATTCGATGATTTGAACGATGCTCAAAAAGCGGCCTTGTTGGAGGGCGCCAAAATAGCTGAAGCTTTCTATCTTGAGGAGGCTAAGAAAGAGGACGCTGAGTCGGTCAGAGTCTTTAAAGAGGCGGGTGTAGAGATCGCCAATATGTCCGCTGCTGATTTTGACGCTTGGCGTAAAGTGGCAATGGATACCTCATACAAAAAGTTCGTTGAAGATTACCCAGAGGGGCAGGAGTTTCTGGATCTCGCTCTCGCTGTGGAGTAAACGCACGACGCGGGGCTTTATAGCCCCGCTATCTTGTAATCTGGAGTGCTTTTAATGAACCAAGTTATTCTTCTGGTGACGGCGGTGTCGCGTGCCGTTGGTGTGATTGCAGCGCTAATGATTGTGCTTGCGGTTGCCATCACATGCCAAATGATCTTTCTGAGATACTTTTTGAACGAGTCGACTGTCTGGCAGACAGAGGTCGTTATCTATCTAATGATTGGTGCCACGTTGCTCGGGCTGCCATATGTGCAGACGCTTAAAGGGCATGTAAACGTGGATCTTCTGCCTATAATGCTCCCCCCCAAAGCGAGAAAAATGCTCCTGGTGACCGCGCTGGCAGCCGGGGCGGCGGTGTTATCTGTCATGACTTACTACGGGGGCGAGATTGCCCATTTGGCCTTCACACGCAACTGGACCTCCGATACCGTCACAGCAGTGCCGTTGTGGATACCCTACATCTCCATGCCACTGGGTTTCGGGTTATTCACCCTACAGTTAATCGCCGATATGCTGGAGTTGATTGCGACGCCAGCTGACAAAATTATTGTAGAAGTTGGAGGTCATTGATGGATCCGCTTATCCTAGGACTCATTGTGGCCGTTGCTACGATCGTCATCCTATTCTCTGGTGTTGCAGTCGCGAGCGGTCTTCTGATCGTGTCGGCTATCTTTCTGGTCATCTTTGATGGTCTACGCTCCCTTGAACTGATGCCCGAAGTTCTGTTTGGTAAATTGGATAACTTTGCCCTGCTATCAATTCCCATGTTCATTCTGATGGGTGCTTCAATAGCATCGACGCGTGCAGGTGCAGATCTTTATGAAGCGCTGCATCGTTGGTTAACCAAAGTTCCCGGAGGCCTTGTAATATCGAATCTGGGCGCCTGTGGTCTGTTTGCCGCTATGTCGGGATCTTCACCCGCTACTTGCGCCGCGATCGGTAAGATGGGAATACCCGAGATGCGAAAGCGCAACTACCCTGACGAGGTAGCGACCGGCTCCATCGCTGCGGGAGGCACACTCGGAATTCTTATTCCGCCCTCGGTGACGATGATAGTTTACGGTGTAGCAACAGAGACATCGATCGGTCGCCTCTTTTTGGCGGGGGTTATTCCCGGGCTGCTTCTGGTTGGGCTTTTTATGGCCTGGTCTATCTACTCTACCTGGAAGTCTGGGTCTGGCGACGCGTTGCAAGCTCAGGTCTACACCTGGAGAGAAAAGTTCGAAGTTTTACCTCGGGTGGTACCGTTTCTACTCGTTATTGTCGGGGTGTTGTATGCCCTCTACGGGGGGGTCGCCACGCCGTCTGAGACAGCTGCTGTCGGTGCCCTGCTGTGTTTGCTTCTGGCGGTCGTCATTTACCGAATGACCAACTTAGGCCAGCTATGGACGATGCTGAGAGACTCTACAAAAGAGTCAGTGATGATTTTGTTTATCATTGGTGCTGCTGGTGTTTTCTCGTATATGTTGTCCAGCCTGTTCATTACTCAGGCGATTGCTGAATGGATAGGCACGTTGGACGTCAATCGTTGGGTATTGATGCTCTATGTAAATATTTTCCTTCTGGTTGCGGGTTTCTTTTTGCCACCAGTCGCGGTGATTTTAATGGCTGCGCCGGTGCTGATGCCGATTATTCTGGGTGCGGGCTTTGACCCCTACTGGTTCGCTGTTGTGCTGACGATCAATATGGAAATTGGCCTTATTTCGCCTCCTGTCGGTCTTAATCTTTATGTAATCAACGGTATCGCTCCAGAAATCCCTCTCAAAACCATACTCAAGGGGTCCCTGCCTTATGTGGGTTGTATGGTCGTGGCGATTCTTATTCTCTGTATTTTTCCGGGATTAGCTACATGGCTCCCTGACACTTTGATGGGGACGGCCGTCAAATGAGCAAGTTGAATTACAGGATTGGGCAGATTGTGCCAAGTTCCAATGTAACGATGGAAACTGAGATTCCCGCGTTACTTCGTCGCAGGGAAAGCATCGCGCCTGAGCGCTTTACCTTTCACTCATCGCGCATGCGAATGAAGGTTGTATCCAAGGAGGAGTTAGCGGCGATGGATGCCGATAGTGATCGATGCGCCTTAGAACTCTCTGATGCAGCCGTAGATGTGATGGGATACGCCTGTCTCGTAGCGATAATGGCAATGGGTCTTGGCTACCACCGAGAAAGTCAGGCGAGGTTGCACAAAGCTACTGTGGATAACGGCAATCCCTGTCCGGTGGTCAGCTCTGCTGGAGCCTTAGTGGAGGGTTTGTCTGAATTGGGTGCCAAACGAATAGCTATTTTGACGCCCTATAAAAAGCCGCTTACTCAGTTGGTTTGTGACTATCTTGAGCACGAAGGGTTTGAGATACATGATGCTATTAGCCTCGAAGTGGCAGAAAACCTCAAGGTGGCTGCTTTGGATCCGCTCGCACCGGTGGAACATGTTAAACGCCTCAGCACCACAGGCGTAGATGCTATTGTTGCTTCTGCTTGCGTGCAGATGCCATCGCTCGGCTCGATATCACTGATCGAAAAACAGCTGGGTATTCCTACTTTATCGGCTGCGGTGGCGACTACACACCAGATGCTGAGGCAACTTGGACTGAGCACGACAATTCCTGAGGCCGGGAGTTTGCTTAGATGAATACTCGCTTAGCCAATTGGCTCCAGCAAGTCACGCAGTCTGCGCGAGCGATGTTGGACATGAGTTCTACTGAGGATCCGGTAAGCGACTTAGTTGGGCGAGCGAAAGAGTTACTGTCCCGCAAAGGTGAAGCGACGGGTTTAGCTTTGGCTAATAGTGTTGTTAGCGGTTGGTATGGATTGAGTCCAGAACAACGGGCAGAGTGGTTCCAACAATTATTGGGCGAGTTTGGCGTTGACGAGGAGGAGCTTAAGTCAGCAATCGATAGCTATCAGTCCCAACCATCAAGCGTTGCACTCGCTCATCTTCACAAGGCCAGTGAGCCTCGAAGACAAGAGTTATTCCGTCGTTTCAATGCAGCCCCAGGGGGACTTGAGTGCCTTATACAGATGCGTGCAGAGTTACGTCTTTTGCAACGTGAGGATCCGCAGTTAAAGGCAATTGAACACGATTTTTTGCACCTCTTCTCATCCTGGTTCAACAAAGGTTTTCTCATACTTCGCCAGATTGATTGGAACACACCTGCCCATATTCTAGAGAAGTTGATTCAGTACGAATCGGTACATGAGATTCAGGGCTGGAACGATCTTCGTCGGCGACTTGCGGATGACCGGCGTTGTTTCGGCTACTTTCATCCCATGATGCCGGACGAGCCACTCATATTTGTCGAGGTCGCACTGGTCAATGGTATGGCTGATGCGATCGCGCCATTGTTGGCGCCACTGGTCGAAGACGCACCAGAGCCTGATACAGCCGTATTTTACTCAATTAACAATTGTCAGCCAGGACTTTCCGGCGTCTCCTTCGGTAACTTGTTGATTAAGCAGGTTGCCAGCAGACTCCAGTCTGAAATGCCAAATTTGAAACGGTTTGTAACGCTGTCGCCAGTGCCGGGTTTCAGAAAGTGGGTTGAGCGCCATTTTGAAAGCGTTGTCGAAGAGGACCTGACGTCACTTTGCGCGCTTTACCTGACTCAGAAGCGAGGTAGTAGACTCCTCGACCCCGTTGCGCGCTTCCACTTGGGCAACGGTGCCCGTCTTGAACGGGTTAATTTGGCGGCAGATGCCAGTGAGATCAGGCAGAAACAGAGCTACGGAATCATGGTGAACTATCTCTACGAGCCTGATCTTATTGTCGACAATCACGAAAAATTGATGGAGGAGGGCGTGATTGCGCTCTCAAAGTCTGTTCAACAGTTAGTTAAAACAGCAGATGCCAAGTATTCGGAGCAGATTTATGACAGATAACCTATTCTCGATTATCCAAGAACGACTTCTGGAAGAGCCCTCTAAGCCAACTATTCGTCTTGATGATGGTACACAGATCACCGCTGCAGAGTTGGAAGAGGCAAGCCAGGTGATGGGTTCAGTGCTCCAGCGTTTTGGGGTAGAACCTGGTGATCGCATCAGTGTGCAGGTAGAGAAGTCTTGGCTCAATGTGGTGCTCTATCTGGCAACGCTTCGTGTGGGCGGAGTCTATTTGCCACTGAACTCAGCTTACACGGACGCTGAGATCGAATACTTTCTCTCTGATGCCACGCCGCGTGTTCATGTTTGCTCCTCAGTTCGACTTTCAAAAGCGCAGACTATTATGGAGGCAACAGTCAAAACGGGTTCAGTGCTGAGCTTGGACATCAACTCTGGGACGCTCTTCGACGCTTTTTCTGAGGCGCAGTCTAAAGGTGAGAAGTTCGCTGGGGTTGTGAATCGTAGCGGTAAGGATCTTGCCTCATTGCTGTACACATCAGGAACTACCGGACGACCTAAGGGAGCCATGATTAGCCATGGTAATTTAATTGCCAATGCAAAAATGCTGGCACAGGCCTGGGCTTACACTGGTGATGACGTGTTGTTGCACTCGCTCCCTTTGTTCCATATTCACGGTCTTTTCGTTGCATTGAATCTGGCGTTGGTGACCGGGGGGGCGATTATTCTCTTAGAGAAATTTGACCCTAAGATGGTCATCAAACATCTACCAGAAGCTACCGTGATGATGGGTGTACCCACTTACTATACGCGACTCTTGGCGGATTCTAATTTCACTAAGGAGACGGCAGGCCATATGCGTCTCTTCATTTCCGGCTCCGCACCGCTGCTGGTAGAGACATCAAATGAATTCTTCGATCGCACAGGTAAGCGGATTCTTGAGCGTTATGGCATGACGGAAACTGGCATGACCTGCTCTAACCCACTCAACGGTGAACGCCGTGCGGGTTCAGTTGGTCCGGCACTTCCGGGTGTTGAAACGCGTATAGTCAAAGAGGATGGCGATCTGGCGCAAACTGGTGAGATAGGTATTCTTGAAGTCCGCGGTGCAAATATCTTTCAAGGGTATTGGAATCTGCCTGAAAAGACTGCGAGCGAGTTTAAAGGTGACTGGTTTATAACCGGTGATATGGCAACCAAAAGCGAAGATGGCTACATCGCAATTGTCGGACGAGGCAAAGATCTCATTATCACCGGAGGGTTGAATGTTTATCCCAAAGAGATTGAAGATGTGCTGAACCTGATGGACGGGGTTGTCGAAAGTGCGATTGTCGGCGTTCCGCATCCTGATTTTGGGGAGGGTATCGTAGCCGTGTTGGTTGGTACCCGATCGCTTGATCTCGATGCTCTAAAGGCGCAATGTCGAGAGCAGTTAGCCTCGTTTAAAGTACCCAAAGTGTGGGTTCAAGTGGATGCGTTACCACGAAACACCATGGGTAAGGTCCAAAAGAACCTGTTGAGAGATGAACACAGCACTGCTTTTTCATAATATCTATAGGTGCGCATGATGATGCTTGCACCTTAGATTTACGTGAAATCCAAGGTGCAAAAGACTGAGCATCAAACCAAGGTGTTGCACGTTTAGCGCCTCAATGGGGTGATTAACAACCCCATTGAAAAAGCGTGCAGGCGTGAAACGAAAAAATTAAAACGGTATGCGTCAGGGAGGAGTATTTGTTACCCCTGCAAAGCCGCCGTTTGAGCTGCAGTTAGACCAGCAATTCCTTTGCGGGCCAGAGCCAGCATCGCATTGAGCTCCTCCTCTGTGTACGGCTCGGCCTCAGCAGTACCTTGCACTTCAACGAAACCACCTTTTTCAGTCATTACAACATTCATATCGGTGTGTGCCTGAGAGTCCTCTGCATAATCGAGGTCGAGCACAGGTGTACCTTTGTAGATGCCCACCGATACTGCGGCCACCTGATGCTTGAGCGGGTTACCTTTCATTGCACCGTGCTTATCCTTCTTGAGAAAAGCGATTGCATCGCAAAGTGCAACGTAGGCGCCGGTGATAGATGCAGTGCGCGTACCTCCGTCGGCCTGAATAACGTCACAGTCAATGGTGATGGTATTTTCGCCCAGTTTATTTAAGTCCATCGCTGCACGCAGAGACCGACCAATCAGACGCTGAATCTCGAGTGTGCGACCACCTTGCTTGCCACGTGCTGCTTCGCGATCTGTGCGAGTATTGGTAGAGCGGGGGAGCATGCCATACTCGGCCGTTACCCAGCCTGAACCAGAGCCTCTCAGGAAACGCGGTACGCCCCGGTCAACACTGGCTGTACAGAGCACCTTGGTATCGCCAAACTCCACCAGCACAGAGCCCTCCGCGTGTTTGGTGTAGTGACGAGTGATGCGGATGTCACGCATTTGATCGGGCTGGCGGCCACTGGGGCGCATAGCATCGAGGCCGAGGTTTTTAAGCTGGTCAGAAAGAGTTGAACTCATTGAGATACCTTCGTGCGCGTTCGCTACATAGAGCTTGCAGCTAACGGCTGTTATAGTGAGTTGAGACGCAAATATTAATAGAGATTGAGCCGATATGACACAGAGTATGACCGCTTTTGCCCGTAAAGAGGCCAGCTACCCCTGGGGAAGCCTCAGTTGGGAGTTACGAGCGGTTAATCATCGCTATCTTGAGCCGCAATTAAAACTGCATGAGGCGTTACGTGATCTTGAGCCTATTGTGCGTGAAAAACTGCGCTCGTCACTCAGCCGCGGCAAAGTCGAATGTACCCTGCGATATCATGCAGAGGCCGGTGCCACACAGATCAAGATCGATGCTAACCGGGTTGCCAGCCTGATGCAGGCGCTGGAGCAAATTAAATCTCACAGCAGCGATCTTGCGCCTGTAGACCCACTCGCCTTGCTCAACTATCCCGGGGTGCAGATCAGTGGGGGCCTTGATACAGAGACGGTACTTAAAGCGGCCAGCGAGTTGCTTGATGAGACGTTGGAGCAGTTTCTTGAAGCGCGCAGACGTGAGGGTGCTGAGCTGGCAAATCTCATTCATCAGCGTCTTGATGCAATTGATGATATCGTCAAAAACGTACGCGAGATCTTACCAGGGATAGTGACTAACCAGACCGCCCAGCTGCATCAGAAGGTAGCGCAACTTGGAGTCGACCTAGACCCGCAGCGACTGGAGCAGGAGGTGGTGTTACTTGCACAGCGTGCCGACGTCGCCGAAGAACTTGATCGTCTGCAGACGCACGTGAATGAGGTACGACGGGTTTTAAAGCAGAGAGGCCCCGTCGGCAGACGACTGGACTTTCTCATGCAGGAGCTGAATCGCGAAGCTAACACACTGGGTTCGAAATCCGTTGTAACCAGCACAACGGCCTCTTCCGTAGAGCTTAAGGTGCTGATTGAGCAGATGCGAGAGCAGATCCAGAATATTGAGTAGTCAGATACGTTATTGCCGTACGCGACTCATATCACCTCAAAGTGCTCGCTGCAGAATCTCGCGATACTGATCGGGCGTAGCAATACGTGGGTTGGTGTTGTGACAGTGGTCTCTCATCGCACCGGCCACCACCCGATCGAACACATCAGTCGTCACACCCATGGCGCTAAGTCCGCTTGGCATGCCGAGGCGTTCATTCATGCTATTGAGGGCATCAATTAAAGTCTCCCCAGTGCCAAGTCCCATTGCCTGAGCCATACGCAGGAGTTTTTGCTCCTGTTGCATACTTTCACAAGAGGCGTTGAACTCCACCACCAGGGGCAGGAATATGGCATTTAATGTGCCGTGGTGCAGGCGCGGATCGACGCCACCTAGCGAGTGACTCAGACTGTGAACAGCACCAAGCCCTTTTTGAAAAGCCATGGCCCCTTGCATTGAAGCGCTCATCATATTGAGTCGCGCTTCTCGGTCACTGCCGTCTAGCGTAGCGCGCTCAATGTGCGCCCAACCGCGTCGCAAACCATCCAGTGCAATACCGTCGGCAGGTGGGTTAAATGCGGACGACATAAATGTCTCCATACAGTGGGCAATGGCATCCATGCCAGTGGCTGCCGTCAGTGACGGTGGTAGGCCGAGTGTCAGTTCAGGGTCACAGATAGCGACCTTCGGTACAACATAGGGCGAGATAACTCCGACTTTCCGGCCATCATCTAAAATGAGCACGCCTCCGCGACCAACCTCGCTGCCGGTGCCAGCCGTCGTGGGAACGGCAATAACCGGTGCTGTTGCGGAGGTTATCCGGCTTAAGCCACCCTCTATCAGGGCGTATTGGCTCAGAGAGCCAGGATGGGTCGCACACACAGCTACGCCTTTGGCCAGATCAATAGCGGATCCACCGCCTACCGCGACCAGACCATCAAAATCGCCATCGCTAAACTGAACAGCCGCTTTGCGCACCATTGCTTCATTTGGGTTGGATGGCGTCTCGTCAAATACCTGATCATCGCTAAAGCCTGCGCTATATTGCGTCACCTGATCTAGAACGCCAGCAGCTCTGACGCCCTTATCTGTCACGAACAGAGGGCGCTTGATTCCTAACAGATCGCACTCAGACTGCAGAGAGGCAATACTTCCAAACCCAAATTGAACGCGTGTCAGATAGTTGATGAGGTGCAAAGGAGACTCCTAGGACTGGGATTCTTGTTTTTGAATCTCTTTATATACTGCATCGGCGCGTTCGGATAGCTTTGAGTACCCTTCGATATCCCCCTTACGCTGAGCCTGCATAGCCTCCTCCAGCAGTTGGCTATACTCAGCATTCAGCTTCTTCAGTGGATCGCGTTTTAGGAAAGAGAACATAGGTAACTCCTGAAATAGTTGAATTACAGCATACGCAACTAAGGACGCTGTAGTTTTAGACCCTCTCTAATTGCCACTTTCGGCGAATAGTCAAAGTGCCATTCGAGGCGTACAGTCATAATCACTGAGAACATATATTGTTGAGTACAACAACAATTAATTGTAGAGTTCAAGACCAATAATAAACCGGGGGCACTATGCGTCACTCACCTTTTGAGACGGATCTCGCTCAATCTGCAGCTAATTATGCTGCATTAACACCCATCAGCTATCTCGAGCGCTCAGCAGATATTTTTCCGGATCGGGTTGCAACAGTGAACGGTGACCTGCGTCGAAGCTGGAGTGAAACCCGCAAGCGTTGTCATCAGTTGGCCAGTGCGCTGAGTAAAGTGGGTGTTAAAAAGGGTGAGGCTGTATCGATTATCGCCTCAAACCTCCCAGAGCACTTTGAAGCACACTTTGGCGTACCCATGGCGGGCGCCATCCTCAACTCAATCAACACTCGCCTTGATGCCGCCGCAGTCGCGTTTATTTTGCAGCACGCTGAAGCAAAGGTTTTTTTGGTAGATAAAGAGTTCGGTGAACTGGCGACCGCTGCGCTTGGCATGCTGGATAACAAACCGATGGTGATCGGTATCGACGATGCCAGTTTCAACGGCGGCCAGATGATCGGTGAGACCGATTACGAGGCGTTTATTGCTTCCGGCGATTCTGGCTATGCGGGTGAGCCGGTAACAGATGAGTGGAATGCGATCACGCTCAACTACACCTCCGGCACGACAGGTGATCCCAAGGGCGTTGTGTATCATCACCGCGGCGCTTATCTGAATGCCGCCAGCAATGCACTCTCGTGGAGCATGGGTATGCACCCCGTCTACCTCTGGACACTGCCGATGTTCCACTGTAACGGCTGGTGTTTTCCCTGGACAATTGCCGCGCAGGCCGGCGTCAGCGTCAGTCTACGCCATGTTCGCGCGGATAAAATATTCGAATTGATTAAGAGCGAACAGGTGGGCTACTTCTGCGGTGCTCCCATCGTTCTCAATATGCTCAATTCAGCGCCTGCCGAGATGAAAGAGGGTATCTCCCATCAGGTGAAAGTAATGACTGCAGGTGCTGCTCCACCGGCGGCAGTTATTGCGGGTATGGAGAGTCTTGGGTTTGATGTGACCCATGTATACGGCTTGACCGAAACCTACGGCCCCTGCGCTATTTGCGCTTGGAACTCCGATTGGGATGATAAAACACCGGCAGAAAAAGCCGTGCTTAAAGCGCGTCAGGGGGTTCGTGCACCGATGCTTGAGGGTATGGCCGTGCTAGATCCAGAAACTCTGCAGCCAGTGCCTCAAGATGGCGAGACCATGGGTGAGATTTTCATGCGCGGGAACCTGGTGATGAAGGGGTATCTGAAAAACCCCGCTACTACTGAAAAATCCTTTAGAGGGGGGTGGTTTGCATCAGGTGACCTAGCTGTCTGTCACCCGGATGGTTATGTTCAGATCAAAGATCGCTCGAAGGATATCATTATCT
>Ga0102948_1000596_pt1 | contig 14250 bp, 10 predicted proteins | sample SalPonA_A_H2O_MG_FD_78211 | JGI IMG/M metagenome (GOLD analysis project Ga0102948, IMG submission 78211) | Water microbial communities from South San Francisco under conditions of wetland restoration - Salt Pond MetaG R2A_A_H2O_MG | ecosystem: Environmental > Aquatic > Non-marine Saline and... | reverse complement strand
AGTTCTGGGTCACAAATAGCCACTTTTGGCATTACGTGCGGAGAGATCACGCCAACCTTGCGCCCATCATCGAGTATTAATACACCGCCGCGACCAACCTCACTACCCGTTCCTGCTGTTGTCGGAATTGCGATAACCGACGCGGTTGCTGAAGTAATGCGGTTGATTCCGCCCTCGATAAGTGCGTACTGACTCAGTGGGCCGGAGTGAGTGGCGCAGACGGCGACACCCTTCGCCAGGTCAATAGCCGAGCCCCCGCCGACGGCGATCAGGCCATCAAATTCTCCTTCGGAATAGATTTGAGCGGCTTTGCGTACCGTCGATTCATTCGGGTTCGGCGGAGTCTCATCAAATATTTGCTCTTCGCTGAATGTGCTGAGGTGTGCGACGACTTGATCAATCAATCCCGCATCACGTACCCCTTTGTCGGTTACCACAAGAGGGCGTCTTATATTGAGCGCATCACACTCGGCCTGAAGTGATGCCAGGCTGCCGAAACCAAATTGAACACGGGTCAAATAGTTGATGAGGTGCACAGTGTTGCTCCTAGCGTTGAGACTCCAATTCTTGAATCTCTTTATATACTGCTGCAGCCTTTTCGGACAACTTTGAGTACCCCTCGATGTCGCCGTTGCGTTGGGCATTCATCGCTTGCTCAAGCAGTTGGCCATACTCTTTGTTGAGCTTTTTGAGTGGATCTTTCTTTAGAAAACCGAACATTGTCTACTCCTGTGTGAGACAAATGTTACGAACTTTGAGGCTGGCTGGTTTCTAAACTGAGTAAATAGGTCTGCGAGCGCGCATTGGCCTCTAAGAAGCATTGCACTTTCGGCGAATGGTCAATCCGTTGTGGCAGGCGTAAAGTTAGAATCACTGAGGTTATATATTGTTGTACTTATAAACAATTAATTGTAGAGTTCAAACCAATAAAAACAGACTGGGGGCATTATGAGCTACTCACCCTTTGAAACGAATCTCGATCAGTGTGCTGCAAACTATGCTGCACTTACCCCAATCAGCTACCTTGAGCGCTCAGCGTTTGTTTACCCTAACAAAGTAGCCACGGTGAATGGGGATGTTCGACGCACATGGAGCGAGACGCTCAAACGCTGTCGTCAGTTGGCAAGCGCGCTGAAAAAGGTGGGTGTGCAGAAGGGCGAGGCGGTCTCGATTATTGCATCTAATCTGCCCGAGCACTTCGAGACTCATTTTGGTGTTCCTATGGCGGGCGCCGTCCTTAACTCAATTAATACCCGACTGGACGCGGCTACAGTGGCCTTTATTCTCCAGCACGCGGAGGCGAAGGTTTTCCTTGTCGATAAGGAGTTTGCTGAGGTTGCCACTGCTGCGCTTGGAATGCTCGAATCTAAACCGCTAGTGATTGGTATTGACGATCCAAGCTTTGAGGCTGGCACCCTGATTGGCAGCATGGATTATGAGAGCTTTCTTGCGAGTGGAGATGAGCAATATACGGGCGAGCCGGTAACGGACGAGTGGAATGCTATCACCTTAAACTACACCTCTGGAACGACAGGCGATCCTAAGGGGGTGGTTTACCACCATCGAGGGGCCTACCTTAACGCAGCTAGTAACGCGCTCTCTTGGAGCATGGGCATGCATCCGGTCTATCTGTGGACGCTGCCGATGTTCCACTGTAACGGTTGGTGTTTCCCATGGACGATCGCGGCACAGGCCGGCGTGAGCGTCAGTCTGCGGCACGTGCGAGCAGATAAGATCTTTGAGTTGATCAAAACGGAGAAGGTCGGTTTCTTCTGTGGTGCGCCGATTGTATTGAATATGCTCAATTCAGCTCCCGCCGAGATGAAGGCCGGTATCGAACATAAAGTAAGCGTTATGACGGCAGGCGCTGCGCCGCCGGCGGCGGTAATCGCCGGGATGGAGAGAGTCGGTTTCGATGTTACCCACGTTTACGGACTCACTGAAACCTATGGCCCTTGTGCTATCTGCGCCTGGAACGATGATTGGAATGACCAGAGCGCAGAAGAGAGAGCCGTACTCAAGGCACGCCAAGGCGTGCGCGCACCGATGCTTGAAGATATGGCGGTGCTTGATCCAGAAACACTCATGCCAGTGCCACAAGATGGCGAAACTATGGGTGAAATCTTTATGCGGGGTAACTTGGTAATGAAGGGATATTTGAAAAATCCTGTTACTACCGAGAAGTCGTTCCGCGGCGGCTGGTTTGCATCAGGCGACCTCGCCGTGTGGCACCCCGATGGCTATGTTCAGATCAAAGACCGATCTAAAGACATTATCATCTCCGGTGGCGAAAATATCTCCTCGATCGAGGTCGAAGGGGTCCTTTATGCCCATCCATACATTCAGGAGGCGGCGGTCGTGGCCAAGAACGATGACAAATGGGGTGAAACACCTTGTGCATTTGTTACGTTGAAAGAGGGCTCACCCGAGATCTCTGAGGCTGAGGTGATCGAGTTTTGTAAGCAGAATATGGCGCGGTTCAAAGTCCCCAAAAACGTCATATTTGGCCCACTGCCCAAGACGTCTACAGGGAAAATTCAAAAATTTATTCTACGTGAGCAAGCGAACACGCTCTAAGAGTTAACCAAGGAGGCTGTATTGGTTACAGCCTCGTGAGGAGACAATGATGAAAGCGATTGTCGCGGTTAAACGCGTTATTGATTACAACGTTAAGGTACGCGTGAAGGCGGACAAGTCAGATGTTGATCTGGCCAACACGAAAATGTCGATCAACCCCTTCTGCGAGATCGCAGTTGAAGAGGCTGTGCGTCTGAAAGAGGCGGGCACCCTGTCGGAGATTGTGGTGGTTTCAATTGGCCCAAAGGCGGTGCAAGAGCAGATGCGCTATGCGATGGCACTCGGAGCCGATCGCGGGATTCAGGTAGAGACTGAAGCCTCGGTCAGCTCTTTAGATGTCGCTCGGCTACTGGCAAAAATAAACGTGCAGGAGCAAGCCGATCTCTTCATTCTCGGTAAGCAGGCGATTGACTCGGACAACAACCAGACGGGACAAATGCTTGCTGCGCTACTGGATGTTCCGCAAGCAACTTTCGCTTCTGAGGTGAAGATCGCTGCCGGTAAGGCTGAGGTAACGCGTGAGGTTGATGGAGGCTTGGTTACGCTCGAGATGGACCTTCCGGCCGTTATAACCACTGATCTGCGCTTGAATGAACCGCGCTTCGCAGCGCTTCCCAAGATTATGCAGGCCAAGCGTAAGCCGTTAGAGGTTAAAACGGTAGAGGAGTTGGGCGTTGAGCTCAGTGGCAGTGTCGAGCTACTGGGTGTGGAGCCTCCCGCCGAGCGTCAGGCAGGCATCAAGGTCGGTTCTGTAGATGAGCTACTCGACAAACTGCGCAACGAAGCTCAAGTGCTTTAAGGAGAGAGAATATGAAGACGTTGATCATAGCCGAACATGAACAAGGCGTTATCAAGAACGCGACTCTCTCGGCCGTTACTGCCGCGCGGGCGATCGGTGCGCCCATCGATCTTTTAGTTGTGGGCGCGGATGTTACCGCAGCATCCCAAGCGGCGGCCCAAGTTGATGGTGTTAGCGCTGTTTACACTCTGGCTGATGCAGCGCTTGCTTACCCATTTGCAGAGCTGATTGCTCCGATCGCACATCAATTGGCACAGGGTTACAGCCATATTCTGGTTGGTGCTAGCACATTTGGTAAGGACCTAGCGCCGCGGGTCGCTGCACTCTGCGGTGTGAATCAGATCTCCGATATTGTGGCCGTAGTCGATGCTGATACGTTCAAGCGACCTATCTACGCAGGTAACGCCATTGCCACGGTGAAAAGTAGTGACCCTGTTAAGGTAATTACCGTTCGTGGTACAGCCTTTGCTGCGGCTGCAGCCACCGGCGGCGCTGCTTCGGTAAGTCCAGCCGATGTCCAGCTAGGGAGTGCAAAGGTCCGTTTTGTTCGAGCCGATGTGACGGAATCTGATCGCCCTGAGTTGGACTCAGCTGAGATCGTTGTATCTGGCGGCCGAGGTGTCGGTTCGAAAGAGGACTTTGTGAAGGTATTTGAGTTGGCTGACAAACTGGGAGCCGCCGTCGGAGCTTCACGCGCCGCTGTCGATAGTGGGTTTGTTCCAAATGACATGCAGGTTGGCCAAACGGGTAAGATGGTGGCCCCGAAACTCTATATCGCGGTGGGGATATCGGGTGCAATCCAGCACATTGCCGGCATGAAAGAGTCGAGCGTGATTGTGGCGATCAATAAAGATGAAGAGGCACCAATCTTCAACGTCGCTGACTATGGGCTAGTCGGTGACCTACATACGATTCTGCCAGAGCTCGTTTCTAAGCTTTGATTGTCAACCGGGGTGCAGCCCATTGTTCCCCGGTTTAGCGCTTTTTTGAGAGACAACCCCCATGAGTATTTACGCTGCACCCGCTCAAGACACAGCTTTTGTGCTGGACCAACTCGTCGATTTCGATCAGCTGTGTCAGAAGATGCAACTGGATGAGGTTAATTTAGAGCTGGCCCATGTGATTCTTGAGGAGGCGGGAAAACTGGCCTCTGAAGTATTGGCACCTCTTAATGCGCAGGGTGATGCGAGTGGAGCGCGGTTGGTCGATGACCGAGTAGAGGAGTCAAGCGGCTACGCCGAGGCATATCAGCAATATATGGAGAACGGTTGGGCGACGTTAACGGCGCCCGAACAGTTTGGCGGACAGGCCTTACCGAACGTCCTCGGGACTGCAGTTAATGAACTCTGGCACTCGGCAAACATGGCTTTTGCGCTCTGTCCGATGCTGACCCAGGGCTCGATAGAGGCGCTTATTGCGCACGGAAGCGAAGCGCTTCAGAACGCCTACTTACCCCGTTTAGTCAGCGGTGAGTGGACGGGCACGATGAATTTGACCGAGCCGGCTGCAGGCTCAGACCTGGCCGCCGTTGCCACCAAGGCGGTTCCTAACGGGGATCACTATCTAATCACAGGACAGAAAATCTACATCACTTGGGGTGATCACCAGATGACCCCAAACGTGGTTCATTTGGTGCTGGCGCGATTGCCAGACGCACCGGCGGGTGTAAAAGGTATCTCGCTATTCATCGTGCCAAAGTTTCTCCTTGATGAGGAGGGTAATCCGGCACAGCTCAATGACGTGAAGTGTATCGCACTCGAACACAAGCTTGGGATTCATGCGAGTCCAACTTGTACGATGAGCTTTGGTGATCACGGGGGAGCCATTGGCTATCTCGTCGGTGAGGCGAACAGAGGCCTGGCCTACATGTTCACTATGATGAATCATGCCCGCCAGTCAGTTGGGTTACAGGGTTTAGCTATCTCCGAACGCGCCTACCAGCAGGCCGTTTGGTACGCCAAAGATCGGACGCAAGGCAGCCGCAAAGATGGCACTAAGATGCCGATTATCGAGCATCCTGATGTTCGGCGCATGCTAATGGCCCAACGTACTGGCTGTGAATCTATGCGTGGTCTGGCATTAATTGCAGCGGCCGAGATAGATCGCTCGCATATCGGTGAAGGGGCCTCAGCGGCGCGTGTCGAGCTACTAACGCCGATCGTGAAAGGCTGGATGACCGAGATGGCAAATGAGTTGACCTCACTAAATATTCAGGTCCATGGCGGTATGGGTTTCATTGAGGAGTCTGGCGCGCCACAGCACTACCGCGATGCACGTATTCTGTCGATCTATGAAGGGACTAATGGCATACAGGCCCTGGATTTAATCGGCCGTAAAACCATCTCTGATGAGGGTGCCGCTCTGGCTGCTTTGTTAGCTGAGATGGCTTCAGTGGAGAGCGAGTTGCGGTCAGTTGGCTTAGATAAGTTTGCCAATCGTTATGCCGGGGCAGTGAGCCGAGCTAGCGAGGTGCGCGACTGGATTCTTGAGCATGCCGCGGCGGACCGTAAAGTGATGGGCGCAGTCGCATTCGATTTCCTGATGATGATGGGATACCTCTGCGGTGCATGGGTCATGGCCCGATCGGCGGTGCGTGCCAAAGCATTAGAGGGCCAGGAGAGCGCCTATAGCAACGCTTTTCTCAGTGCGAAGGTGGCGACTGCACGGTTTTATGCCGAGCACTATTTGCCCCGAGTTGATCAACATGCTCAGACGCTAATGACTGGGCTAGATGCGGTTTTTGTATTATCCGATGAGCAGTTCTAACTGGGCGGTTCGCTAGATTGCTGAAGGTGAGCGATATGGAATATGAAGTAATGGAGTTTGATGTTTTGATCGTCGGGGCGGGTCCATCGGGACTCGCGGCTGCCTGTCGCATCAAACAGCTCAACGAAGCCTTGAGTGTCTGTGTGGTTGAGAAGGGCTCAGAGGTTGGGGCTCATATACTCTCCGGAGCGGTCGTTGATCCCCGAGCGCTCAACGAACTCTTTCCCGACTGGAAAGAGCAAGGCGCGCCGCTAGAAACTGAGGCTACCACAGACGAAATTCTACTTTTGCGTTCGCAGACTAGCGCCGTTCGGGTGCCAAACTGGCTTGCGCCCAAAACGATGCACAACCAAGGATGCTACATCGCTTCTGTCGGCAACCTTTCGCGGTGGTTGGCCGAGAGAGCAGAGGCCTTGGGTGTTGAAATTTTCCCCGGGTTTTCTGCGGCAGAGGTACTTTACGACGATTCGGGAAGGGTCAAAGGTGTTTTGACAGGTGCGATGGGTGTTGGCCAAGACGGGGTCGAGAAAGATAGCTTTGTACCCAGCATGGCTTTGGAAGCGAAGTTCACACTCTTTGGCGAGGGGTGTCGTGGCCACCTGGGCAAAGAGCTAATCAACCGCTTCGATTTGGCCGCGGGAAAGGATCCACAACATTACGGACTTGGCATCAAAGAGCTTTGGGATGTTGAGCCAGAGAGGCATAAAGAGGGGCTGGTGATTCACGGAAGTGGCTGGCCGCTCACCGACGGTACAAGCGGGGGGTTCTTTCTCTATCACGCACAGAACAACCAAGTCGTGGTCGGCCTGATTGTGGATCTGAATTACTCAAACCCCTGGGTCAGTCCGTTCGATGAGTTTCAACGAATGAAACACCACCCTGAGTTAGCGCGCTATCTAAAGGGTGGAAAGCGTGTCTCCTACGGTGCACGTGCGATCGCCAAGGGTGGCTTTAACTGTCTGCCGAAGATGAGTTTTGCCGGGGGTATGCTGATCGGATGTAACGCCGGTACCCTTAACTTCTCGCGCATTAAGGGCGTACATACGGCGATGAAGTCAGGTATGTTAGCGGCTGAGGCGGTGGTTGAGGCGATTGCGGCTGGAGATTCGACAGCGCAGAGCTTTGAGGCGAAGTATCAAGCCTCCTGGCTATATGATGAGCTCTACTCGTCACGCAGCTTTGGCCCGGCTTTGCACAAGTTTGGCCCGCTGCTCGGTGGCGCGTTCAATACGCTGGATCAAAATGTTTTCGGTGGTCGTTTGCCGATCACCCTGCATGACACCTCGCCTGATCACGGCCAGTTACGCAAGGCGCATGAGTGTGCCCGAATTGACTACCCTAAACCTGATGGGAAGTTGAGTTTTGACAAGCTCTCATCGGTTTTCATTTCGAATACAGCGCATGAAGAGGATCAGCCCTGCCATTTGCAGTTACTCGATCAGGAGCTCCCGGTACGGATCAATATCCCTGAGTATGCTGAGCCTGCACAACGATACTGCCCAGCGGGTGTTTATGAGGTGTTAGAGGAAGAGCAGGGCGCAAGGCTACAGATCAATGCGGCGAACTGCTTGCACTGTAAGACCTGTGATATCAAAGATCCGCTGCAGAATATCCGCTGGGTTCCGCCAGAAGGGGCTGGCGGTCCCAACTATCCGAATATGTAGGCGGTTATATGTAAGCCGTTAACACTGTGATCTAGACAAGCGCCCTCTCGTAAGAGGGCGCAAACGTTTTTATGCAGCAGATGCGCCGAAGAATTGATTGGTATAATGCCTGCCGCCCTTTAGAATTGTCGCCCTAATCTACCGTTGGAGCTTTCATGCCCGTTCGCCGACTCCTAATTACCCTTGTTACTCTTCTGACTACACTCCTGACAACGGCCCTGACCTCTGCTGTCGCACAAGAACCGATTGCGGTCTCTGCACAGCCATTATCGACCCTGCGCTTCTTTCCGCAGTTCAGTGCTCCGGCTGAAGTACTGAGCAAGCAGGACGCCTATCTGAGCGCTCAGATTAGCGCTCAAATCAAGCAGATAGAGGTCGAAGTTGGCGACCGAGCCGAGGCCGGTGATGTGCTAGTGGCACTTGACTGCTCTATGTATCAAGCGCAGTACAACACCCAGATCGCAGCGCTGGGTGAAATTGATGTCCAACTGAGCCTTGCCCAGGATCAATACACGCGCGCTAAACGCCTCAATGAGGCTGGTAATTTGGGTGAAGAGGGTTTGCAACTGCGAGTGACTGAGTTGGAAGGTCTGCAGGCACGTCGAGTTGTTCAAGAGCAGCAGGTAAAAGTGGCACAGATCTCGGTTGATCGCTGTGTAGTTAAGGCCCCCTTTGATGGAGTCGTTACAGAGAGAGCGGCGCAGCTTGGGGCACTGGCGGGACCGGGTTCGCCTCTGATGCGTCTAGTGCAACTGGCCGGTGCCGAACTGAGCGCGCGGGTGCCGCCATCGCAAAACCTAGATCCCGATCAAACGCTGAGTTTTGAGTATCTAAATCGCAATTTTCCTGCTCAGTTGAGAGTGGTTCTGCCGATTGTTGATTCCCGCCAGCGCACGCAGGAGCTGCGTTTGACCTTCCCGGATCAGCTCCCACCTCCAGGTGCGGCCGGTCGGCTGCTGTGGCAAGCAAACAGTGCTCACCTACCAGCTGAGTTGCTCGTGCGTCGTCAACAGGGAGAAGTGTGGCAACTCGGCGTCATGTTGGCTCAAGATGGAGTCGCTAGTTTCTACCCGGTAGCAAATGCGATTGAGGGGCAGCCCTTCGCTATAGATTTACCGGATGATGCGCGGGTGATCACTGAGGGGCGCTTGTTAGTGCGCGATGGCGACGCGATCAGCGTACGCGCAGGGGAAGCTGACTGATGTTTCAGCGATTTATCACCAACCATGTGTTGGCGAACCTGGCGTTCGTACTGGTACTTTTTATCGGGTTAACCTCGTACCAGTCGCTACCGCGTCAGCAAGATCCTACGATCAACTTCAACTGGATCGTGGTTACGACGGTGCTACCCGGTGCCTCTGCTAGCGATGTTGAGTCTAAGGTTACTGGGCCGCTCGAGGATGCGATCCGCTCTCTGGCAGACGTGAAGTTTGTATCGAGTAACTCCCGCGAGGGGATCTCGAGCATGCTGGTTCGCTTTGTCGATATTGATCAGCGGACCTTCGATAAGCGGCTCTCTGATTTGCGCCGCGAGATTCAAAATGCCGAAGCTGAGCTGCCTGATGAGGCGCTTGATCCGTTAATCCTCGAGATCACCAGCTCCAATGCCTTTCCGTCGGCCACTCTCGCTGTAACCGGTCTCTCTGACGATGAGAACCTGCGCAGGCAAGCGACTCGCGTCAAAAAAGATCTGGAGCGCCTGCAAGGTGTGTCTCGCATCGATCCTGTGGCACTACCGGATCCCGAATTACAGGTGAACTTTGATCTAGCCGAGATCGAGAACTTGGGTATCTCTCCGCAACAGGTTGCGAACACGGTAACGGCGTTCTTCCAAGATGAAGCGGCCGGCTCGCTGCGACAAGGCGATCGAAACTGGCTCGTGCGTGTTGTGGGTACGGCTTCAGATCCGAGTTACCTGGCTGAGCGTCCGGTTCTTGGCGCTGCGGGTGAACTTAACCTTGGCCGTGTTGCACAAGTTGAGCGTGCGCGCGAGAAGGCGAGTTACCTGGTGCGTGTTGATCAAAAGCCAGCCGTGTTATTGGCTGTAATGAAGAAAGAATCTGCCAACACGCTCGAGCTGGTAGAGCGAGTGCAGGCTTATATGGACGAGCGCAATCGCTTTGCAGCGGATACCGGTATTGAGCTTGTTTTGATTGACGATCAGACCATCGCTACCCGCAACTCCATCGAAATCATGGAGAACAACGCTCTCATCGGTTTGATACTGGTCTTGGTTGTCGCTTGGTTCTTTCTCGGAACGCGGATCGCGTTGCTCACTGCCATCGGGATTCCCTTTGTGTTGGCGGCAACTTTTTGGGTGCTGGCGGGTACCGGCGAGACCCTCAATGTGACGGTGTTGCTTGGCGTGGTGATTGTACTGGGCATGCTGGTTGACGATGCCGTAGTCGTTGTAGAGTCGATCTACTATCGCCTGCAGCGTGGTTTTGACGGTTTATCAGCGGTGAAGGGAGCCTTGCGAGAGGTAGCCTCACCGGTGACAGCGGCCGTACTCACAACAATCGCCGCCTTTTTGCCGTTGATGTTGCTGCCCGGAATCCTAGGCAAGTTCATGAAGGTCATACCGATGGTGGTATCCATTGCATTGGCGATCAGTTTGATCGAGGCGTTCTGGATGCTGCCTTCGCACGTGCTTGCCGCGAAGATAGGCTTTGAGAAAAAGTCGAAAATTCAGCGTGCCCGGGAGTGGTTTACCCACCGCATTCAGCTGTTCTACGTACGTCTGCTGATTAAGGCGCTGCGTCGTCCTTGGCTTGGTTTACCGCTTGCTGTGTTGCCCTTCATCGCCGCTGTCATGGCACTTGGGCAGGGTTACATTAAGATGGATTTCTTCGCTTCAGATCCTAAGCGATTGTTCTACGTCAACGTAGAGATGCCGCCTGCAACTCCGGTCTCCCGTACGATGGAAATTGTCACTCAAGTTGAAGGCCAAGTTCGAAAGCATGTTGCCGAGGGCGAAGTGCGAGAGATGGCCTCTTACGCCGGACAGATGTTTACTCAGACGGAGCCGCGTATCGGCGAGCACTACGGCCAGATTCTAGTCGGGCTCAATCCAAAGACAGAGTCGCTTCGTGATGTGGATGAGATGATTGAGGCGATGCGTGCCGATGTCAGCTCAGTCGTTGGGCCGGTGCGAGTCTCCTTCCTACGAATGGCAGGGGGACCACCGGTCGCTAAACCCATCTCAATTAAAGTGCGCGGCGACAACTACGATGAGTTACGTCAAGCGACGGATGAGTTGATCGCCATAATGGCGACCAATCCTGACTTTATCGACGTCGAGGATGATGCGGCGCGCGGGCGCTATGAGCTGGAGTTGGAGCTAAATACAGATGCGATCAACCGCGCTGGACTCAATCCGATTGATGTTCGTCGGACGCTTCGCCTCTTGGTCGATGGTGAGATCGTTGCCAGCATGCGCGATCAAGGCGAGAAGCTCGATGTTCGAGTACGGGCGTTACCCGAGTCGCGCCCGACGCTGGAACGTCTGCTCAGCTACCGTATGCCACTAGCGGGCGGGGGATCGATTCCTCTCTCCGAGCTGGTAGTGCAGGAGCGTCGGCAATCACTGGGGAACATCCGTCACTACAATTTCCGCCGTGCGATTACGCTAGAGGCTGATCTTGTAGAAGGCGGTCTAGATACGGTGGCTGCAAACGCTTACGTATTGGAGCGCTGGCAAGCAGTTGAGTCCAACTACCCGAACATCGCTCTCGATTTTTCGGGTGAGCTTGATGATATTCAAGAGAGCTTGGACTCCATCGCAGTGCTCTTCATGTTCGGCGTTGGTTTGATGTACATGATCCTCGGAACTCAGTTCCGCAGCTACTGGCAGCCATTAATGATTTTGGCAACGGTCCCGATGGCTTTCACCGGGGTCGTTTTGGGTCTGATTCTGACGCAAAATCCTCTGAGTCTCTTTACCTTGTATGGGGTTGTGGCACTCGCAGGTATTGCCGTGAACGCTGCTATTGTTTTAATCTCTGCGGCCAATAGCCGACTTGAGGCTGGGATGAGCTTGATGCACGCAACGCTCTATGCATCTCGCCGCCGTGTGATACCGATCATGATCACCACGCTGACAACGATCGCGGGGCTCTTTTCGCTTGCTGCGGGGTTGGGCGGTGACTCGTTGATCTGGGGGCCTGTAGCGACATCGATCGTGTGGGGTTTGGGGTTTTCGTCTGTACTGACGCTTTTCGTAATACCGCTACTCTACCGAATCAGTATGCGTGGTACGGCAAAACGGATCGCGCAGCGACGAGGCAAACACTAGAGGGCAGCTCGAAGATAGTGTTCGGTCCCGCATACGTATTATTCGAGCGTCGTTGTTATTAGATTGTGAATTTGAACTGGCATGCAAAACCAAATTGAGACATTAACAAAACACCTCGACAAGTTGCCTCAAACTGGGCGGCAGCTTGTCGCTGTCGTAGGTGCTCCCGGCGCGGGTAAATCAACCTTGGCGGAGGCTGTGGTTGAACACCTTAAATTGACAGGTCGCAAGGTTCAGTTGGTACCTATGGATGGCTTCCATTTGGACAATCGTATCCTGAGTGCCCGAGGGTTATTGGCTCGCAAAGGTGCGCCACAGACCTTTGACGCTGCTGGTTTTCTCTCGATGGTTCAACGTCTAGTTGAGGGTGAAGATGTGATTGCTCCCACTTTTGATCGTTCGTTGGATATCTCCATCGCCGGTGCGGTTGAGGTGCCGGCTGACGTTGAGCTGTTAGTACTGGAGGGTAACTACCTCCTGTTGGACCAACCGATCTGGCGCGAGTTAAAACAGTATTGGGATTTGAGCGTCTATCTCGACGTACCGGTGGAGGAGTTAGAGCGACGCCTAATCCAGCGTTGGTTAGATCACGGTTTAGATCCTCAAGCCGCACAAGCCCGTGCGCGCGGCAACGATCTGGTAAATGCGAAGTTTATTATTGAGAACTCACTCACTGCCGATCTGAGTATCCAGAATTACTAAAACACTCGGTTCGGGTGTTTTATTTCGGGGGTGTCTTATCCCTTCTAGTACCCTTCGTCAAAGTCTTGAATTGTTCAATTTGAAAGTGTGTAAAGTGGCGGCCGGGCAGCTGTGTTGCCGGACCGCCAGGTCAGATTAAAACGGTATTGGGTATTTATGCCAAACCGCCATAATGTCGGCTAATGCGTCCTCGGACAGGGGCATGTCAAAGGCAGCGATGTTCTCTTTGAGTTGCGTCATATTAGTGGCACCGATGATGGTTGAGGTCACGCCGTCCACCTGATCAGTCCATGCGAGAGCAAGTTGCGATGGTGTGTAACCGTGCTTTTGCGCCACATCAGCGTAGGCGGCTACCGCGGCATGTGCATCGGGTGTGTTGCGAAAGAGTGAGCCCGGTGTCGAGATACTCCAGCGGCTCCCCTCGGGGATAGCGCCGTTCGCATATTTGCCGGACAGAAGGCCGGCGGCCAACGGTGACCAGGGCAGGTAGGCGATATCCTCATGAATACAGTTCTCAATCAAAAACGGCCAGTCTTTGGTGTGCAGAAGGTTAAATTCATTCTGGATTGAGACTACCTTGGGCAGATTGTGCTTCTCACTCAGCTTCAGATAGGTGTTGATACCCCAGGTGCTGTCATCTGAAAGGCCGAAGTGGCGTATCTTTCCGGCTTTCATGCAAGCATCTACGCCTTGGAGTATATCTAGCATCTGAGCTTCGTGTTCAGCTGCGTTAACGTCGCTGAAACGGACGAAATTTGGTGCATGTTTTCCAAAGTGTGCTGTAGTTCGATTTGGCCAGTGCAGCTGGTAGAGGTCGATATAATCGGTTTGCAGGCGGGCAAGCGAATCATCTACCGCCTTGATGACGGCGGCACCTGTGATGGGGCCTCCATCTCGAATCCAGGGAAGTCCGATACCGGCAATCTTGGTTGCTATTATCATCTCTGAACGGCGGTGGGGGTTACGCGCGAGCCAGTTACCAATAATCGCTTCTGTTTTTCCATAGGTATCGGCTGTTGGTGGAACGGCATACATCTCGGCCGTATCGACAAAGTTAATCCCGACCGACAGAGCGTGCTCTATCTGCTCATCAGCCTCGGATTGAACGTTCTGCCTGCCCCAAGTCATAGTTCCCAGACAGATGCGCGAGACTTCTAAACCGCTACTACCGAGCTTGTTGTACTTCATTAAAAACCCCTAAAGAAAAAACGATCAGTGCTGTGTTATACCGTGGTTTGGAGTGAGTGTAAAAGTCGCAAGTGGTAACTAGCGTCTGCAGCCCTATCGTTAAAGCGATCCAATGTGCAGATTGTCGGTTATTGCAGCGGCTAGGACTACTCGTTTCGAGCAGCCCACGCATCAGGCTAGGGTGAGTATTCGAAGGCGAATGCTTCGTATGGGGCTAGGTCTACGACCTCGCTGAGCTGCACACGAGCGCTGTAGTTACT
>Ga0102948_1000591_pt1 | contig 14280 bp, 12 predicted proteins | sample SalPonA_A_H2O_MG_FD_78211 | JGI IMG/M metagenome (GOLD analysis project Ga0102948, IMG submission 78211) | Water microbial communities from South San Francisco under conditions of wetland restoration - Salt Pond MetaG R2A_A_H2O_MG | ecosystem: Environmental > Aquatic > Non-marine Saline and... | reverse complement strand
GTTAAATAGATCCATGTTAAATAGTTAAAATAATGTCGTAAAAGTTTTATTAACGCCCTTGAAATTGTCAGACTTACCCTCACATAAAAGATAGGAACATTCATTGGCCTTGCTTCGGGAGGCCACTATCAGTGGAGGCTAAAATGCGCCCAGATAAATTTACTTCAAAATTGCAGGAAGCACTGTCAGATGCTCAGTCATTGGCGGTGGGCAAGGATCATAATCAAATTGAACCTATCCACCTGCTCGCTGCGTTGCTTGATCAACGCGGTGGATCGATTCGTCCATTGCTCAAACAGGCCGGTGCGGAACTGCCGCAATTAACACGTAAAGTGGGGGAGGCGCTTGAGCGACTGCCCGTGGTCAGTTTGCCTGATGGGGATATTCGCCTATCTCAAGATATGGCTCGCTTATTCAACCTTAGCGACAAACTTGCGCAGCAGCGAGGGGACCAGTTCGTGGCCAGTGAACTGATCATACTGGCTATGCTGAGCGATAAAGGTGAAGCCGGAAAGGTGTTGCAGTCTGTGGGCCTTACACAAGAGAAGCTGGTTGACGCGATTAACTCGATAAGAGGAGGCGAAGCCGTTATGGATCCTAACGCAGAAGAGAGCCGCCAGGCTCTGGATAAATACTGTGTCGATTTAACGGAGCGGGCTGAGAGCGGAAAGCTTGATCCTGTGATTGGACGTGATGATGAGATTCGTCGCACCATTCAAGTGCTACAGCGCCGCACGAAAAATAATCCGGTTCTGATCGGTGAGCCAGGTGTGGGTAAAACCGCTATCGTTGAAGGTCTGTCACAACGAATCATCAATGGCGAAGTGCCAGAGGGGCTGAAACATAAACGAGTGCTGTCGCTCGATATGGGAGCTCTGATTGCCGGTGCAAAATTCCGTGGTGAATTTGAGGAACGTCTAAAAGCGGTTCTCAATGAGCTCTCTAAGCAGGAGGGGCAGATCATTCTGTTTATTGATGAGCTGCACACGATGGTCGGTGCCGGTAAGGGCGACGGTGCTATGGATGCAGGTAATATGCTTAAGCCAGCTCTGGCGCGCGGGGAGTTGCATTGTGTAGGCGCCACTACCTTGGATGAATATCGTCAATATGTAGAGAAGGACGCAGCGCTAGAGCGTCGCTTCCAGAAGGTGATCGTTGATGAGCCGAGTGAAGAGGATACGATTGCAATTCTACGTGGTCTTAAAGAGCGATATGAAGTACACCATGGCGTCGACATCACCGACTCAGCGATCATCGCTTCTGCAAAGCTGAGTCAGCGCTACATAACAGATCGCCAACTGCCCGATAAAGCGATTGATCTGATCGATGAGGCGGCGTCACGCATCCGTATGGAGATGGACTCTAAGCCAGAAGAGATGGATCGTCTCGAACGTCGTCTGATTCAGCTCAAGATGGAGCGTGAAGCACTGAAAAAAGAGAAGGATTCAGCCGCTAAAAAACGCTTGGTAGAGCTCGAAGAGACAATCAGTTCTCTGGAAAAAGAGTACTCCGATCTCGAAGAGATCTGGAAAGCCGATAAAGCGGTATTGCAAGGTTCTCAACAGATCAAAGAGCAGTTAGACCAAGCTCGTATCGAAATGGAACAAGCGCGCCGCGCTGGCGATTTGGCGAAAATGTCAGAGATCCAGTACGGCAAGATTCCAGAGCTGGAAGCGCAGTTGCAGGCGGCCGATAGCAACGATGAATCCGAGGCGCAAACCGAGCTGTTGCGCAATAAAGTGACCGAAGAGGAGGTGGCTGAAGTCGTCTCTCGCTGGACCGGTATTCCAGTCAATAAGATGCTGGAGGGTGAGCGTGAGAAACTGCTGCGTATGGAGCAAGAGTTGCACAAACGTGTCATCGGTCAGGGGGAAGCCGTTGAGGCAGTCTCCAACGCAGTGCGTCGTTCAAGAGCAGGCTTGGCCGATCCCAACCGTCCAAACGGTAGCTTCCTATTTTTGGGCCCTACCGGGGTCGGAAAAACTGAGCTGTGTAAAGCGCTGGCCAACTATCTGTTTGATACAGACGAGGCGATGGTGCGCATCGATATGTCAGAGTTCATGGAAAAACATTCTGTTGCTCGATTGATCGGTGCGCCTCCAGGCTATGTGGGCTATGAGGAGGGTGGATATCTAACCGAAGCGGTTCGTCGTAAGCCCTATTCGGTTCTACTATTGGACGAAGTCGAAAAAGCGCACCCCGATGTCTTTAATATTCTGTTACAGGTATTAGAAGATGGTCGTTTGACCGATGGTCAGGGTCGAACCGTCGACTTCCGCAACACCATTGTGGTGATGACTTCTAACCTGGGGTCGGACCTGATCTCAGGTTACAGCGATGATCAAGATTATGAGCAGATGAAAGGCGCGGTCATGGAAGTGGTTGGCACTCACTTTAGACCGGAAGTGATCAACCGAATCGACGAAGTGGTTGTCTTCCACAGTTTGCGTAAAGAGCAGGTGGCCGGCATTGCAACCATTCAGTTGGAACGTCTGCGTAAACGCCTTGCAGAGCATGAGTTGGGACTAACACTTACCTCTACGGCCATGGACAAGCTGGTTGAAGTAGGATTTGAGCCAATTTATGGTGCAAGACCTCTCAAGCGGGCGATTCAACAATGGATTGAAAACCCATTGGCGCAACGCCTATTGGCAGGCGATTTTATGCCCGGCGCCGAGATAGCGGTTGATGTGGCAGACGGTAAATTTACGTTCCAGTAGCCTGTTAAAACGGGGTCTGGCCTTCGGTCTGACCCCGTTATTGTCTAAGCGCTGTTTAAACCGCTATCATTGCGCCTCAACCCATTTTTGAGGCACACCTTTGCTTAGCTATCAACACGGCTTTCACGCCGGAAACTTTGCCGATGTTCACAAGCATCTAACGCTTCAACTCCTGCTGAATGCGCTCAATAAGAAGGCGAAACCCTGGAGTTATTTAGAGACACACTCTGGTCGAGGGCTCTATGATCTCTCATCAGAACAGGCTCAGAAGACCGGTGAATTTCGTGATGGTGTGGCTAAGCTTTGGGGTCAAGCAGGGCCTGAAGTCATTCAACAATACCTGTCAGCCATCTCTGAAGTATCTCAATCAGATCAGCTTCTACGCTATCCCGGCTCTCCCGCTCTGGTAGCACTGAACGCACGTGATATGGATCAGATCCACTTAATGGAATTGCATCCGCAAGAGGTAAAAGAGTTAAAACGCAATATGCGCTGTTATCCCAATGTCGGGGTGCACCATAGAGATGGGTATGAGGGGGTGTTGTCACTGCTTCCCCCTAAACCTAACCGAGGCCTTCTGTTGATCGATCCAGCCTATGAGGTGAAAGAGGAGTATCAACAGGTGGCGCATTTTGTTGGGGAGGCGATGAACCGGTGGCCAAATGGTCAAATTGCCGTTTGGTACCCGCTGCTGGCGGCTAATCGCCATGAAAATATGCTCAAATCGATGGTTCGACAGCTGCCGGATGTTGGGGTGTTGGATTCGCAGTTTATCGTGGCAGAACAACAAGAACGCGGAATGTTTGGGTCTGGTATGTTGCTGATCAATCCACCCTGGCAATTGGATCAACAGCTCGACGAAATTCTACCGACTGTGTTGACTCAACTGGGCATGGAAGCGCCAAAAGCGACGCTTCGTTGGCTTAAACAGGCGCCTTAAAGGGAGCTCCCGAAGATGAGTGGCTTAGTAGAGTGCTTGCTCATCTTTTACCACGTCAATCAGTAGTTCAATAAACAGCTCATCGGCTTCACTGCGCTCTAAACCTATGTGAACGCTGGTGGTGCCATTGAGCTCATCAGCGATTAACTGAACCGCATTATCATGGCCCATGTGCTTGCGAGCGATCTCTTTGGCGGTGGAACAAATATCAGGCTCCATTAACACCTTTCTAGTGAAACGAACCAGTTCTTCAATAACGCGATCTTTCTGTTTTACATCGGAAATCGAAACCATTGTTTTTCTCCCTATGACCTTCTTGAACTATAACCCGCACAAAGAAGTCGCGCTAGCAGGAGGGCGGTTTTTTGTGAATTTGTCGAAATCGTTGGAAAGTTGCTCTTTTTTTAAACAATTAAGCGGCTACGACGGTTGAAGTTACTGCGCTGCAGTGCGAAAATTTAACACTTACTGTTATATGCAAATAACCCCGCGTATAGCCAGTGTTTAAAAGGCTTACTAAGCATTACCCAGCTCAGGTCTAACGCTACTGATAGAGAGATCCTTGTTTCAGTAGTATCGAGTGCTTTTTGTGTTAGCGCACACCCGTATTGATGACGTTTTGGCGGACAATCCCGCTGGCGCTGCACTCACTCATTTATACAACAGACAAAGACAGAGTGTTGACTAGACAACACAATATTGAGGGTAAAAAAGTGGAACTACTTTCAGGTGCGGAAATGGTCGTACGCGCGCTTCGCGATGAGGGCGTAAAGTACATCTATGGCTATCCTGGTGGCGCATTGCTACACGTATACGATGCGATCTTCCAGCAGGACGAAGTTGAGCACATTCTTGTTCGTCACGAACAGGCGGCAACACACATGGCGGATGCCTATGCTCGTGCAACCAACAAAGCAGGTGTTGCTCTAGTAACATCTGGACCTGGTGCAACGAATGCAGTCACTGGTATTGCAACGGCTTACATGGATTCGGTCCCAATGGTCGTGATTACAGGTCAGGTCATGAGCTACTTGATCGGTGAGGACGCTTTCCAAGAGACGGATATGCTAGGAATCTCTCGTCCTATCGTTAAACATAGCTTCAGTGTGCAGCGTGCAGAGGATATTCCTTCGATCATAAAGAAAGCATTTCACATTGCACAGAGCGGTCGTCCAGGCCCAGTGGTTGTGGATATCCCTAAGGATATGACAGCGCCAACTGAGCGCTACCCATACGACTACCCGGCAAGCGTTAAAATGCGTTCATACGGCCCTATCAGCCGTGGTCACAGTGGCCAGATTAAGAAAGCTGTTGATATGTTGCTCGCGGCTAAACGCCCTGTAATCTACACCGGTGGTGGTGTCATTATGGGTGACGCAAGTGAAGAGCTGATCAAACTGGCTCAAGAGCTAAACTACCCAGTCACCAATACACTGATGGGTCTTGGTGGTTACCCAGGCACTGATCGTCAGTCATTGGGCATGCTAGGTATGCACGGTAGTTACGAAGCTAACATGGCCATGCACCATTCAGATTTCATTCTTGCGGTGGGCGCACGATTCGATGACCGTGTCACCAATGGTACGGATAAATTCTGTCCAACGGCGCGTATTGCACACATCGATATCGATCCTGCATCCATCTCTAAAACGATTGATGTCGACGTTCCGATTGTGGGTCCAGCTAAAGCGGTTCTCAAAGAGATGATTGAGTTGGTTGCTGAAGCGAAAGTTAAGCCAGACGCAGAAGCAATCGTAAACTGGTGGAAGCAGATCGATGAGTGGCGTGCACGTCACGGTGGCCGTTTTGAGCTAGGTGACAAGATGAAGCCTCAGCAGGTTATCGAAATGCTCTCTAAAGTGACTAACGGTGATGCATTCGTCTGTTCCGATGTAGGTCAGCATCAAATGTTTGCGGCTCAGTACTACAAGTTTAACAAGCCTAACCGTTGGATTAACTCGGGTGGTCTTGGAACCATGGGCTTTGGTTTGCCAGCGGCGATGGGTGTTAAATTGAACTTCCCAGAAGCGGATGTTGCTTGTGTGACAGGTGAAGGCTCTATTCAGATGAATATCCAAGAGCTATCGACGTGTAAACAGTACGATCTCCCTGTGAAGATCATCAACCTAAATAATCAGTCTTTGGGCATGGTTCGCCAGTGGCAAGATATGAACTATGAGTCACGCCACTCGCAGTCTTACATGCAGTCTCTACCAGACTTTATTAAGTTGGTTGAATCCTATGGTCACGTTGGTATGAAGGTGGAACGTTACGAAGATCTAGAAGGTGCAATGCGTGAAGCCTTTGCAATGAAAGATCGTCTAGTCTTCATGGACATTTATGTCGATCCATCAGAACACGTCTACCCAATGCAGGTTCCACGTGGCTCTATGCGTGATATGTGGTTGAACAAAACGGAGAGGACTTAAACGATGCGTCATATCATTTCAGTTCTCTTGGAGAACGAGCCCGGTGCCCTGTCACGTGTTGTTGGTCTGTTCTCGCAGCGCAACTACAACATCGAATCGCTTACGGTTGCACCGACTGAAGACCCAACACTGTCCCGCTTGACAGTGACAACAATCGGCAATGATCGTGTTGTTGAACAGATTACCAAGCAGCTGAACAAACTCATTGATGTTGTGAAGGTGGTGGATCTGTCTGAAGGCGAGCACATCGAACGTGAAGTTATGATGATCAAGCTGAAAGCGAACGGTCAGATGCGTGCCGAGATCAAGCGTACTGCGGATATTTTCCGTGGTCACATCATCGATGTCACGCCGAATACGTATACCGTTCAGTTGATTGGTGATTCGGCTAAGCTGGATGCCTTCATTGCAGCGCTAGGAACAGCGTCGATTCTTGAGGTCGTCCGTTCGGGTGTTTCGGGTATTGCTCGCGGCGAAAAAGTACTCAGCGTTTGATACGTTCCAGACTGCGAAAATCCCAGCATTTGCTGGGATTTTTTTGTCTAAAATTTTGACTTGTTTGCCTCTCTTTTTAGAGATAAGGTTGACTGATTGGTCCAGAATTAAGCGGCCAGTCAATCTTCGATCACTAATTAAGGAACACCAATAATGAAACGCGTAGTTTTGAAAACACTTGCTCTTTCAGTAGCGGTAGCTTCAGCATCAGCTCAAGCAACAGATCTAAACCCAGCTGTTGTGTTTGATATGGGTGGTAAGTTCGATAAGTCGTTTAACCAATCCGTTTACAACGGTATGGAGCGATTTAAAGATGAGAGCGGTGTTAACTACCGTGAGTTCGAGGTCACTAACGCTTCACAGCGCGAGCAGGCGATCCGTCGCTTTGCCCAGCGCGGCGCTAACCCAATCATCAGTGTGGGTTTTGCCCAGGCTGCAGCCGTTGATAAAGTGGCGGGTGAATTTCCAGACGCACGCATTACATTGATCGATATGGTGGTCGATAAACCCAACGTTCAATCCGTTGTCTTTAATGAGCATGAAGGTTCTTTCCTTGTCGGTATGCTTGCGGCAATGAAATCTGAAACGGGAACGGTCAGCTTTGTAGGTGGTATGGATATTCCACTGATTCGTAAGTTTGAGTGTGGTTATGCTCAAGGTGCTCAATACGTTAATAAAGATATCAACGTGATCCGTAATATGACTGGTTCGACGCCAAGTGCTTGGAATGACCCAGCGAAAGGTGCGGAGCTGGCTGTCAGTCAGTTCGACCGTGGTTCTGATGTTGTTTACGCAGCAGCGGGTGGTACTGGTGTTGGTGTATACCAAGCAGCAGCAGACTCAGGCAAATACGCTATTGGTGTCGATTCTAACCAGAACTACCTACAGCCAGGTACGATGCTCACCTCTATGGTTAAACGTGTCGATGTGGCGGCTTACAATTCATTGAAGGCAATGCAGGATGGCACTTGGCAGCCAGGCTTCCAGGCGCTTGGGCTGGCGGAAGGCGGTGTCGATTGGGCGCTTGATGAGCATAACGAAGCACTGATCACTGCTGAGATGAAATCGGCCGTTGAAGCGGCTAAAAAAGCGATCATCGCGGGTGAGATAAAAGTTCACGACTACATGAGTGACAACACCTGTCCAGCCCTCGACTAAGATAGAGGTCCTATCGAGTGGTGATACAACCTATACAGGATCCCAATCGGGATCCTGTTTCTTATTCAATTCAGTTAGCGAAGATCAATAAACACTTTGGTGCAGTTAAGGCCAATGTGGATGTTGATTTGACTGTGGTCAAAGGTGAGATACACGCCATCGTTGGTGAGAATGGAGCCGGAAAGTCGACACTGATGAGCATTCTCTATGGGTTTTACGAAGCCGATAGTGGTTCTATCTATGTAGACGGAAAAATCGTTACGATCACTGACTCTAAACGTGCCATCGAGCTAGGGATTGGCATGGTCCATCAACACTTCATGTTGGTGGATAACTTCACGGTGTTGGAGAATATCGTACTGGGTGCCGAGGGAAGTTGGTCGTTATCTCATTCACTCTCAAAAGCACGTAAAAAACTGCAAGAAATCTCAGACCGCTATGGTCTAAAGGTTGATTTAGATGCAGTGGTTTCGCATCTACCGGTTGGTTTGCAGCAGCGTGTCGAGATTCTTAAAGCACTCTATCGTGATGCTAAAATTTTAATTCTAGATGAACCGACTGGCGTCTTGACGCCTCAAGAGGTTGATCAACTTTTTGCGATTTTAAGAACACTGAAATCACAAGGCGTCAGTATCCTTATGATCACCCATAAGTTGCAAGAGGTGATTGCAATCAGTGATCAGGTCTCGGTTATGCGAGCAGGTGCAATGGTGGCCAGCGTTAAAACAGCTGAAACGAGTCGTGAAGCACTTGCTGAGCTTATGGTCGGGCGTAAAGTTCTGCTTCGAGTTGATAAGCAAGAGGCTCATCCGGGTGATGCTCTTTTGAGTGTCGATTCTCTGACCTGGCATGATGATTCCAATGTGCCTCGTTTGGATGATGTGTCGTTTAAGGTTCATGCGGGAGAGATTGTCGGTGTTGCTGGGGTATCTGGTAATGGCCAGACAGAGCTCTTGGGTCTGCTGTCAGGAATGCTTGATGTCCAGCAGGGAGCCATAAATATTGAGGGAATCTGCATCGATGCTCAGCATCAAATGACGCCCAAGCAAATTCGCCACCTTGGAGTTGGGCATGTGGCAGAGGATCGCCACCGTGATGGAATGGTAGGTGCATTTAGTGCAGAAGAGACCGCTATTATGGGCTTTCAGGATGAGCCAGAGTTTAATGGCTCGATTTTGCAAGATCGCTCAGCCATTACCAAGCACTGTCATGAGCTAATGAATACTTTTGACGTTCGTCCAGTTGATCCTAACCTAAAATCAGCCAGTTTCTCGGGTGGTAACCAGCAAAAACTCTGTATCGCGCGTGAGATGAACGTGTCACCTAAGGTGTTGCTTGTGGGTCAACCGACTCGTGGGGTGGATATTGGTGCGATTGAGTTTATTCATCAGCAGATTGTGGCGTTACGTGATCAGGGCAGTGCTGTGTTAGTTGTCTCTGTCGAGTTAGAGGAGATCCTTTCTTTGTGTGATCGAGTGTTGGTTATGTCAGAAGGGCGCTTAGTGGGTAACGTGCTAGCATCAGAGACCGATGCTCGTTCATTAGGGTTAATGATGGCTAGCTCAAGAAGTGGTGATCAAATGGCTCAGCAGGAGATCCAATTATGAGTCGTCGAGCTAAGTTGCCTGCGTGGGCCGACATTGGGCTAATACCGTTAATCAATGTGATGTTGGCATTTTTATCAGCCGGTGTGGTGGTTGCTTTGATTGGCGAGAATCCAATAGAGGCGGTGCAAGTACTTATACGCGGCGCATTTGGTTATGACGAAGGCGTTGGCTACACGCTCTATTACACTACCAATTTTATTTTTACCGGATTGGCGGTAGCTGTCGCATTCCATGCAGGGCTATTCAATATCGGTGGTGAGGGGCAGGCGTACATAGGCGGTTTAGGTGTGGGGTTGATTTGTCTTGCTTTAGATCATCTTCTACCTTGGTGGGCTTTGCTGCCATTGGCGATTATAGCCGGTTCACTATTTGGCGCTGTCTGGGCATTTGTACCGGGCTATTTACAAGCTTATCGTGGCAGTCACGTGGTCATTACCACCATTATGTTCAACTTCATTGCATCCGCACTGATGGTCTATTTGTTGGTCAATGTGTTGATTCAGCCGGGTTCTATGTCGCCAGAGACTCGGGCGATAGCGGCCGAGTCAACTTTACCGCTGATGCATGAATTTTTTGCGATTTTTGGGATTGAGATCACTCAAACACCTCTCAACCTGTCACTCTTTGTTGCCCTTCTGGCCTGTCTTTTGGTCTGGATTCTCATCTGGAGAACTCGTTGGGGTTATGCCATCCGCATGATCGGTTTTAATGAGTCGGCGGCGGTCTATAGTGGAATCAATCCAAAGCGAATGGTTGTCATTGCAATGATGATTTCCGGCTCATTAGCCGGATTGGTTGCAATTAATGAGGTAATGGGTGCACAAGAGCGTGTCGGTTTGGATTTTGTTTCAGGTGCCGGGTTTACCGGTATCGCTGTCGCCTTGATGGGACGTAATCACCCGTTGGGTATTATCATAGCAAGCCTGCTTTTTGGAGCGCTATTCCAAGGTGGGGCGGAGTTGGCGTTTGAGTTTTCAACCATAACGCGCGATCTTGTAGTGGTGATTCAAGGTTTGGTTATTCTATTCTGCGGTGCTCTGGCCTACATGATGCGTGCACCCCTTGAACGAGTCTTATCAGTGCTATCACGTTCAAATAAGGGGGAGGTGTAATGGAGTTTTCTGTCCAGCTTATCTCTGCGTTGGATTCCACTCTTCGTCTGGCGGCACCACTGATTTTATGTGCCATGGCCGGCCTGTTTTCAGAACGTTCAGGTATCGTTGATATCGGCTTAGAGGGCAAGATGCTGGCTGGTGCATTTGCAGCGGCTGCTGTGACCGCGGTCACTGGGTCTGTTTGGTTAGGCTTGCTGGCGGCGGTATTGGTCTCGATTATGATGGCGCTTCTTCACTGTTTTGCTTGCATCACCCACAGAGGTGATCAAGTGGTGAGTGGTTTGGCGATCAATATTTTGGCGGCGGGACTCACTGTGGTGCTGGGAATCGCGTGGTTTCGTCGAGGTGGGCAGACGCCCTCACTGACGTCTGATGAACGGTTTGTACCGTTGACTTGGCCGTTCAGTGAGGCATTGTCGGATATCCCCATTATTGGGCCCATTTATGCAGAGCTTTTAAGCGGGCACAATCTATTGCTCTATGTGGCTTTGATGGCAGTACCACTTACCGCTTGGATGGTATTTAAAACTCGATTTGGATTACGGCTTCGTGCGGTCGGTGAGAATCCGCAGGCCGTTGATACGGCTGGAATCTCCGTGGCATGGCTGCGTTACCGTGCCGTAATCATGGCGGGTTTGCTGTGTGGCTTAGCTGGTGCTTATCTCTCTATCGCATTGGGCGCAGGTTTCATTAAAGATATGTCAGCTGGTAAGGGCTATATCGCTTTGGCCGCGCTCATTTTTGGTAAGTGGCGCCCATATCCTGCGCTATTCGCGTGTCTTCTATTTGGCTTCTTGGAGGCCGTCGCAACCCGTATGCAGGGTGTGCAATTACCTGTTGTAGGTGAAATCGATGTTCAGTTGATGCAGGCGCTACCCTATATTCTTACCGTTATTTTGTTGGCGGGTTTCATTGGTCGAGCAGTCGCACCTAAAGCGATTGGTATCCCTTACAGTAAAGATCGAGCATAACAATGGCACAGCACAAAATTATTTTAGACACAGATCCTGGTATTGATGATGCGATGGCGATCTTTACTGCTATGGCGCATCCTGATATTGAGTTGTTGGGCTTGACGACAACCTTCGGCAACGTCTCCGTTGATCAGGCCACTCAGAATGCACTTACTCTGGTTGAGATGGCCGGATCTGACACGCCTGTTGCACAGGGTGTCGCGTCACCGATAACCAAACCTCTCGCGGATTTCCCGGACTTCGTCCACGGCGCCGACGGTTTTGGTAATCTCAATTTAGATCCGCCTAAACGAAGGGCTCTGACTCAATCAGCGGCTGAATTCATTGTCGATCAAGCGAATCTGAATCCGGGTGAACTGGTTATTGTGGCGATTGGCCCTTTGGGTAATTTAGCCCAGGCGTTGCAACTGGATCCTGAATTACCTAGCAAAATCAAACAGGTCGTCATTATGGGCGGCGTTATTGCCAGTGATGGAAATGTCTCTCCTGTTGCCGAAGCGAATATTCTCTCAGATCCGCATGCTGCCGATAAAGTAATGGCCGCGAGTTGGTCGTTGGTTATGGTTGGGCTTGATGTTACCCATCAGATTATGTTGCCAAGGTCACTGTTTGATCGAATTGCTACAGAGAACCAGAGAGTGGGTTCGTTCATGCACAGTGCGGCAAAATTCTACATCGACTTTTACTCAAGCGTGCGAAACATTGATGGCTGCTATTCTCACGATGTATCAGCCCTTGCTTATGTTGTGAACCCTGAGCTGTTTGAAACTATCTCTGGGCCGATCTGTGTTGCGACCGAAGGTGTTGCTATGGGTCAAACCATCATGAGTCGATATGGCATACCCTATATGCTGGATTATTGGAAAGATCGTCCTGACCAGATCGCCTGTATGGGGGTTGATGATACGGGTGTGATCGATTTTTTCGAAACGGCTATGACTGGCAATTACTGGAGATAGAGGCATGTCGAACTTTTTAGAAGCGGTAGATTACCAATCACAAGGTGCCAGCGAGGCGTTTGTTAAATCACTGCATGAGACCGGTTTCGGTGTCTTAAAAAATCATCCCATTGCCGAAGCTCAAGTTCGTTCAATTTATGATAATTGGCAGGTCTTTTTTAACAGTGATCGAAAGTCGGACTTTGATTACAACGTTGGCACCCAAGACGGCTTCTTCTCCAGCAAAATTTCTGAAGTGGCGAAAGATCATACGGTCAAAGACATCAAAGAGTATTTTCACTACTACCCTTGGGGACAGTGTCCAGAGGATTTGCGGGAAGAGCTGCAGGCCTACTATTCTAAGGCCAGTTCTTTAGCCTCGGAGTTGTTGGGGTGGGTCGAAGCGTTCAGTCCCGAAGAAGTGAGGGCCGGTTATCGAGAGCCTTTGCCAAACATGATTAATAACAGTGACCAGACGCTGCTCCGAGTCCTTCACTATCCTCCGTTTGATGGTAATGAAGAGCCAGGTGCAATCAGAGCGGCAGCACACGGTGACATTAATCTGTTAACGATCTTGCCTGCAGCCAGTGAGCCTGGCTTACAGGTTCTTAGCAAAACAGGTGAGTGGCTTGATGTACCCGCTGAGTTTGGTAATTTGATTGTGAATATAGGCGATATGTTGCAAGAGACATCGGCAGGTTACTTCCCGTCAACCATACATCGAGTGATTAACCCAGTCGGTGGGGCAACAAAAAAATCACGTATTTCGCTGCCGTTATTCCTTCATCCCAGGCCGGATGTTGTTCTTTCAGACCGATACACAGCTGATAGCTATTTAAATGAACGGCTCAGAGAGCTCGGCGTTATCTAATATCAAACCCGACATTGCTCGGGTTTTTTTAGCGCAAGAAGATGTGGATTATTCTGCACATGCTAGGATGATTAAGTAATAAATAACAAGGCGGTTTAATGAGTACTTATTTATCGGCCTTAGAGCCGATCTATCTTCCGGCAGTGGTTATATTTTCGTTATTGATTGGCAGCTTTCTAAACGTTGTGATCCATCGTTTGCCAATTATGATGAAAGATGGCTGGCGCCGAGAGGCCGCTGACATATTAGGCCAAAAAGAGAGCGTCGATGATCCACTTTTAACCTTGTCCCAGCCACGCTCACGTTGCCCGCAGTGCGGACATTCAATTCGTTGGTATGAAAATATTCCAATCATCTCTTATCTTTTGATACTTAAAGGGCGTTGTTCAGGGTGTGATAGTTCAATATCAATGCGCTACCCATTGATCGAAGGGCTAACGGCTCTGGTAGGGCTCACGGTTGCACTCTATTTTGGCTTTACTATTCAGATGCTAGCCATGTTGTTCGTTAGTTATGCATTGATTGTGCTGATCTTTATCGATGCGGATCATCAACTATTACCCGATCAGATTACACTGCCTCTTTTATGGGCAGGTGTGCTGTTCAATATGGTATTCGGGTGGATCCCTTTAGACTCTGCTATCATCGGAGCAATGCTCGGATATCTCTCTCTTTGGCTGGTCTTTTGGATGTTCAAATTAGTGACAGGTAAAGAGGGGATGGGCTACGGTGACTTTAAGTTACTTTCAGCTCTCGGTGCTTGGGGTGGTTATATGGATCTTCCTGGCATTATATTGATATCATCCATTGCAGGCGTTATTTATGCGCTTTTAGCGGCTTTCTTAAGACGTCAGGATCTAACTAAACCGATGCCATTTGGTCCCTTTTTAGCCCTGGCTGGTTGGCTAATGTTGATCTGGGGTGATCAAATAAATCAATGGTATCTGTCGCTTATTCTCTAGATTCGTTAGACTTGAGCATATTTATTAAGGGCCTATAAATGACTGACCACATCGACCCAGAGTCGTCTGAC
>Ga0102948_1000586_pt1 | contig 14300 bp, 12 predicted proteins | sample SalPonA_A_H2O_MG_FD_78211 | JGI IMG/M metagenome (GOLD analysis project Ga0102948, IMG submission 78211) | Water microbial communities from South San Francisco under conditions of wetland restoration - Salt Pond MetaG R2A_A_H2O_MG | ecosystem: Environmental > Aquatic > Non-marine Saline and... | reverse complement strand
TACTATGCTAAGCAACAGAAACGAAGCGGCAATCCCTGTGAGAATATAACGACTGTTTGCCTTTAATGACGCGGCTGAGAAAGCCGAGGAGGAGAGTACAAAGCTCTCTCTAAAGTAGAACCATATAGAGAGCATGACATAGAATATACAGGCACTAATCAAGCCTCTGGCTGAAGCAGAACTAAGCACATCGACTGAAAAGACCGCCGTCAGAATTAGGATGCTCGATACAAAAGCCGCGATTGAGAGGTCCAGAAGCAAGAACGTCGCCAGCATCCACATTGGTAGCGCAAAAATAGCATCAGCGCCGTTTCGATCCAGCGCAAATAAAAACAAAATGACGGGCATTATTCCAAGTGCAAGCACCAGAGGCTTGGAAGGCGATCTAACCCAGAAGACCACAAACAAAATAATTGATGAGAGAAAAAGGCTAAACAGAGTTGTTTCACTCGTTTGCTGCAACAATAAGTGCCAGGTCGTCCAACAAACAATGCCAGAGATGAGCAATTGCTTGAACACCAACCAGCGAACCAACTTCGAATCCTTTTCGCTATTCAGTAGCGTGTGCATTGGCAGGATAATGCTTATTAGCGTCGCAAAGACACGGTGGGAAACACCTTCATCCATCGGCAGTGGGGAGACAAGCTGCACCAATACCGGTAATGTAGCCGCCCCTATACCCATCAGGTAAGCCCACTTTGGTGGAGCACTCATCATACTCAGCAAAAGCAAAAAAGCCGAACCGAGCGCATAGGTCATAGCACCATTCTGGTATACGCCAATATTTCCAAAAATGGTTAACGTTAGCGTAAGCACGATAAGGGCGACTCGACTGCTTATGGCACCTTTTAATACAGCGATTAGAAGTAAAATGGATCCCATCAACGGAACCGCTCCCGCTACTGGATTGAGTACGCGCATGCGATTGAGCGCAGGAAATTCAGAGAAATGTGCGAACATGATCAGACCGAAAAAGATGGCAAAGAGAGCGGATACTGAAATAACGATTTGACGAATAAAGGCCGCATTCAGAGTGCGGCTTGAGCTGCTCTGGCTATTTTGCAAAGGTTGATCGGTCGCTGGCATGAATCATAGGCTCTAAATTGACGATATCTAACTAAATATTCATGCAATTTAAATGCCAAGATTTCTTAAACTTATCGTTGGCGTTTCCGCATCGCCATAAAATTCTCTATGCCTTTGATCTGATCTTCAGCATGGTGGTTGACATACAACACTGTCGTTTCGTTGCCTTCACAGATCTTCTCAATCAAAGCCAATACAAGTTGACGGTTCATATCATCCAATCCAAGACAGGGCTCATCCAGAATCAATAGCGGTGGGTGCTTAACCATTGCACGTGCGATCAACAACAATCGCTGATCACCATAAGAGAGCTTATTAAAAGGCACATCAGCGCGATCCTGCATACCCAGCAGCGCTAACCATTGATCGGCGATCATCTTCTGATTATCGGTCGATTTGGTGTACATACCAATGCTGTCAAAAAAACCAGAGATGATCACATTTTTACAGCTGATACTGACTCGATACTCCCACTGAAGTGCTGTCGACACATAGCCAATAAACTGCTTGATTTGCCAGATACTTTCGCCGTTTCCACGCTGATAACCAAACACAAAAATGTCGTTGACGTAACACTGCGGGTGATCGCCGGTAATCAACGAGAGTACACCCGTTTTTCCACTGCCGTTTGGCCCACTCAGTTGCCAGTGTTGGCCGGGGTGGATGGTCCAGTTAAACTCATCAACAATCACTGCATCGCTGTACTTGATGGTGATATCTGTCAGCTTAACCAAAGGATCATTCGGATTCAGTTTGGGTAACGGATTAGCTGGGTCCGCTGCTGGAACCTCTAGATCCGTCGTTTTCAAATGAAGCAATTGATAGAGCTCAGCGTAGGCTGACTCATCACTGCGATCGACCTGAAACGCAAGACGCCCCTCATCATTGCCAACTTTCTCCATGTAGGCAACATGAGTGATAAAATCGGGCATTTCATCAAAACGGTTTAACACCAGAATCATCGGTGTCGTTTCAATGATGCTGGCCAGATGGTTCTGTAACATCACCAGCGTATCTGAGTCTAAACCGTCAAATGGTTCATCTAAGATCAAAAGTTCTGGATGATTGGCTAATGCACGAACCAACATCATCTTGCGGCTCTCTCCTGTAGAGAGCTTACGAAACGCTCTGTCCAATAGAGGCGATAAACCGAACTTCTCGACCAGTTCAGCCGCTAACAGCTGATCCTCACAGTATTCAAAAATCATCTCCCGAACGGGAGTTCCCTCTGAGATGACATCTAAAATATCAGCATCATCCTTTTTAAGCTCCTGCTTGATCAATTCAGCTTGAGCTTCGAAAGAGACAAGCCCTACTCTGCTAGGCACACCCTCCACGGTCCCATTCAACGTATCACCAAACCCAGCTAAAACAGCTGCTAGCGCGGATTTACCAGAGCCGTTGGTACCGGTTACGACCCAATGCTGATTGGGTTCAATGGTCCAATTAACCTCTTTAAGATCAAAGCGTCCATCAAAGTTGACGTCTAGGTTTTCAATACGAATGGATGTCGACATGGGGCTTCCTAATCAACAAATAGGGTTATAAAAAGCATAAAGCCGAGTACTTCTGTCGAGGCACTCGGCTTTGGGTCATTTAATTTTAACTAAAATTAAACGATCTTCTTCATATCTGCCATGTGGCCACGAAGAACTGAACCGATCGCTTCCACTGGGTGAGCGCGAAGTGCAGCATTAACTTCGATTAGACGAGCGTTATCTACGCCGTTATCGTCAAGCTCTAGGCCTTTGCCGATAACGTCTGATTTGATGCCTTTCATGAAGTCACCTAGCAGTGGAACACACGCGTGGTTGTATAGGTAACAACCGTACTCTGCAGTATCAGAGATTGTTGCGTTCATTTCGTAAAGTTTCTTACGAGCGATGGTGTTAGCGATTAGCGGCGTCTCATGAAGTGACTCGTAGTAAGCAGACTCAGCGATGATGCCAGCAGCTGTCATTGTTTCGAATGCAAGCTCAACACCCGCTTTAACCATAGCAACCATTAGGATGCCTTTATCGAAGTACTCTTGCTCAGAGATCTCTACATCGCCTGCAGGATTCTTCTCGAAATTAGTCTCAGCAGTCTCTGCACGCCATTTAAGTAGGTTAGCGTCGTCGTTCGCCCAATCTTCCATCATCACGCGTGAGAAGGTGCCGTTGATGATGTCGTCTTGGTGCTTGTTGTAAAGCGGACGCATGATCACTTTTAGCTCTTCAGCAAGGTCGAAACATTTGATCTTAGCTGGGTTCGATAGACGGTCTAGCATGTTTGTAACGCCGCCGTACTTCAGTGCTTCCGTGATTGTTTCCCAACCGTACTGAATCAGCTTAGACGCGTAGCCAGCGTCGATACCCTCTTCAACCATTTTGTCGAAACATAAGATCGAACCTGTCTGCAACATACCACAAAGGATCGTCTGCTCACCCATAAGGTCCGACTTAACTTCTGCGATGAAAGATGACATAAGAACGCCCGCTTTGTGACCGCCTGTGCCGACAGCGTAAGCTTTAGCCAGTGCCAGACCTTCGCCTTTAGGATCGTTATCTTCATGAACCGCGATTAGGGTAGGAACACCAAAGCCACGAACGTATTCAGCACGAACTTCTGAACCAGGACACTTAGGCGCAACCATGATAACCGTTAGGTCGTCACGGATCTGAATACCCTCTTCCACGATGTTGAAACCGTGTGAGTAAGATAGGCAAGCACCCTCTTTCATTAGAGGCATAACCGCGTTAACAACTGCTGTGTGCTGCTTGTCTGGCGTTAGGTTAAGAACCACGTCCGCCGTTGGAATTAGCTCTTCGTAAGTACCGACTTTGAAACCGTTGTCCGTCGCGTTTTTCCATGACTGACGTTTTTCAGCAATCGCTTCAGGACGAAGAGCGTAAGAGACATCTAGGCCTGAATCACGTAGGTTAAGACCCTGGTTAAGGCCTTGTGCACCACAACCGATAACAACCATTTTTTTGCCTTTAAGCGCTTCAACGCCATCAGCAAATTCAGACATATCCATGAAACGGCACTTTGCAAGTTCCGCTAGCTGCTCACGAAGTGGCAGTGTATTGAAGTAGTTAGCCATGCTAAACAGATCCTAATTTAATTGGGTGGTGCATCGCTAAGCGACACGAATTACTGACTAGTGTTCTAATCAAAGTGGCTACATTGTATGCAAAACCAATAGTTTCTTAAATTGATATATTTGCAACACAACATCCCGATTTGCGCAACGATATACTGTTCAGATAGACTGGTTCTATGAATTTAAAAAACCTAAAGCAGTTTTTGGCTCTTGCCGACACACTCCACTTTGGCCGAGCCAGTGAAGAGTGCCATGTCAGCTTATCAGCCCTATCTAGAAATATACGCCAGCTAGAAGATGAGCTGGGCGTAGAACTGTTCAAGCGAGACAATCGAACGGTAGTGCTGACCCAAGAGGGACAACGCTTTCTACAATACGCACGCGAAACGAACAGCCAGTGGAACATTATTCGCAGCGAGTTGACCGACAAAACAGGGCAGCTTAGTGGTGAGATCAGCATCTACTGTTCAGTGACTGCAAGCTACAGCTTTCTTTACGAGTTGCTGAACCGCTTTCGTCAGGTTCATCCGCACATTGAGATAAAGCTTCATACCGGGGATCCTGATCGTGCTATTGCTCGCATCCAAGAGGGTATAGAGGAGATTACGATTGCCGCCCACCCCGACTCCCTGAGCAAAAGCCTATCTTTTAAACCGATCACACAATCGCCCCTAGTCTTCATTGCCCCTGCTCAGGCACAACCTAATTTACCCAACAGCTCACCGCAAAGCGTTGAGGATTGGCAGAACACCCCAATGATTCTGTCTGAGGCTGGTGTGGCCCGCAGCCGTGTTGACGACTGGCTGAGTGAGCAAGGCATCACGCCCAATATCTATGCTCAAGTCGCTGGTAACGAGGCGATCGTCAGCATGGTTAGCCTTGGCTTCGGCATTGGAGTGGTACCCAAAATTGTTTTAGATAACAGTCCCCTTGTTGAGAGAATCAAAATTCTAGAGGTGCAACCCGCGCTGAAGCCCTATGAGATCGGACTGTTCACGTTAACGCGTAGCTTAAAGAACCCCCTGATTGAGGCTTTCTGGAAGCTGAGCTAACGATGAAACTATTGACTGTTGCTATTCTGCTGATGACCTCACCGCTTCAAGCCGCCAGTTTCAAAGAGACCTGGCAATCGCTATTCAAAGAGGATTATCCACAAGCTATCGCCGGCGCTCGCGATCTTCAACTCAATGAGGATCCCAGAGGCAATTTTCTGTTTGGTTATATGTATCTGTTTGGTAAAGGATTGGATAAAGATCCCGTCAAGGCTGAATCCTATTTTAAACGCGCATCGGAAGCGGGCTTTAATGGCGCAACCTTTCGCCTAGGCAAGATGTATCGGGAGGGACACCCAGGCGTACCTAAACAGACCAAGTTGGCTTTTCAGCTAATCTCGCAGGCTGCAGAAAACGGTGGTCCCAACGCGCAATTCAATCTGGCGCAGATGATCGAGAACGGGGAAGGTACCGAGATCGATCTAAATAGAGCGTTCAAGCTATATCAAGGTGCGGCTTCTAAAAAACACGCCTTTGCGCATTGGAACTTAGGCTATTATTACCTTAATGGACATGTCGTTGTTAAAGATGGAAACAGAGCGTCTGAACACTTTGATATAGCGTTCAGGGAGGGATCACCAAAATGGCTGGCTGTAGAGATCAAAAGGCGTCTTCAAGAGAGTATCTGTGATGATGTGCGAGAAGTTTTGGAAACACAACTAACATCACTACCCGACGTGTAGGCGCTATTGGGTATCGAACCGCAAACCTCTGGTTTGCTTTTAACTCAAAACGCATCTGACAGTACAAACAAAAAAGGGCCACCCTGACGGGTGACTGTTTTTGTTGGAGCTAGCCTGTAAGGCGAAGCGATCTCTGGATGGACGAGGATTACGAAATACATCCCTGTATTTCCCCCCTTCGGGGCCGCGCTTTGCGCGTTTTGATTTGTTCCTGACAAATCAATCGAACCGCAAACCTCTGGTATGCTTTTAACTCAAAACGCATTTGACAGTACAAACAAAAAAGGGCCACCCTGACGGGTGACCCTTTTTTGTTTGTATGGTCGGAATGAGAGGATTCGAACCTCCGACCCCCTGCACCCCATGCAGGTGCGCTACCAGGCTGCGCTACATTCCGTAAACTTGGCGCGCATATTACAGGATGCGCATCTGGGTTTAAAGCCTAGTTGGCGTTAATTCTCATCGATTTAAGAATATCTTCTAACTCAGTAATTGATTGGCGCATCAGTTGCTTATAACGCACTTGATCATCGTGGCCGTTACCTGCCGTCAAATACTGTTTTGCACCCGCGATGGTAAGGCCTTGCTCATAAAGAAGCCCCTTAATCTCACGAATTAAAAGAATATCTTGGTGCTGATAATAACGACGATTACTGCGTTTAACCGGCTCTATTTGATCGAACTCCTGCTCCCAGTAGCGAAGCACATGGGGTTTTAGATCACACAGCTTACTGACCTCACCAATCGTGAAGTAACGTTTGGTTGGAATAGTTGGAAGATTACTCGACATTATTATTGCTTAGCTGAATGAAGCTCAACTCGCTCTTTGAGCTTTTGACCTGGACGGAATGTCACCACACGACGGGCAGAGATAGGTACCTCTTCCCCCGTCTTGGGGTTTCGTCCTGGGCGTTGTCGCTTATCACGTAGATCAAAATTACCAAAACCAGAGAGTTTGACATGCTCGTTATGCGAAAGAGATTCTTTGATCTCATCGAACATCGACTCAACCATCTCTTTCGCTTCGCGTTTGTTTAGACCTAGCTCTTCAAATAGACGCTCTGCCATATCCGCTTTTGTTAACGCACTCATGCCAAACCCCTCTAGTAGGTTTAATCTCGCAATACAGCACCCAGCTCGGAGGTCAGTTTTTCAACGACCGCTTGCACAGATGCATTGATCTCTTCTTCGTTAAGAGTGCGCGATGGGTGCTGCCAGGTCAAGCCAAGAGCAAGACTTTTTTGTCCATCTTCAATACCTTGGCCGGTATATACGTCAAATAGGATGACCTCTTTTAGGTATTCACCTGCTTCTGACTGAGCAATAGAACGAACCGAATCAAAGCTCACTTCTGCACCGATCACCATCGCCAGATCACGACGAGACTCAGGAAACTTAGAGAGACTGGCAAAGCGAGGTAAACGGCCATCCAGAAGCGCCGCCAGCTTAATCTCGAACAGATAGACAGGACCCGCAAGATCTAAACTCTTTTGTAGGCTTGGATGCATGGCACCAACCCAACCGATCGTTACACCCGCTTTTTCAATGCGTGCTGACTGTCCAGGATGAAGTGCATGATGAGTATCTGCAACCAATTTAAATTGACCCGCATCACCACCTAACGAGAGCAAAGACTCAAGATCCCCTTTGATATCAAAGAAATCGACCTTGTCACTCTTACCCATCCACGACTCTGGTGAACGGTTACCCGAGATGATACCCGCAAGGCTATTCTCTTGCTCAAGCTCATCGCCATTTGCAATAAAGCACTGACCAATTTCGAACAGGCGCACTCTACTCTGTTGACGCGCTTGGTTGTATGCAACCGCTTTAGAGAGACCAGGCCAGATCGTAGTCCGCATAACCGCCATCTCAGCAGAGATAGGGTTGGCAAGCGCTACAGCTTCATTTTGATCGTCAAACTGTTTAGCAAGACCCGCTTCAATAAAGCTGTAGGTGATAGCTTCTTGGTAACCACGAGACACAAGATGGCGACGAACCGTGCTGGCGGTTAGTTTCGACTCTTTAATCGATGGAAGAGGAAGTTCTGCACGCGGAGTATTTGACGGCAGGTTGTTGTAGCCGTAAACGCGTGCAATCTCCTCGATCAGATCAACCTCGATGCGGGTGTCGAAACGGTAACTCGGTACTGACACCATCCAGGAACCATCCCCATTGCTACGCAATTGAAACCCAAGGCGCGTTAGGATCTCTTCGATCTCTGCAGCAGGAATTTCAAGTGCCAACATATCCGTCACACGCTGGTGACGAAGCTGCAGCTCCACGGGTTTTGGCAAATTAGCTTCCGAAACAGCCTGAATGACAGGACCAACGTCGCCACCAACAATATCAACCAACAACGCTGTCGCGCGCTCAATGGCACGTGCTTGAAGTTGCCAATCAACGCCACGCTCGTAGCGATGTGATGCATCGGTATGCAGACCATAGTTACGTGCGCGACCTGCAATAGAAATTGGGTCAAAGTAGGCACACTCAAGAAGTATGTTTGTACTCTCTTTAGAGACTTCTGAATTACCACCACCCATGATACCGGCCATCGCAATCGCTTTATTGTGATCGGCAATCACGAGTGTGTCGGCATTTAATTCAATCTCACTGCCGTCAAGAAGCGTCAACGCTTCGCCCTGCTCAGCCATACGGACACGAATACCGCCTTCAATCTTATTAAGATCAAAAGCGTGCATTGGCTGACCCAGTTCAAGGAGCACATAGTTGGTGACATCCACCACAGGATCGATAGAACGAACACCCGAACGTTCAAGGCGTTCAACCATCCAACGTGGCGTCTGTGCATTGATGTCGATGCCACGAATGACACGACCCAAGTAACGTGGACAGGCAGAAGGGGCTTGCAGTTCAATCGAGAGGGTATCATCAATGCTGGCTGCTACAACGGAGCAATCAACCTCTGCTACAGCCACTTTGTTGAGAACGCCCACCTCACGAGCCATACCTACCATACCTAGGCAGTCGCCACGGTTAGGCGTCAAATCGACGTCGATGACCATATCTTCAAGATTAAGGTAGTCACGAACACTCTGACCAACAGGAGCATCGGCCGGAAGCTCCATAATACCGCCATGGTCATCCGAAAGACCTAGCTCATCTTCAGCACAGAGCATCCCCATGGATTCAACACCACGAAGCTTGGCTTTCTTAATCTTAAAGTTACCGGGTAGAACGGCACCCACAGTGGCAAACGCGGTCTTGATTCCAGCACGGGCGTTTGGGGCACCACACACCACTTGGAAGGTCTCATTACCGTCGCTTACCTGACATACACGAAGTTTGTCAGCGTCTGGGTGCTGCTCGGCACTCAGAATTTCACCCACAACGACGCCGGAAAACTCTTTGGCAACCGATTCAATCTCATCAACTTCCAAACCGGCTAGGCTCAGTTGATCCGCTAATCCCTGCGTTTCGATGGCAGGCTGAACCAGTTCACGTAACCACTGTTCACTGAATTTCATAGTTAAATACTCTCGTCTGCTATCGGCTGAATTAGTTGAACTGGCTTAGAAAGCGCAGATCGTTTTCAAAGAATAGTCGTAGATCGTCAACGCCATAACGCAGCATTGCGAAACGTTCTACGCCCATACCAAAGGCAAATCCGGTGTACTCTTCAGAGTCGATACCTGACATCTCAAGCACTTTTGGGTGAACCATGCCACAGCCCAATACCTCTAACCATTTACCATCGCCACGATCGATATCGACCTCAATTGAAGGTTCGGTAAATGGGAAATACGAGGGACGGAAACGAACCCGCACATCCTCTTCAAAGAATTCACGCAAGAACTGCTCCAGCGTTCCCTTAAGATCCGCAAAGCTTATGTTCTTATCAATGATCAAACCTTCAACCTGATGGAACATGGGTGAATGGGTCTGATCGTAGTCGCAACGGTAGACTCGACCTGGACAGATAATACGAATAGGGGGTTTCTGCGCTTCCATTGTTCGAACCTGAACCGGAGAGGTGTGGGTTCTTAAAAGGCGGTGAGCGTCAAAGTAGAAGGTATCGTGCATCGCACGCGCTGGGTGGTGTGAAGGAATATTAAGCGCTTCGAAGTTATGGTAATCATCTTCGATCTCTGGGCCCTCTTCTACCGAGTAACCAATGCGACTAAAAAACGCTTCAATACGATCCATTGTTTTTGTCACAGGGTGAAGGCCACCCAATTCAGGCTGACGACCCGGTAGAGTGACATCGACCTTTTCGGCCGCCAACTGAGCTTCAAGCGCTGCATTTTCAAGCACACTCTTACGCGCATTCAGCACATCCGACAGCGCCTCTTTAGCCACGTTGATGCGAGCACCTGCAGCAGGACGCTCTTCGTTGGATAATTTCCCTAGCCCTTTCAATAGCTGGGTAAGGTGCCCCTTCTTACCTAGATACTGAACACGAACTTCATCTAATGTTCTTACATCGCTCGCTGCTTCTGCAGCGGCTTTTCCTTCCGCCAATAGGGCGTCAAGATTTTCCATTTACGGCTCCACTCTCTGGGTCCAAATACAAAAATAGGGGAAGAGCGAGCACCCTTCCCCTATCTGAGTCGATCAATTCATCACCCTAGGGTGAGATTGTCTTAGGCTAGTGCTGCTTTTGCTTTTTCAACAACAGCGGTAAACGCTGTTTGCTGATGCACTGCCAGATCAGCCAGTACCTTACGGTCGATCTCTACGTTAGCCTTTTTAAGACCAGCGATAAGACGGCTGTAAGACAAACCGTTGATGCGAGCTGCTGCGTTAATACGAGCAATCCACAGAGCACGGAACTGACGTTTGCGCTGACGGCGGTCACGGTAAGCGTACTGACCCGCTTTAATGACAGCTTGTTTGGCTACGCGGAATACACGACTACGAGCGCCGTAGTAACCTTTAGCCTGTTTCAATACTTTTTTATGACGTGCACGAGCTTGTACACCACGTTTTACGCGAGGCATGGTAACTCCTTCTTAATCCGATTCGTAACCAATTAAATGTATGGAAGCATGCGCTTAACCAGAGCCTGGTCAGCTGCATGTACCTGAAGCATTGGGCGTAGCTGACGCTTACGCTTAGTAGTCTTCTTGGTCAGAATGTGACTTTTGAAGGCTTGCTTGTGCTTGAAGCCATTAGCAGTCTTCTTGAAACGCTTTGCCGCACCGCGGACAGATTTAATCTTTGGCATTTACTTTCTCCACGCATTCGTTAGTTATCTGTTGGAACGAACAAAACCTGCAACACCATACTGGATGGCACGGCAGGCCTTAGTTAGGAACCAACTACTTTTTCTTAGGAGCTATGACCATGACCATTTGACGACCTTCAAGTTTAGGACGGGCTTCAACAGTACCGTAGTCTGCCAAATCCGCTTCAACTCGATTTAAAAGCTCCATTCCGAGCTCTTGGTGCGCCATTTCACGACCGCGGAAGCGAATCGTAATCTTGGTCTTATCTCCACTTTCTAGGAAACGTATCAGGTTGCGTAGTTTTACCTGATAATCCCCCACATCAGTCCCTGGACGGAACTTAATCTCTTTAACCTGCATCTGAGTCTGTTTTTTCTTAGCCTCATTTGCACGTTTTTTCTGGTCATAAAGGTGTTTACCGTAGTCCATCACCTTACAGACGATTGGGTCGGAATCGGAGATCTGTACTAGATCCAATCCTGCCTCTTCAGCCGCACGAAGTGCTTCATTAAGGCTTACAACACCAACTTGCTCACCGTCAGCACCGATCAAACGGCACTCACGAGCTCGAATATTTTCATTAATTGGCGGCAAATTCTTTTGACCGCGTTTATTATCACGCTTGATAGCTAGTTTCTCCTAAAGCGTTTTTATTCGCTGCGACCTTTGCGGTTATTCTCTTGAATCAACAAGTTAGCAAAGTCTTCAACACTAAATACACCCATATCTTCACCTGTGCGCGTGCGTACAGCAACGCTGCCAGATTCAACTTCTTTATCGCCGATTACTAGAAGATAAGGGATTTTCTGTAGAGTGCGCTCGCGGATTTTAAAGCCGATCTTCTCATTTCTCAAGTCCGAAATGACTCTAATGCCGCTATTTTGCAGCTTAGACACCACTTCGTTGACAAAATCTGACTGTTTATCCGTGATATTCATGACGGCAACTTGTACTGGGGAGAGCCAAGTCGGCAGTGCTCCAGCGTAGTGCTCAATCAAGATCCCGATAAATCGCTCAAACGAACCTAAGATCGCTCGGTGCAACATAACCGGTGTTTCACGATCACCTTTTTCATTAACAAACTGAGCATCAAGTCGACCCGGCATCGAGAAATCGACCTGAATCGTACCACATTGCCAAACACGACCAAGGCAATCGCGCAGAGAGAACTCAATTTTAGGGCCGTAAAAAGCGCCTTCACCAGGAAGTTCCTCCCAATCAAGACCTGCTGCATCGAGTGCATCAGCCAACGCTTTCTCAGCTTTATCCCAAACCTCATCAGAACCCACGCGTTGTTCAGGGCGAGTCGATAGTTTGTAGATAATGTCACTAAAGCCGAAATCTGTGTAGACCTCGTGCAGGAAGTCGATGAATTCAGCCACTTCAGACTGTATAGAGTCTTCTGCACAGAAGGTATGACCGTCATCTTGAACAAATCCACGAACGCGCATGATACCATGAAGTGCACCAGAAGGCTCGTTGCGGTGACAAGAACCAAACTCTGCCATACGCAACGGAAGGTCGCGGTATGAGCGCAACCCTTGATTGAATACTTGGATGTGACATGGACAGTTCATCGGTTTTACAGCAAAGTCGCGACTTTCTGAGTGGGTCGTAAACATCTGCTCTTGGAACTTATCCCAGTGACCTGATTTTTCCCAAAGAGTGCGTTCAACCACTTGTGGCGTTTTAATCTCTTGGTAGCCACGCTTACGCTGCTGTTCGCGCATGTACTGTTCAACGGCTTGCCAAAGCGTCCAGCCGTTCGGGTGCCAGAACACCATACCTGGCGCCTCTTCCTGAAGGTGAAACAGATTCAGCTGCTTACCCAATTTACGGTGGTCACGTTTTTCAGCCTCCTCAAGACGGTGCAGGTAGGCTTTAAGATCTTTCTTATCTCCCCAAGCAGTACCATAGATCCGGGTTAGCTGTTCGTTTTTAACGTCGCCACGCCAGTAGGCGCCAGCCACTTTCATCAACTTAAAGACTTTTAAATGGCCCGTATTGGGAACGTGCGGACCACGACAAAGATCAATGAAGTCACCCTGTTTGTAGAAAGAGAGATCCTCATCGCCAGGAATGGATTCAATGATCTCTACCTTGTACTTCTCGCCCATCTCTTCAAACATCTTCACCGCTTCTGGACGACTCATAACTGAGCGTTCAACAGGAAGATTAGACTTAGCCAAATCGGCCATGCGCTTTTCGATCTTTTCTAGATCATCAGGCGTGAAAGGACGCTCATAAGCAAAGTCATAATAGAAACCGTCATCGATTGTAGGGCCGATGGTCACTTGAGCACCTGGGAATAGATCTTGAACCGCCATCGCCATAAGGTGGGCTGTTGAGTGACGAATAATATCAACCCCCTCCTCATCGCGAGCTGTAATAAGAGAGACTTCAGCGTCCGCTTCAATAACAAATGAAGTATCAACTAACTCACCATTAACTCGACCAGCAAGGGTAGCTTTCGCCAGACCCGGGCCAATATCAGACGCCAGATCAAAAACAGACAATGGCTGATCGAATTCACGTTTACTTGAATCAGGAAGAGTAATAACAGGCATGTAGAAATCCTAGTGCTCAGTGGTGACCCATACGACAGGCCACGTAAGTTATGTGCGATCGACTCACTCGAAGCGCTTTTCAATTGAAGGGAAATATTATATAGATCTAACAAAAGAGTCTCCACCCTAAACCCATCTGAAACGTCACAGAAGCCGCGAAGTGACTGATTTTTCTCAAGCATCGTGGCATTATTGCACTAACAAAAATGATAAGAGCTCAGGGATGAAAGCGCCTCGCCTAAAAATCAGTACCCGCTTAACACTATTAGTCAGTCTATTGATTTTGACTCAAGCCATTGTGCTTGGCGTATTCACACTCCGTTATCTGGCGGATTCTCTTGAAGATCAGATCGGTCAGCGAGCACTTCAGCTTTCATCCATGATCTCTCAGACGCCTTCTATCCGAGACGCTGTCAGCCGCAGTGACAGCGATGCGGTTCAAGCCATTGTCGCAGACCTTAGACTAGCAACCGACGCTAGCTTTATCTCCATCGGTGACATGGACGGCATTCGCCTCGTTCACCCAAAACCAGAACGGATCGGTAAACCGATGGTGGGCGGTGACAACTATCGCGCGTTGGAACTTGGCGAGAGCTACATTTCAAAAGCGGTTGGCAGTCTTGGGGAGTCAATCC
>Ga0102948_1000584_pt1 | contig 14310 bp, 13 predicted proteins | sample SalPonA_A_H2O_MG_FD_78211 | JGI IMG/M metagenome (GOLD analysis project Ga0102948, IMG submission 78211) | Water microbial communities from South San Francisco under conditions of wetland restoration - Salt Pond MetaG R2A_A_H2O_MG | ecosystem: Environmental > Aquatic > Non-marine Saline and... | reverse complement strand
CTCTTCATCACCGAATACTGTATTACCGATAATGTTAATCTTCTGAATGACAGCCGTTTCACCTTCGGCGATCTCAACATTGATCGCCACACGATTTGACTCCAACTGCTCCACCTCGGTTGTTACTTCAGCGGTGTAACGGCCTGCTTCATTGTAGACACGTAGCAGTTCCAGGCGGATTTTATCCAGAGCGGCTCGTCTAAAAATATCACCCTCTTGAACACCAGCCTGCTCAAGTGCGCCCATAAGTTGTTCATCTTTCAACATGTCGTTACCGTCAAGACGAATCAGCGCGACGGAAGGGCGTTCTTTAACACGAACGATTAATACACCTTGATCTCTAAGCAGCTCTACATCATCAAAATAGCCCGATTCGAACAGATCTTTGGTCGCCTCATTCAGTGCTCGCTGATCGACTCGATCACCGCGATTAATGGGAAAGTTTCGGAATACAATCGCTGGATCAACCTGTTGCAAACCTTCGATACGAATGTCATCTACGGCAAAATCACTGGCCATGGCTTGGACCGAGAAGACAAGCCCTAACAGAGATAGAAGTGTGAAGCGTTTCATCCAGTGATTCCTCAAGTACGCTTAAAGACGCGCCAAATCGTTAAAAAATGCTATGGCCATCAAACTGAATAGCAGCGCCATTCCCAACCTCATTCCGAAAGCTTGGGTTCGTTCGCTAACAGGACGACCTCGAATCAATTCTACAAAATAGTACACTAAATGACCGCCATCTAGCATTGGAATTGGCAAAAGATTTAACACACCCAAGCTGATGCTAAGGTAGGCTAAAAAACTGATAAAGGACTCAAGTCCTGATGATGCGGAATCGCCAGCCACCTTGGCGATTGTGATAGGTCCGCTCAGATTTTTGACTGAGATGACGCCAATGATCATTTTCTTTATTGAGTCCAGCGTCAGACCTATCATTTGAACGGTCTTATCATAGGCACTCACGAGAGCATCCAAAGGCCCCTGAGATAGATCCCTAAGCATAGTCTCTGGCCATTGTGGAACCACAACACCAGCGCCAATGTAGCCAATTAGAGCATCATCTCCAGGTCTTAAGCCAGGTCGCACTGCGACCTCTTTGGCTTGATCATCACGAACAATCTCAAATCTCAAATCGGTATTGTATGAAGCCTGAACCTTGCGAACCAAATCCATCCAACTATAGATCGGTGCGCCATCAATACTGACAACTCTGTCTCCCTCCTTGAGCCCCGCCAAAAACGCAGGGCCATCCGGAGAGATTTGGCCGATCACGGCAGGCACTTCGGGCTGCCAAGGTGATATTCCAAATGCTCGCAGAGGCGAGGTACTCTCTAGATCGACGTCCCAACTTTGGAGGTTTGCCGTGTACTGTCTTAACCATCCAGAATTAGGTTCACCTGCCCGGATAGTCAATTCACCACTCTCACCTACTCGGGCCGCAAGCGCTAAATTGATCTCTTCCCATGACAGCACTTCACGTCCGTCAATCTCAGCAATCTCGTAATTGGCTTGAAGACCGGCCTGCGCAGCAAGGGAGTCTGGCGCTACAACACCGACGACAGGTTTAACAACCGTCACTCCCCATATAAATAGAAACCAATAAGCGAAGAGTGCAAAGATCAAATTGACAAGCGGACCTGCCGCAACGATCGCGATTCGTTGGTAGACACTTTTATTATTAAAAGCTTGAGATTTGAGCTCATCCGGGACAGGCCCTTCGCGCTCATCGAGCATTCGAACGTAGCCACCTAGAGGAATAGAAGCGACCGCATACTCAGTACCATCTTGACCTTTGCGCATCCAAATAGGCTTACCAAAGCCAACCGAAAAGCGCAGCACTTTGACGCCACAACGACGAGCGACCCAGTAGTGACCCCACTCATGTATAGTGACCAGAATGCCGAGCGTTACCAGAAGAGAAAGAACCGTTTGGATAAAATCCATCAATTAACCTTAAAGTATCGGAAGCAGTTGAATTCCTAACAAAAACAGCGGCGCAGCAGCCGTTAGACTGTCAACACGATCGAGTACGCCTCCGTGACCCGGCAAGATCACTCCGCTGTCTTTAATGCCACGCTCACGTTTAAACATGCTTTCAAAGAGGTCACCAAAGACCGAAACCACTACCACCAAAGCAGATAGCGCCAATAGGAGAATAATGGACGTTGAAGAGAGCTCTAAAACAATCGAAAAACCAAGACTGATTACCATTGCCGCTAACAAACCACCATAAACGCCTTCACGGGTTTTACCGGGACTCACTTTGGGCAGAAGCTTCACTCGACCAAAACGCTTACCCGTAAAGTAGGCACCAATATCAGCACCCCAAACCAACAGAAATAACAACAACAGTAAGAGGTGAGAGCTCTCATGGGCTTTTAACCCCATCATGGCAACCCAAGTAGGAACTAAAACCAACAACCCTGTTACTAATTTTGTCAGGGTACTATCGATACCAACGGTTTTGGGGTAACGAACCACTCGAGTAATTGCAAATGCCCAAAACAGCGCCGCGATAATCAATACAGGGAGTGTCAGTTCAGCAACAAATGGGTAAATCAGAGCGATTACCACCCCAACCAACGCTACGAAAAGTGCACGCATTCGGCGTGAATAGAGAGCAAAATTACCCCATTCCCATGCGGCAATCATCAAAACAAGCGCCATAACAATAGCAAAACCTGACAATGGCAGAAGAAACACCGACCCCAGAGCTAAAGGCGCCAATATTGAAGCCGTAATGACGCGCTGTTTAATCATTGTTCTCAGCCTCGAGCTGCTCACTGGTTCGACCAAAACGGCGCTCACGTGTTTGGAAGTCATCAACCGCTTTTAGCAGCTCTTTGCGATTAAAGTCTGGCCAGTACAGGTTACTGTAATAGAACTCTGTGTAAGCAAACTGCCAGATCAAGAAGTTGGAAATGCGCTGCTCTCCGGCTGTTCTTATGCAAAGGTCTGGGAGAGGTTGATCGGCTAATGCGACATATTTAGAGATAAGATCCGAGCTTATATCAGAGGGTTCAATATCGCCCTGCTTAACCTGCACCGCGATTTGCTGGACGGCATTAGCAATATCCCACTGCCCGCCGTAATTAGCTGCAATATTTAAATTGAGGGCTGTACAGTGTGCGGTAGCCTGCTCGCCTTTTTCAATTCGTTGCTGCAGTGATGGAGAAAAGCCGGATTTATCACCAATAACACGAAGACGAATATTATTCTTGACGAGTTTTTTGACCTCACGATCGAGGGCAAATTTAAAGAGATCCATCAAACCACGGACCTCTTTTTCAGGACGGCGCCAGTTTTCGGAACTGAAGGCAAACAGTGTCAGAGACTCAACCTTTGACTCCATACAGCCTTGAATAACCTCACGAACACTATCGACACCCGCTTTATGACCTGCAAGGGACGGTAAGTGACGCTCTTTGGCCCAACGATTATTACCATCCATGATGACAGCAATATGGCGCGGAGCAGGACGTGTTTTGAAAGTGTTATCGTTATTATCGGCCATTAAAGGTCGTATCCTAATGCGCTGTGCGCGAATGTGATGGATTAAATTTCCATCAAATCCTTCTCTTTTTGAGCTAACAGCTTGTCGATCTCAGCAACGTGCTTATCAGTCTCTTTTTGAACCTGGTCTTCACCACGACGCGCATCGTCTTCCGTAATCTCTTTCTCTTTCAAAAGATCCTTGATATCACCGTTCGCATCACGACGAACATTACGCACAGCCACACGAGCATTCTCTGCCTCACCGCGTGCCTGACGAATATAACCTTTACGAGTCTCCTCGGTCAGAGCAGGCATTGGCACACGAATAACATCACCCGCTGTCGCAGGGTTAAGGCCGAGATCCGACTTCATGATCGCTTTTTCGATCTCAGGAACCATATTCTTTTCCCAAGGGATAATCGACAGTGTACGAGCATCCTCAACATTCACGTTTGCAACCTGTTGAATGGGCATATCTGAACCGTAGTAGTGCACCATTACAGAGTCAAGAATGGCTGGAGTCGCACGACCTGTTCGAATTTTTTTAAACTGCTCTACAAGAGAATCAACGCTTTTTGACATACGCTGATCAGCGTCTTGAACTATCTCATTAATCATTATTTATCTCCGTTAGCGCTGCCGCTATCGATCAAGGTACCCTCGTCTCCACCAACCACTAGGTTTACAAGAGCACCGTGCTTGTTCATGTTAAACACGCGAACTGGCATATCGTGATCACGCGTCAGACAGATTGCCGTCATATCCATCACACCCAGTTGACGCTCAAGCACCTCATCAAAACTTAGACGATCGTAACGCTCAGCTGTTGGGTCTTTCATTGGATCCGCAGTGTAAACGCCATCAACCTTAGTCGCTTTAAGCACCACATCCGCTTCGATCTCAATGCCACGTAGACAGGCCGCCGAGTCGGTTGTAAAGAATGGGTTACCGGTACCTGCTGAAAATATCACCACATCCCCTTGAGAGAGGTAACGCATCGCATTTCGACGATCATAGTGATCCACAACGCCGCTCATCGGAATAGCCGACATCACACGCGTCGCTATATTACAACGCTCCAGGGCATCACGCATCGCTAGTGCGTTCATGACAGTTGCTAGCATACCCATGTGGTCGCCAGTCACTCGATCCAATCCCGCTTCACTTAATGCAGCCCCGCGAAATAGGTTACCACCACCGATCACCAGACCAACTTGAACACCGATGCCCACTAACTGACCGATCTCCAGAGCCATTCGATGCAGAACTTTCGGATCGATACCAAAGTTCTCTTCTCCCATTAAAGCTTCACCGCTTAGTTTTAGAAGAATTCGCTTATATTTGGAGTTAGGCTTATTTACAGGCATGAACACCCCCGGCAGGCGATTAAAAGACGTGTGATAAAGGTATATCGAAAACAACTAGCCCCGCAAGTCTGCAGGGCCAGTTTAGTACAGAATTAGCCTTTCAGCTGTTCTGCTACTTCTTGAGCGAAGTCTTTCTTCTCAACTTCAATGCCTTCGCCCACTTCTAAACGGGTGAAACCGTTGATGTCAGTACCAGCATCTTTGATAAGTTTGCCGACAGTTGTTTCAGGGTTCTTAACGAACGCCTGTTCAACAAGGCTGTTTTCAGAAAGAAACTTCTTAACACGGCCGATCGCCATTTTCTCTTTGATCTCTTGTGGCTTACCGTCCATGTCAGGCTGAGCCATGATGATCTCTTTCTCGCGATCAAGCTCTTCCTGTGGCATATCTTCAGGCTTACACACACGTGGGTTAGACGCAGAAACGTGCATTGCAACGTCACGAGCCACTTCAGAGTCACCACCTGCAAGAGATACAAGACAAGCGATACGGTTATTGCTGTGAACGTATCCTGCAACGACTGCACCTTCAACAAGCGCAATACGACGAACAGTAATGTTCTCGCCAATCTTCTGAACCAGCGCTTCACGAGCGGACTCAAGATCACCCGCCATTAACGTTGCAACATCAGTCTGCTTATCAGCAAACGCTTTGTCAGCCACTTGGCTAACAAAACCAAGGAAGCCTTCGTCACGTGCAACAAAGTCTGTTTCAGAGTTAACTTCTACGATCACACCGTAGCTGTTGTCGTCAGCAACACGAACCACAACAACACCATCAGCAGCAGTACGACCCGCTTTCTTAGCAGCCTTTAGACCAGAAGATTTACGTAGATCTTCAATCGCTTTATCAACATCACCACCAGCTTCAGCAAGTGCTTTTTTACACTCCATCATGCCTAGGCCAGTACGATCACGCAGCTCTTTTACCATTGCCGCAGAGATATTTGCCATTTTGCAATCCTCATTTAAGAAATTAGTTAGATAAATCTAAAAAAGGGGAGCTTGGCTCCCCCTTTTAAAAGTATGTTAATTAAAGGTTACAAACCTAAGACTGAATTACTCAGCCGCTTGCTCTTCAACTTCAACGAATTCGCTTGCAGCACCACCTGTTGCATCAGAACCCTCTAGGCAAGCGTCTGCAACAGACTGAGCGTAGATCTGAATAGCACGAAGTGCGTCATCGTTACCTGGAATAACGTAATCAACACCGTCTGGGTTGCTGTTTGTATCAACAACGCCGATAACTGGGATACCTAGCTTGTTAGCTTCGTTGATGGCAATGCGCTCGTGATCTACGTCGATGACAAATAGAGCATCTGGAAGACCGCCCATATCCTTGATACCACCGATAGACAGTTCAAGTTTAGCCATTTCACGGCTACGCATGAGTGCTTCTTTCTTAGTCAATTTTTCGAACGTGCCATCTTGTGCTTGAGCTTCAAGATCACGTAAGCGACGAATCGACTGACGAATTGTCTTGTAGTTAGTTAGCATACCACCCAACCAACGGTGATTTACGTAAGGCATGCCAGCACGTGATGCTTCTTCTTTAACAACCTTAGCGGCTGCACGTTTAGTACCAACAAAAAGAATTTTGTTTTTGTTAGACGCCATGTTTTTAACAACGTCTAGCGCGTTGTTCATAGCGGGCAGAGTGTGCTCAAGGTTGATGATATGAATTTTGTTACGCGCACCGAAGATAAACTTCGACATTTTTGGATTCCAGTAACGAGTCTGGTGACCGAAGTGAACACCTGCTTTCAGCAGATCGCGCATATTTACTTGTGCCATTTGGTATTTCCTCTATGGGTTTAAACCTCCACACCCCCCATTTATCAACCCCTTAGGGCACCCAGATAAACGTGACGAAGTGTGTGTGTTTTAGTTTTAGTGCCGAAGCACGATTTTTGGGAGCGCAGTTTATACCATAATGACCAACGAATTAGAAGCAATTTTACACAACACCCATCTAGACCCAACCAGTACCTCCTGTACAATAAGGGGCATTAAAACACCTTCACCTCTGTGAAGCGCAAACCACCGATTTAATAAGGACTCACCGATGACAATCAAGATCAAAACCACTGAAGAAATCGAAAAGATGCGAGTGGCTGGACGATTAGCCGCCGAGGTTCTTGAAATGATCGAAGAGCATGTAAAACCGGGCATCACTACCAATGAGATTGACCAAATTTGTCACAACTACATTGTTGATGTGCAGCACGCTATTCCGGCGCCTTTGAACTATCACGGGTTTCCTAAATCGATCTGCACATCCGTCAACTCCATTGTTTGCCACGGCATTCCCAACGACAAAGCACTGAAGAACGGCGATATCGTAAACATCGACATAACAGTCATCAAAGACGGATACCATGGTGACACCAGTAAAATGTTCTTTGTAGGGGAGGTCGCGCCGCATGCAAAGCGCCTGTGCGAAATTACTCAAGAGTGTATGAATCTTGGAATTGAGCTTGTAAAACCAGGGGTTAAACTTGGCGATATCGGTGCAATCATTCAGAAACATGCCGAAGCACATCACTACTCGGTTGTTCGAGAGTATTGCGGCCATGGAATCGGCGCAGAATTCCATGAAGAACCTCAAGTTCTTCACTACGGCAAAGCTGGCACAGGTGAGACGCTTGAAGAGGGCATGTGCCTAACCATAGAACCGATGATTAATGCTGGCAAACGTCAAGTTAAGCTTAATAAGCGCGATGGCTGGACAGTCGAAACGGCCGACCGACGCCTTTCCGCTCAATATGAACACACCATTTTGGTCACTGCTGATGGTCATGAAATTCTCACATTACGCAATGAAGAGAAAGGGTAAGTTTGATGAGCCATGCGATTAAGCTCACACCCACCCCGATCAATGGCATCGAGAAGTTTTTAGACATAAAACGACTCGAACGAGAGATCGATGAGGAAAACTTAACCAAAGCACTGAAAAGCGCCGTTAAACATGCCACAGAAACGATGCATGAGAGCTTCAAAGCGAAAGAGGATATCCGCAAGCTGATCTACGGTCGCGCATGGGTGATCGACCAGATATTAAGAGTAGCCTGGCAACATTTCGATTGGCCTGACGAATCAAAAGCATCTCTCATAGCGGTTGGTGGATATGGTCGTGGAGAGCTTCACCCTCACTCCGATGTCGACATACTTCTTTTAATTGATGACATTACCGCCGAAAGTTTCGAAGAGTCCATTAGCGGTTTCTTGACGCTTCTTTGGGATATCAACTTAGATATTGGCTCTAGCGTTCGCACCATCGAAGAGTGCTATCAGGAGTGTCGTAATGACATCACTATCGCAACGAACCTGATTGAATCCAGACCACTGACAGGTGACCCTTCACTTCAGTTGAAAATGTTTGAGCGCGTTACTCAAGATGATGCTTGGACCGACTCTGAATTTTTCAAAGCGAAAATGAAAGAACAGACTGATCGGCACCAAGGCACCAACAACACTGAGTACAATCTAGAACCCAACATCAAAAACTCCCCGGGTGGTCTGCGCGACCTTCAAACCATTGGCTGGGTCGCCAAGAGACACTTCGGTGCCACCTATATCCGAGACCTGGTAAGCCATGGCTTTTTAACTGAGTCAGAACTTGAAACCCTCAACAAGGGTGAGCTCTACCTTTGGACCGTTCGCTATGCACTGCATATGCATTCTAAGCGTCGTGAAGACAGACTCCTATTTGATCATCAGCGCACCCTTGCCGAGTACTTTGGATACTCCGATGACGAGAGTTCGTTAGCGGTTGAACAGTTCATGAGTCGCTACTACCGGGTTGTTAAAGCGATGTCAGAGTTCAACGGCATGCTGCTTCAATACTTCGACGAAGTGATTTTAAGAGCGGATGTAGAACAGCAGATTCATAAGCTGAACTCACGATTTATCGTACGCGATAACTTCCTAGCCGTGGCGCATAACAAGGTATTTGAACAGAACCCTTTTGCCATCATGGAGCTGTTTGTTTTGATGGCACATAATCCAGAAATCAAAGGGGTTCGAGCCTCGACCATTAGACTGCTTCGAGATCACAGACATCTGATCGATGATGACTTCAGGTCCGATCTCAGAAACACCAGCCTATTTATGGAACTGCTGCGTTCACCAGAGCGAGTCTCAACTGAACTGAAGCGGATGAATCGCTATGGCATCTTAGGCCTCTATCTACCCGAGTTCGGCAATATCGTTGGCCAGATGCAACACGACCTTTTTCATATCTATACGGTCGATGCACACACGCTCAAAGTGATTCAGATGATGCGCCAATTCCGACACACGGAGTTCCGCGAGACCTTCCCTGTCGCGCATCGGGTCGTTAACAATCTGCCAAAAATCGAGCTCCTATATGCCGCGGGTTTGTACCACGACATTGCCAAAGGTCGCGGAGGTGATCACTCAGAGTTGGGAGCAGTTGATGCACTTGAGTTCTGTAAACGACACCATCTGGGTAAATGGGATAGCGCTCTGGTCGCATGGCTGGTGGAAAAACACCTCATCATGTCGATGACGGCGCAACGACGTGATCTGTCGGACCCAGAAGTCATTCATGAGTTTGCGAGTATTGTTGGCGATGTGACGCACCTCGATTATCTCTATGTCATGACGGTAGCTGACATCAATGCGACAAATAATGAGCTCTGGAACAGCTGGCGAGCGACGCTACTGCGTCAACTTTACGCGGAGACCAGGCGTGCATTGCGGCGTGGATTAGAGAACCCTGTTGGTAAAGAGGAGTTGATCGAACAAACGCAATTTGAAGCGATGCAATCCCTTAAGCGCCTAGGTGCCAGAGAGGATCGCGTCAACAATCTTTGGCAACACTTTGGAGACGACTACTTCTTACGAATAGATAGTCAAGCCGTCGCACGACATACGCAAGCTATTCTAGAGCATGGCAATCAGCCTATGCCGGTCGTCACACTTCATCAGCACAGTTATCGTACACATGAAGGCGCAACTGAAATCTTTGTGTTTGCTGAAGACACGACCAACTTGTTTGCTGCAACCGTTGCTTCCTTGGACCAACAAAACCTCAGTGTTCAAGATGCTCGAATTATGGCGACCAATAATGGTTACACGCTCAGCATTTATATGGTGTTGGATGAGAATAATCAGCCATTGAACGACAACCCGGACTACCAAAAAGAGATTCAACAGCAACTGGTTGATGAACTCGATGATCCGGCCGATTTTCCAGACATCATTCATCGCAGAGTACCAAGACAACTTAAGCTTTTCCCGATTAAAACCAGCGCATCGGTGCACACCGATCCGAATCTAAAACAGACTGTTCTTGAGGTCTTCACGGCGGATCGACCTGGTCTACTGTCTCGAATCGGACGTATTTTTGCGCAATTTGAGATCAATGTTCACAACGCAAAGATCGCCAACATTGCCGAACGCGTTGAGGACTTCTTCTATTTAACCAATGCCGACAATCAGCCTATTACTGATCCAGAGATGTGTGAGCAACTCACCCGTGAGATTTGTAAAGAGCTCGATCAACATATGCAGTAAGGAACAAAAATGGAACAACAGACTAAAACCGAAATCGAAGCAGCCGTATTTCGCCGCCTATTAGATCATTTAGACAATCATAAAGAGGTTCAGAACATCGATCTGATGAACCTAGCGTCATTCTGCCGTAACTGCCTGTCTAAATGGTACGTTGCTGCAGCTGAAGAGCGTGGTGAGGGCATCGATTACGAAGCAGCACGAGAGATTGTCTACGGCGAACCCTATGCAGAGTGGAAAATAAAGTATCAGCAGGAGGCCAGCTCTGATCAGATGAAAACGTTCAATGAAGTGACTGGCGCTAAGTAACCTTTTAAAACCTGGTGCTCAACGGAGCACCAGCCCTTATACTGACTACCTCTTAAGTTTACACCTCTGCTCCACGTATCCAAATTTCAACGCGTCGATTCTGTGCACGACCCTGCTCTGTATCATTGGAAGCCAGTGGATAGCGCTCACCAAAACCTCGAGTAGCGACACGCAGAGCATCAACACCCACCTGTCTTAAGTAGTTAGAAACGGCTGTAGCACGTCTTTCAGAGAGCATCTGATTGTATTCAAACGACCCCGTCGAGTCGGTGTAACCATCCACATTGATGCGTGTCTTTTCAAATTTCGCCAGCACCTTAGCCACTGAATCAAGAACGGGGTAAAACGCGTTATCGAAACGATCACTATCCACCGCGAAAGTAATATTACTCGGCATGACAAGGCGAATCTCATCACCGACACGTTCAACGCGCACTCCAGTCCCTTCAAGCTCCTGACGCAGCAACATCTCTTGCTGATCCATGTAGTAACCAATCCCAGAACCAACAGCACCGCCCAGAGCCGCACCAATGAGTGCCCCCTCCGCTCGATTTCCTTTAGATACAATCGCGCCAAGTACAGCGCCTGCCGCTGCACCGATACCCGCACCACTGGTCGCATTGGCTGTTTTAGTCTGCTGAGTATAGGGGTCGATCGTTTGACACCCAACCAAAGCACAGCATACCGCTATCGAGAGTATTGAACCTTTCATCAAATTCCTCCTAAATTTGATATGAGTGTAACCTCAAAATTCTTACCAAGCATTGTCGTTAACATTTTTTTACATTTGCCGTTTATGCGTCTAGCCAGAACCTGACCTGCAAGTTACAATTTCCTGATATTTTTTGTGTCATTTTGGGGAGCAATGCAGTGTCTCATTTACCGGTCGTCGTAGGTTTTGGTGGCATAAGCCCCGCCGGTCGCTCCTCATTTAACCATGGCTATAAACGAATGGTTTTTGACACTCTGTCCGATTCCGATCAGCAAGATGTATTAAAAGATCTTGCGGTCCTGACCAACAGCCATGTTGATGATAGACAAGCTCTGCTCGATGCCTCTTTGATTCGTAAAATTCCAAGCTCATTTTTTGACGCCAATCGCGTCTTGATGAATAAAGCTTCGAAGATTCATCCAGCCGGTAATGCCATTAAATTCACGCTTCGTAAACGCGATCTTCCGACCAACATTCCCGAGAACTGGACTCTGGCAGATCACGACGCAGGACAGGTCCAAGTGACCGTATCAGGTGCGCTCGATCTGATTTTCAACGACACTCGCGTACTGCCCGTTCAAAGCGCCGGCATGCTACCAGAAGGGTTTGAGCCAGGTTCTTTATACCAATCGCGCAACCACCCGCGCGCCCTGCAAATGGCGATCTATGCAGCCTCTGATGCATTAGCTTCCACAGGGCTGGATATTGACAAACTGCTGGACACATTAGCCCCTGATCAAATCGCAGTATTTGCCTCTAACTCAATCGGTCAACTAGACGAGTTAGGATTTGGCGGTCTCAATAAATACCCGGCCATTGGTAAGCGAACGACCTCTAAGCAGATGCCGTTGGGCTATGCACAAATGCCTGCTGATTTCGTCAACGCTTACATGCTTGGCAACCTCGGCACAACCGGTGGCGCGCTGGGCGCCTGTGCCACTTTCTTGTACAACCTGCGTAATGCCGTGGAAGCGATCCGCACCAATAAAGCAGAATTTGTACTGGTTGGTGGATCAGACGCTCCCGTCACTCCAGAGGTGATTGAAGGCTTCCGGGCAATGGGCGCGCTGGCTGAAGACAAACAACTTCAAGCACTGGATAAGTTGGCATCACTCTCCGATGTTAACCACCGCTCAGCCTGCCGACCGTTTGGCGACAACTGCGGATTCACCATTGGCGAGTCCAGTCAATTTATTGTTCTTATGAGCGATCGCCTAGCGATAGAGACGGGCGCTCAGATCTACGCCTCGGTTCCTGATGTCTACGTTCATGCCGATGGTTACAAAAAATCGATTTCAGCACCGGGGGTTGGCAACTACCTTACCCTGGGTAAAGCAGCCTCTTTGATAGAGAAACTATTGGGCAGCGAAGCGCTTCAGCATCACTCAATGATTCAGGCGCATGGCACCAGCACACCACAAAACCGAGTGACTGAATCACATGTACTCAATGAGGTAGGCAAAGCATTCAACATTCATGATTGGACTGTAACAGCGGTTAAAACTTACCTTGGACACTCACAAGGTACTGCAGGTGGTGACCAACTGGTCTCCACACTGGGTATTTGGGAGCACGGGGTCATCCCAGGTATTGTCACCACTCAAGCCGTTGCAAACGACGTACATCAGAGTCATCTTGAGTTCCCTCTTGAGCACAAAGAGGTGGGCAATCAATTTATCTCCAGCGCGCTGATCAACTCAAAAGGGTTTGGTGGCAACAACGCGACAGCGGTATTAATTTCCCCGACCCAAACACTTAACCTTCTGCAAAAACGCTATGGCGCCGCAGAAATGCTGGATTGGAAAAAGCGTTCAGAAGCGACCGTCGCTCAAGCTCAAGAGTACAACGAAGCCGCATTGAGAGGCATGACTCGACCGACCTATCGTTATGACTATGCGGTTCTTGCTGGTGAAGACCTAGAGATCACTCATAGCGGGATTAAAGTACCTGGTCGCAATCTACCCGTCAGCTTTGACGTCCCAAACGCTTACGAAGACCTTTCCTAAAGTCCTAAGAGAGCCGTCACATTATGATGGGTTTGCTGAGCAATCGCTTCGGCAGACTCACCACGCAAATCTGCGACAGTCTCAGCGACCTCTGCAACCCGCGAAGGGTGATTAGGCATGCCCTGGTAACCACTCAATGGCATATCGGGCGCATCCGTTTCTAATGCCAAACTTGTAACGGGAAGAGAACAGACGACCTTTCTCAATCGATTAGCTCGTTCGTAAGTGACCACACCACCAACACCAATCAAAAAACCCAAAGCAACCAGATTGTCCGCCTGCTGCTGACTACCTGAGAACGCATGGGCGATGCCTCCTCTTCGCAAACGGTGGCGTTTTAATCGCTGCATAATCAAGTCGACAGCGCGACGAACATGGAGGACCACAGGCAAATCAAAAGCTGCTGCCAGCTCTAGCTGTGCATCGAACAACGACTGTTGTGCTTCCAGTTGCGGGGCTTCAATAAAAAGGTCTAACCCACACTCCCCAATCGCCACGACGTCCTCTCTCAGCTTTAGGTGAGTTTCTAACTCAAGCAGATCTTGATCTATATCGTGTTGTTCTAAAAAGCAGGGGTGCAAACCCAGTGCTGTATGGCGTCGTATTGGGTGCTTTAGTTGGCAGACATCAACCACTCTGGACCATTCTTTAGCGGTGACACCAGGCACCAGTATATCGGTTACGCCCTCAGCCTGCGCCTGATCCAAATGAGTAGTGATCCCCACTGCAAACTCGGGAAAGTCGAGATGGCAATGGGAATCGAACAACATATTAGTGCTCGCGAGTAGCTCGGAACTGAATATCCGGCCAACGCTCTTGGGTTAAGTTTAAGTTAACTCGGGTCGGTGCCAAGTAGGTCATCAGACCCGCACCATCTTCGG
>Ga0102948_1000583_pt1 | contig 14333 bp, 10 predicted proteins | sample SalPonA_A_H2O_MG_FD_78211 | JGI IMG/M metagenome (GOLD analysis project Ga0102948, IMG submission 78211) | Water microbial communities from South San Francisco under conditions of wetland restoration - Salt Pond MetaG R2A_A_H2O_MG | ecosystem: Environmental > Aquatic > Non-marine Saline and... | reverse complement strand
TGTGGGCATAGTGATTTGCAACAAAATGGGTCAAATATTTTGGGCAAGGCGTTATGGTCAACATTCATGGCAGTTCCCTCAAGGCGGAATTGATGAAGGGGAATCTGCTGAACAAGCCATGTACCGCGAGCTTCATGAAGAAGTAGGGCTTATGCCTAAAGACGTCACTATTCTTGACGTTACGCGGAATTGGTTACGATATAAGTTACCGAAGCGTTTAATACGTCAAGGTAGTAATCCCGTTTGTATAGGACAAAAACAAAAATGGTTCCTGTTGCAGTTAGATTGCAACGAGCAGGACGTAAACGTATTAAAAACGGGGCATCCCGAATTCGATGATTGGCGATGGGTAAGCTATTGGTATCCGATCCGGAATGTGGTTTCTTTTAAACGCGATGTTTATCGTCGCGTCATGAAAGAATTTTCACCTGTGGTCATGTCGCTACAACACCGACCTCCCCATCGTCAAAGTGCCGCGCCGAATAAGCGTGGGAAAAAGCGAAGACGAGGGTAAGCAAAAGGGGGACCTGTGAGTACAGGAGGTAACAAAGGGGCCATGCTAACGACGTTAAAGCGTATCGTGCAGGAAATGAATCAAATTCCCGCACTCGATACTGCGTTGTTTCGTCTCGCCTCTCGGGTTAAGCAAACCTTAGACGTTGACTCGTGCTCAATTTACCTTGCGGATTATGAGCGACAAGACTTTGTACTAAAAGCAACCGACGGCCTTGATGTTGATGCTGTCGAGCACGTACGCATAGGCTTCTCTGAGGGGCTTATTGGTCTTGTTGGTCAGCGTGAAGAACCCCTCAATATCGCTAATGCGCAAAAACATCCTCGTTTTAAACACTATCCAGAAGTAAAAGAAGAGAATTACAACGCATTCTTAGGTACGCCTATTATTAATCAACGGCGTGTGCTTGGCGTAATTACCCTTCAGCAAAGCGAAAAACGCCGTTTTAGCGAAGACGAAGAAGCCTTTCTTGTTACGCTTGCCGCCCAGTTAGCCCTTGAAGTGACCAATGCCGATATGCGTGGTGCGCTGAATTACTCGGCGACCAATGAATACACAATTCAACAAAAAAATGTTACCGGTATTGCAGGCTCTCCCGGGCTCGCCATCGGTAAAGGGTTCGCCCCAGATAAGTCGGTCAATCTGAAAAACTGGGTAGTCAAACGCACGAAAACGCCGGCTGAAGAAATTCAACGATACCGGCAAGGGGTAGAGGAAACCCGTAAACACGTCGACAACCTCTCAGAGCGACTCGACGACGGCATTCCTGATGACGTTAAATCCATTTTTCAGCTGTACCACCACTTATTAGATGCAAATAGTTTAGGTCGGGAAGTTGAAGAAAAAATTAAGCAAGGTTGGGACGCCGCATCATCATTGAAGATGGTGGTAGAAAGCTACGCCGCGCGCTTTCAGGCGATGGACGACCCATACATGCAAGAGCGTGCCATTGATATTGTAGATTTATCAGACCGTATTCTTGCCAATATTTTGCTTGCGGCAAAAGGCTACAAAGTAAAAGAGAAGTATGCGGTAGAAGACAGCATCTTGGTGGCTGAAGAAGTCTCCGCGACCATGTTGGCAGAGTTTCCTAGAGATAAATTAAAAGGAATTATCTCTATTCGCGGCTCGAATAACTCTCATGCCGCGATATTGGCCAGAGCCATGGGTGTGCCAGCAGTAATGGGCTGTCAAAACGTTTCACCTGCCTTATTAGAAGACAAAGAAATACTGGTTGATGGATACGCGGGCGAGGTTATAGTTTCACCCGAAAGAAACATTAAAAACGAGTTCATTCAATTAATAGAAGAAGAATCGGCGATAACCGAGCGTATCGACGCCGAGGCGGGGCAGCCATGTGAGAGTATCGATGGATGCAGAATGTCTTTATATATTAACGCGGGGCTTTCAGCGCAGGGCGAACTCAGTCCTGAGCACATAGGATCAGGAATTGGACTATACCGAACTGAAATCCCCTTTATGCTGCGAGAGCGTTTTCCGTCAGAACAAGAACAAGTGTTGTTGTACCGCGAGGTATTAGAATCGGCGCCAGAACTTCCCATCACCATGCGTACGCTCGATGTAGGGGGGGATAAACCGCTACCTTACTTCCCCATTAATGAAGAAAACCCTTTTTTAGGGTGGCGTGGTATACGGCTAACCTTGGATCACCCCGAAATATTTCTTGTGCAAGTTCGCGCTATGCTGCGCGCAAGTGTGGGGTTAACCAACCTGCAAATCATGTTACCGATGATTTCTACGGTAAGTGAAGTGCAAGAAGCGAAACGGCTTATTAATCAAGCGTTTTACGAAATCAGTGATGAAGTTGTAGAAAGTGGTGAGACGCTTAAAAAGCCTAAGCTAGGGATTATGCTAGAAGTACCGTCGGTATTGTATCAGCTTCCACAACTAGCCAAGCATGTCGATTTCTTCTCGGTCGGCAGCAACGACCTCACGCAGTATTTGCTCGCAGTTGATAGAAACAATACGCGGGTGGCGAGTTTGTATAACAGCTATCACCCTGCCGTGCTTGGTGCACTTTACGATATTGTTAAGCAAGCTAATCAAAACCAAGTGCCTGTTACTATTTGTGGTGAAATCGCCGGTGAGCCATCCGGCGCTATCCTGTTAATGGGCATGGGTTATAGAAAGTTAAGTATGAATGCGTTCAACTTACGAAAAATAAATTGGTTAATACGAAAAGTGACATTAGAAGAAAGCCGTGAGCTACTATCGTTAGCAATGACCTGTGAAACACAAGAAGAAGTGTTTGGTTATTTAAATGCCTTTTTAGAAGGGAAAGGCTTAGGTGGTCTTATTCGAGCTGGCGCATAATGTTACATGCCTGGCGGTGTCTGTCACTACCCTATATGCGCTATCACGCCACTCGTTTGGCCAATACAGCAGTTAACATAATAAATCGCCCTCACTTAGTAGGCTGTCTCATGATAAAAGGGAATAAATGGAACCCATAACCGTCATCTTTTTAAGTTGTTTGTTGCTTGGTACCATTGTAGGGTTACTGGCAGGCATGCTAGGGATAGGCGGCGGGCTTATTATCGTCCCTGTGTTGTCTTATCTATTGGTACATTTGATGGGAATGACAACCGAAACCGTTATGCCTGTTGCTATTGCAACATCGCTTTCCACCATCATATTTACCGGGTTCTCTTCTGCCTATGCCCACTATCGGCTTGGTAATATCGACCGCAATATTGTTACCTATACAGGCGCAGGTATTGCAATTGGGGCAATCATTGGTGCGCAAGTGGCAAGTCTTATTTCAGGAGAGTTGCTGAAGAATGTTTTTGCCATACTCGTTATCGTTATTGCGCTTTACATGATTTTTGGTAAACGAAAAGCGTCAGATAAAAAGGCCACCACTACCGCGCTTGCCAGTGTGGGGGTCGGTACTGGGGTAGTGAGTGCGTTAATGGGTATCGGGGGCGGTGCATTATTGGTGCCCGCATTGGTGTGGTTTAGAGTGAATATTCGCGCAGCAATTGGCTGTGCAGCCTTTTGTGGGCTCATTATTGCGGTATTTGGCACTGCAAGCTTTGTTGTGGCTGGATTAAAACAGCATGAAATGCCACCTTTCAGCGTGGGATATGTTTACCTTCCTGCTACGGTCGGTATAGTAGCAACCTCAATGTTTACTGCAAATATTGGCGCTAAACTAGGTCAGCGAGTAAATACACGTATTTTAAAGGCTATACTGGCAAGCTTGTTGGTATTGGTCAGTATAAGAATGTTAGTAGGAATTGAATAATATAATGGAACAGAGCAGTTTTCTGGTATTCCCAAGTATCGACCCAGTTATTTTTAGTCTTGGTCCCCTAAGCGTCCGTTGGTATGGCATGATGTATCTTGTTGGCTTTATTGCGGCCTATTTACTTGCGCAAAAGCGGCTGTCACAAACCTCGTGGTCACGGGACCAACTTAGTGACCTCCTGTTTTGGAGCTTTGTGGGTGTCATTCTCGGTGGAAGAGTGGGGTACGTACTCTTTTATCAGTTCACCATGTTTGTCGATAACCCACTTTATCTCTTCAAAATTTGGGCGGGCGGGATGTCCTTCCATGGCGGATTGTTGGGAGTGTTGGTAGCCTTGTTTTGGCAAGCAAGAAAAATGGGAGCCTCGTTTTTGCAAGTAGGCGATTTCGTTGCGCCATTGGTTCCCATTGGTTTAGGCGCAGGGCGGATCGGCAACTTTTTAAATGCCGAGTTATGGGGGCGTACCACCGATGTACCGTGGGCAATTATTTTCCCTGGTGCAGGCAATGTGGCAAGGCACCCATCGCAGCTTTACGAATTTGCGCTTGAAGGCGTATTATTATTTGTTATCTTATGGTTATACTCAGCAAAGCAACGCCCAACTGGCGCAGTAAGTGGCCTATTTCTATTGGGGTACGGTAGCTTCAGATTTTTTGTTGAATACTTCCGTGAGCCCGATGCGCACATAGGTTTGTATCAAATGGGTTTAAGCCAAGGGCAACTTTTATGTTTACCCATGATTGCGCTGGGCTTGGGGCTGATTGTTTGGGCGTATAAAGGTGGCAAGCAGCACCGTGTTGAAAACTAGAATAATATAAGAATAAGAATGAAAGAATATCTCACACTTATGCGTCACGTGCGTGATGCAGGCGTTAAAAAGGAAGACCGCACAGGGACCGGCACGCTTAGCGTTTTCGGCTATCAAATGCGCTTTAACTTACAGGAAGGGTTTCCGCTAGTCACAACTAAAAAGTGTCATCTTAAATCCATTATTCATGAGCTGCTCTGGTTTCTTAAAGGCGAGACCAATATTGCGTACCTAAAAGAGAATGGCGTTAGCATTTGGGATGAGTGGGCTACTGAAGATGGTGAACTAGGTCCAGTTTACGGTAGCCAGTGGCGCAGCTGGGAGCGGGGCGATGGCACAACGGTAGATCAAATTGCCGAGGTCATTGACCAAATTAAAACAAACCCTGACTCACGACGACTTATTGTTAGTGGCTGGAATCCAGCGGTGCTGCCAGATACCGACTATACGCCGAAAGAAAATGCAGCAATGGGCAAACAAGCACTGCCACCCTGCCATACCCTTTTCCAATTCTATGTATTAGAAGGTAAATTAAGCTGTCAGCTATATCAGCGCAGCGGCGACATATTTTTAGGTGTACCTTTTAATATCGCAAGTTATGCACTACTTACAATGATGGTCGCCCAAGTATGCGACCTTGAACCAGGTGATTTTATTCACACCCTAGGTGATGCGCATCTTTATGCTAATCATTTAGAGCAAGTCGAACTTCAATTGAGTCGCACACCATTTGAACGTCCAACCATGAGAATTAATCCTGATGTCAAAGATATCTTTGGCTTCACGTTTGACGATTTTTCATTAGAAAATTATCAATGTCATCCACATATTAAAGCGCCAGTGGCGATATAGGGAGCATCTATGAGTACTCCCATATTAATTTGCGATGACTCTGGGTTCGCAAGGCGTCAGATGGCGCGGAGTATCCCAGATGGGTGGGATGTCGAGATATCCTTTGCAGAAAACGGGGAAGAGGCCATTGCGCTTATTGAACAGGGCAAAGGGGATGTGCTTTTTCTCGATTTGAATATGCCGGTGATGGATGGCTATCAAACCATGGATGCCATTCGCGCCAAAGACTTATCCTGTCTGGTTATTGTTGTTTCCGGTGATGTGCAAGCTGAAGCACGTGAGCGCATGATTGGCAAAGGGGCTATCGACTTTATTCGCAAGCCGATAGACAACGACAAGCTAAGCCATATTCTGTCCTCGTATGGTATCTACAACGGTGATGCAAAAGCTGAGATGCGTGAGGCGACGGTACGTGATGGCGATACGTCTACCGAAGAAGATAAACTAGATGCATATCGGGAAATGGTTAACGTAGCTATGGGGCGTGCAGGAGAAAATCTTGCGCAGTTACTGGGTGAGTTCATCGATTTACCTATTCCCAATGTTAACCTGCTCGAAAGCAATGAGTTATCAATGGCCGTTGCTGATATTAATCGAAACGATTGTGTTTCTGCGGTATCGAAAGGGTTTGCGAGCGCAGGAATTCGTGGTGAAGCGCTGGTTATCTTTAACGACTTCAATTCGCAAAATATTATCGAATTATTAAAGTACGACCAATATAGCTCAACGGGAAGTGTTGAGTTAGAGGCGTTGATGGATGTGTCAAACATACTTATCGGCGCGTGCATAAACGGTTTATCTGAACAGTTAAATGTGTCGTTTAGTCATTCGCACCCCGTGTTACTGGGCAGACACCAAGGTCTAGCGGCATTACTGAGCGAAAACGTAAAGCAGTGGGGCAAGGTAATGGCAATAGAGATAGCCTACGCTATTAAGGCAAAAGATATCTCTTTCGACTTACTATTGCTGTTCCCCAATGATGCGATGAAGCATATTTATGGACGTCTTGTTGATGTGGAAAGGGAAGCGTCGTGATCATATCGAGCAACGAAAATAATACGGTACCGGCAGGACTCGTCGACTCTATCGAAGTCGGCATTGTTATTCTAAACCGGGATTTTGAGGTAGAAGTGTGGAACAAGTTTATGGAGAACCACTCGTCTATTTTGCCTAGAGATATTGTCGGACAGCCCATTTTCACCCATTTTCCAGAAATAGATGAGCCTTGGTTAAGGCTTAAGTCAGAGCCTGTATTTAATCTTAAAAGCCCGGTTTTTGTTATTTGGGAACAGCGCCAGTATTTGTTTAAATTTGGTTGTAATCGCCCGATCACATGTGACGCAAATTACATGTACCAAAACGTGACTATGTTTCCTCTCATTTCTGAAGACGGTAGCGTCGAGCGCTTTTGTGTTCTTGTTTACGATGTAACTGACCAAGCACTCGGTAAGCGAGGAATGGAAAGGCTAAATGAAGAGCTTAAAATAGCCAGTCGGGTGGATGGATTAACCGGTTTGTACAACCGTCGCTATTGGCAAGAGCGGTTTGAGCAAACCTATAAACTTGCTAAACGGCAGGAAAAATCAAGTACGGCCATCATGCTGGACATTGACCATTTTAAAAAGATTAACGATACCTATGGGCATCAGGCAGGCGATAAGGTCATTCAAATGCTTGCCGCGTTAATAAAGAAATGCATTCGAGAAACCGACCTTGCAGGGCGGTACGGTGGTGAAGAATTCGCGTTGATTTTGACCGACTCAGCAGCAGAAGATGCGCTGGTGGTTGCAGAACGGATAAGACGCTTTGCAGAGCGCTTAAAAGTGGAGCACGAAGGTGACACCATTACCTTCACCGTTAGCTTAGGGTTATCTCAATTTAACAACGATGGCATCAGTTCGATGGCGTGGCTAGAACAAGCAGACCAAGCCTTATATAAGGCCAAGGAAACCGGCCGTAATCGGTCTTGTGTGTTTTCAGAATAACGTAAGTGACGAAAAAGCCGCGTAGTCTGCAGGGCGCTACATTACTGTTGTGCTTTTAGTCATATTTTATAAGTGTCAGCGCTAGTGTATTTTTAAGCTCTTGAAATGTAACGGGCTTAACTAAGTGATAGCGCATACCCACTTTAATCGACGCTCTTTTTTCTTCGTCTCGGGCATTTGCCGTTATCGCTATCACAGGAAGTGAAGGCTGCTTTTCAAAGATAATCTTTGCCACATCAATACCGCTCATATCGGGTAAATTTATATCCATTAACACTGCGGCAAAGTCGCGAGTAGTGATGGCGACAATGGCATCCTCTCCATTGGTTACCACATACGCCTCATATCCCATGCAACCCAGCATACTTTGGGTCATTTCCGCATTGATAGGTTCATCTTCAACCACCAAGATTACATTTTTCTGCGTTGTGGCAATATTTTTGTCTTGCGATGAGTTGAAGTGATGTAAGGTATCGACGAATCTGTTGGTATCAATAGGTTTAACAAAAGCTTGCGCAATAGTGAGCTGTTGGTTGGCCACAATGTTGGCAACATCAGGTGTGGCAGAGATTAGTATAACGGGCGGTGTACGTTCACCGTAAATGGCGTGCAACGTGCGAGTAAGCTCTAGGCCATTGATCCCCGGCATACATAAATCGATGAAAATTGCAGTGAAATTTAATAAATCTTCATGCAAGTTGAGTAGCTCATTACCGTTTGCAAAACATTGTGCCGTAAAGCCTTCTCGAGTGATAATATTTTGTAGATGAAGCCGTGAAATCTCTAAATCATCAACGATAGCAAACTTAACAAATCGGTTTACGTTACTAAGGTGGGGGAGGCTCTCTACCGGAGTAATAGGAATGTGAATAGTAAATTCAGTACCAATGCCCTCTTGGCTCACAAACGAAATGGTTCCTTCGAGACTTTCTACATTTTGTTTTGCGATCGTAAGCCCAACGCCAGCCCCAGGGTAGCGGTGGTTCTCGATTTGTTCAGCCCTGAAAAAACGATTGAATACTTTTGTTTGAATATCTTCACTAATACCGGTACCAGAATCGTTAACTCGCACCACTAAGTATATTTTCTTCTCTTTTACTTCAGTAGTGATACTGACATCTATTAATCCATTAGAAGTGAACTTAACAGCGTTATCTAAAACGTTTGCGATGCTTTTAGTAATCACGGTGGCATTACCTAAAATGAAGGACGGCACGCTATGACTACAGTGCATAGTAAAGTCGACCTTTTTGTCTCGTACACGAACAGAATAAGGCGATACGATTTCATCAAGCAGCCGAATAAGGTCAATCTCCTCGTTAACGGGCACAGCGTCGTTTTCTTCATCAAAAATATCGACGAGGTTGTTGGTAAGATTAAGTAATCGGTAGCATGATTGCTCAGCTTGCTGAATCAACTTCCCCTGTTGCTCTTTAAGGTTGGGGATAAGCTCAAGGGCGGAAATAATGGCACTAATCGGGGCTCGAAACTCATGGCTCATTAAGTTGAGGAACTGGCGCTTTTCTTTATACAGGCCTTGATTTAAAGAAGAGAGGCTTTCGCCGTCGTTAGCACGTAAAGTGTTTAAGCCCGCCACAAACCAAAACCAGCTTGCAATTAACACCACGAGTATCCCACCGGCACAAAGTAACAAGTTAGTCTGTGTTTCTGTACGGTTAATGTTGAAGCGCTCCAGCTTCTCTTGCTCTAGTGCGCGTAACGATTGATCAATAATGTCAAAGGCCCGAGAGGGAAATACAATTTTTTCTACGTGCGCCTGAGAGCCGAAGGAAAGCGCGTGTAAGGCTCTGCCAATATGGAGTAGCTGTTGTTGATTGTCTTGCATAGAAAGTGAAGTAAGGGAGGTATTAATATCATCACTACTCAGGTTCTCGGTATTATCCACCGCCTCGTAAAAAGCGACGTCATCTCCCCACACGCGCGCAATGTGAAACTTCATCTCTTGGTAAAGGGGTTGTAACTTAACTTGAAGTAAAGGAATACGCTCTTTATTTTCAATCTGTTGTATCGCGTCCACAATAGGCTTTGATGTTGTTGCAATATGTTGAAGTGCATTAAGCGCATGAATGTGTTTAGCAATAAGGCTAGGCGCGCGGACAGCATTAAATATTACAAAAAAGCACACACTGATGACTGCGCCCATGACCACCAATGAAATAGCATGGTGTCTTAACATAAAAGAATGTGTGGAGCGTTGAGTCATTAAGGCTATCCGTTGCGTTGCCAATTGACGGCGGCGTTATATGGGCGTTTTTGAAAAGTATTTACCTTATTTCAAAGGTAGATTAATTCATCCAGAATGCAAAATTAAATCGGTGCTATGTATTACCGTTTTCTAGTGCACTTATCTTGTGTCTAATACTGTAAAGAAACAAAAGGCTAGGAATGACCATAACGGCGGTTAAGATAAAGAATAGGCTCCAATTACCATCTAGGTAATCAACGACAAAGCCGCTACTAGAGGCGACAAACGTCCGCCCAGCGACGCTCAACGACGCCATAAGCGCATATTGGGTGGCACTAAAGGCACGGTTGCACAAAAGCGAGATAAACGCCACCATAGCCACGGTGCTCCATGCGCCGGTAAAACCATCGATCATAACCGCAGCGGCTAACAAGCTTGTATCGGGCCCTGTATGCGCAATAAGAGAAAACATCAGGTTAGAAGCCGCCATGGTTATGCCTGCAATCATTAACCCTTTGTAGATGCCATAGCGGATGTTGACCAAACCACCTAACAGAGAAAAAATTATAGTCACCCACCAATTAAGGAGTTTTGAGTAAGTCCCAATATCGCTATTTGAAAACCCTATCTCTTTGTAAAAGACAATACTCATTCGGCCTAAAAAGGCTTCACCAATTTTGAAAAGGAAAATAAAGAGCAGGAAAGAAAGCGCAAGTTTCACACCGTTACGAGAAAAAAACTCGACAAAGGGGCTTAGCAAGCTTTGTTTGAGCCACGATATTATCGAAAAACGAGTAGCGTTCTGCGCATAATTGCTGCGGCCAAAAATCAGTTTATCCGCAGCATCACGTAATGCCTGGCGGTCGATGTCAGGCTCTTTAGCAAATAAGGTTGTTATTGATAACCCTAGCATAATACCGGCCAGTAACAGGTAGATACTAGGCCAATACCACCCGTCAACATCGGCAATAAAAAACGGAATGGCACCAAGTCCACCGTAACCGGTCCACCAACCAGCAGTTGCCACCGACGAAGCCGCAGACATCGAAGCCTTTTCGTCTGCTTTGATAACATCAATGCGATAGCCGTCTATTGCAATATCTTGTGTGGATGAAAAGAGGGCAATCAGTAGACCAAATAGCGCAATAAAATAAAGTGATGTTTGGGCGCTTAATTGAGACATGGCAATACAACATAGCGATATAGCCAGCTGCATTGAAACTATCCATCCCCGTCGTTGACCTAGTGCAAAAGGGGTGATGCGGTCAAGTAATGGACACCAAAGAAAGTCTATTGAATAGACGGCAAAGATGGCACCAAATAAACCAATCGACGACCGTGATAAGCCTTCATCTTTTAACCACGCCGACATTACCGACCCAATCATTATCCACGGAAAACCGCTAGAAATTCCAAAAAAGAAAATACTGAGAAGGCGTTTATCTTTAAAAATGCGCAGCGCGTTAAACAAAAAAATGTCCAGCTCAAAGAGTCAAAGGCAGTATTGAGCCATTATTATGGTGAAGATGCAATGAAAAGAAAAGTCAACATTGCTAAGGAGTTACGGTCGAATGCCTACGCAATCTAGTGGGCACATACCCTCACCCTCTAGAAAATTGACGCAGTTCTTCAATTCATCCAGCAAGTATGTGTCGTTACGCAGCTTATCCTCAGACCAGTAGTGGACCTGATGAAGTAAATGCCAAAAAACACGTTCCTGTGGGGTATAGGGCTGAGTGAAGGTACTCGAGATTTGCCCCCACTCTTCCATGCTATCCCAAAAGAATAGTTCAAGTTCTTGCGCTGGCAGCTCGTTTCGCCAAAAGGCTTTAAGATAAAAACACAGCTGCTTGCCTTTTTTATTTACGAATGCTTGTACAGTCACAGAAACGTTGCCGCTGTCATCTTGTAATACAGGTATTATAGTTCATAACATTGAACGCATGTTACTGCTACGTAACATAATCGTTAGTCCTTTGTTTTTACGTATAATTTAACCTAGCTATTTTGAGATGGAATTACCAGCCTAAATATCGCGTCCACCCAACAACATTTCCAGCAACTGTTTGAATAAACTGAGAATTGTTGTTATTTTCTATACTAAAGTTGAATATGTTAGATGAAATATTTACCTGACGGTAGTGCAGTTTTAGCGATGTTTCTGCGCGCATTTTTCGTTTTGCTGCCGTGTTTTGTTCCCACACATTAAACTCTGTGAACGAAATATCCAGGATAGGGAACGCGGCATTTGCGACTTGTCCTGCAATATTGTCATTAATATCACTTTGTGGCCAAAAAGGGGTAATTGCGACAAACGTATTTGGTGTTGCCGTAGTGCCCGCTGATGCACTATCAAGATACGCCGCTGCACTTAACCCTTGTGCAATAACCATTCTGAAGCCTTGATGATTTTGTGTGTGCTGCTCAATGGCCCCTAGCAATAAGGTCAGTTGTTGTTGATAGGCAGCGTAATCCAGTGAAGGGGTTCTGTTATCTTGCCGCGGATGCATTGGGGCTGCTGCGGTATCAGCATTTTCGCTAGGTATTTCAGGTATCAATGCGCCATCATGGGCTACTACGGGCATAAGACCTAGCACCACATGCCAGCCTTTTTCACTAAGCGCATCGCTGAGCTGCTTTCCTTGTCCAAACGTTAGTCCTAGTGGAGAAACGTCCGCAAGGATGATGGCGACCCCCCGTGTTAATGGTGTCGCTGCAGGTGATTCATAGACAGGGACAGTCTCCTCACCGACCATAAGTTCGGTTAATTCGCCGGGTAAATACTGATTGAAAAGGTCATCATGAAGGCTTGCACTCGCTGGGGCACAGAGCAGCACGATAAATGCAGATAACAACCTGAAAAATGCCCCTGAAAACATGCGTGACCTTTTAAATAAGTAGATTAATCAAATCAAGACCGAGTGCATTACTAACAAGTTTACAATACGTGCACACAGTGTTGTTGTTAGATTATCGGCAAATTACGGTATTTCTTCACCGTAATTTACTGATGGGTATCACTCAAAGGGGGGAAGCGCAGTGTTGGTGAAAGGAACTGGACTGGTAAAGGTCAGTATGTCACCGGATGTTGGATGTGCAAATTGTAAGGTTTCAGCATGCAATTGTAAGCGAGACGCCTGTTTTAACGCGTCTTCATGTGCATAAAGGCGGTCACCTAGAATAGGGTGCCCCAACGATAACATGTGCACGCGTAATTGGTGAGAGCGCCCCGTTACCGGGTATAGCGCCACTAGGGTGGAAAAATCGTCACGTGCTACCACCTGAAAACGGGTGAGTGAAGGCTTGCCGTTATCGTGGTCAACCATTTGTTTTGGGCGGTTAGGCCAGTCGCAAATTAATGGTAGGTTTATCTCGCCTGAATCGTGGGTCACATGACCATAAACGCGCGCAAAATAACGCTTTTTTGTTTGTCGTAATTCGAATTGTTTAGAGATGGCTCGGTGACTGGGTTTATTAAGTGCGAGCACCATAATTCCCGAAGTTGCCATGTCCAATCGGTGCACTACCGTTGCAGTGGGATACACCAGATTAACGCGGGTAATGAGTGCATCTTTATGTTCCGGTGCTTTTCCAGGTACGCTCAATAGGCCACTAGGTTTTTGTGCAACAACGATATCGTCATCTCTGTACAACAAAGACAGAAATGGCGACATCGGAGGGTTATAAACAAAGCTGGGGTTAGGCATTATGGGTTATTAATCACAATTCTAAGTGCGTCTAGTTGTACATCAGCAGTTTGAATGACGCCATCAAGCGCATTACGCTGATCCTCAATAAACTGAATTTCGCTATCGCGAACAGCCGGGTTTCGCTTCTGTAAGTCAGTTAAGCGTTGAATTTCACCATTGAGTGTAGCGTGCATGGATTCAAGTGCATCGTGTAACTTTTGATTGGCTTCTTGGTGCGCTAGCTTTCTGCTTTTTTCAATAGAAAGCGTCAACGGCTGTTGCAATGCTTTTAGTAGCTGCCCTGATATTTTCCTACCCACTTTACGCTTAACATCAAACGAAAGATCCACTTCATTTCCTTGTGCATCGAGGCAAATTCGAACAGGTGTTTGCGGTAAAAAGCGGCCTAATTGCAGCGCTTTAGGGGCACTTGCGTCAAGCACGAAAAGGGCTTCAAGCCAATATGCCCCTTTTGGCAGGTCAGGGTCAGCAATAAAGCCCATGCTGCTTTTACCATGCACATCGGTAAGTACCACGTCGATAGCAGTATGAACCAGTGGATGGTCCCAACTGAGAAACTGCACGTTCTCCAATGTTGTGGCAACACGACGTTTGTACGTGACGGTCATGCCTTCTGGGTCAAGACCAGGGAGCTGACTTACCATCTGCTCTGTGGGCATTAAAATGAAACAATCGTTTCCTTTTTCGTCTTGTTGTACGCCGATGGCATCAAAGACTCGACCCATAAAGCGCGATAGGTCCTGTTCACTATCGAGTTTAATGATGTCTTCAAGCAATTGTTCTACTCGACCTTCACCTGAGGCATTGAGTTCAAGAAGGCGATCTCTACCTGCATCAAGCTGAGCAACAAGTTGGCTATTTAGCGCAATACTTGTTGCAACCAGTTCATCGCGGGCGCTTATATCGTTCGGGTGTAGGCACGTACCAATCAGTAATGCTTTAACCTCAGCGAATACGCCTGAGCCTGTCGGGCAGGTTTTTTCAAAG
>Ga0102948_1000579_pt1 | contig 14368 bp, 12 predicted proteins | sample SalPonA_A_H2O_MG_FD_78211 | JGI IMG/M metagenome (GOLD analysis project Ga0102948, IMG submission 78211) | Water microbial communities from South San Francisco under conditions of wetland restoration - Salt Pond MetaG R2A_A_H2O_MG | ecosystem: Environmental > Aquatic > Non-marine Saline and... | reverse complement strand
CTTTGCTGGTTATTTGGAATCTGAGGTGATGACTGGAGGCGAAGAGATTTCCTCGGTCGTTGCAAAAATTGACCGGAACCTTAGCGACCTTAATCGGGATTTATCGGTACTTCTAAATAGAGTTGATGCGGAGGAAGTATGAGTCTACATAACAGATCTTTAGTGTTACTTCAAAACCTCCGTGGTAATGAAGGTAATGATCCAACTTCCGAATCTCTCCAAGTCGTGACATCGATTGGGAGGTCTTTGGATAGTTGTATCACTAAAGTAAAAAAGATCCGTGATGCAATTGATTTCATATCATCCTGGAATAGGGGGCTTTTAAAACCACACGCAGATCAACTCAACCTCGCTTTGAAATACGTGTCTGACTCTTCAAAAGATTTTTCAACTGGACAGAATAAAAAGGTTCTAAATCGTCAGAAAAGGCTGGACAAGGCTCTACAAGATTTAATCGACGACTTGAAAGCGATCGAGGGATCAATCGTCTTGGAAATCCGGGATAAAGTTTCTAAGTTACTAGTGGATGATTACAAGATAGCAAGGCTGAAGGAAAATATCCCACGAGATAAAATCGTTAGGTTTGATCAACTAAGCAGGGATTTAAACCGACTTGCCGTGTGTAACAGAGAAGAGTGTCCTAGTGACTTATCGGGTGTAGAGCGAAAGATAGGTGAATACGCCACATTCATCCAAGATTACGGAGAGGAATACCCCCCAGAAGTTGAGAGTTTTATGAAAAAACTCAGAGGGAAGTACAACCCAGTAGTGACCTTAAATGATGTCGACGAGACGATATTGGAGTTTTTGCATACTAACAACCTTGCTACGAAGTTCGAGGTTAAAGAACGCAAATGACGGATTCTGTGTTGGATCGTGCTATTGATGCGCTAGAAATAGAGGATAGCAAGTCACTGTCGTGGGGTAATGTCTTTTATTCGTACAGCAGGTATGACTACGAAGCGCTTTTGGAAAGTGCACTGCCAGATGAGGATTCGTCTGAGGTATTTGATGGTCTAATCAGAATCGGTGCGGTTTTAAACTTATCACACAGAAATCAGCCAGATCGTTACCGCACCCGTATGGGAGAAACGGTATCACTCATGGTCGCTTTGAAACAATTGCTTCCAAACCGAAACTTGGGTGAATCGGCAGACCTCGTTTCTGACTTCAGGTTCGTCAGAAAGCCACGTTGGGTTCCAGCGAGGGACACAGAGGTCGAGTCATTTATCGAACAACTTCAAGAGAAACGGATTGATCCCTGCATAGTGAGCGCTGTTAGTAAATTTTTCTCTAACAACTCAGGTATTCGAACTCTATCCGGGTTTCAATGTAGGGCTTTCCAAAATATTGCGGATCGTAGCGGTCTAAGGGGAACGGTTGTTTCTGCAGGGACTGGTAGTGGCAAAACACTTGCCTTTTACCTTCCAATTTTTGCTTCCCTGGCTGCCCAAGTTCCTTCGAGTCGGGGTGTCAGGGTTCTGGCGGTTTACCCTCGTAATGAGTTGTTGTCTGATCAACTTAAAGAGACGTTAGCCGCGCTCACACAGTTCAATAATGTTCTTGAGAGAAATGGTCAACGAACATTATCAGTTGGGGCTTTTTATGGTGACACTCCAAAGACAAAAGCTCAAGCTAATGACCCTGATCCTAACCGACGGAAAAAACCGGAAGACGCGTATCGCTGTCCGACCGAGGGCTGTACCGGTTTATTAGGGTGGTACAACGAAAAAGAATCAGATGCGCGAGTATCCTGTAAAAAATGTGGTTATGTATCTGATTCCTCGCTAGTGACTTTGCGCACGGGTCTTCAACGTAACCCACCGGACATTCTTTTGACGTCGATTGAAATGCTTTCCAAGCATTTTAGTAACACTAAAATGAATAAGTTGTTTGGCTTCGGTCAAGGAAGCCAACTTCAATATGTATTGCTAGACGAGATACACACTTATCGCGGGGTTACAGGAGCGCAAGCCGCTTTGCTGCTGAGACGTCTAAATTTCAAATTATATAAACCTGTCAAATATGTTGGCCTTTCTGCGACACTTGAACATCCCCGTGAGTTTTTTGCTTCCTTGTCAGGACTGAGGGAAGATGAAATTTTAGTTGTATCACCAAAAGACGATGAACTCATTCCAGTATCGTCAGAGTATCTGCTTTGTCTTCGCGGCGATCCAGTTTCAAAGAAAGCGCTTCTAGCTACTTCCATACAGACGATGATGCTGGCTGTTAGACTTCTAGATAGTCGATATCAGAGCATTTCCAGCGGCAGGTGGCCCCCAAAATTGTTCGCATTCTCGGACTCGTTGGATACAAAAAATCGACTGTTTTTTAAGTATCTAGACGCGGAGGGTTGGGACTGGAGAAACAATCATCAATCGGCTCAAGTTGATGAGAGTCTGGCTGCTTTGCGTGATTTTGATTCTTCGGAACGGCCTGAGAGCAGTGAGCAAGGCCAAAACTGGACAATAACGCATGATCTTGGTCACGAAATCTCGAAACGAGACATAGTAGGCGATTTAAATAGTTCCGAAAATCGTGGTGTAAATCCGGATGCCAACATAGTCGTTGCTACAGCCTCTTTAGAAGTAGGTTTCAACGACCCTGAAGTTGGGGCAGTTTTACAGCACCAAGCTCCCAGAGATTCAGCTTCATATCTTCAGAGAAAGGGCCGGGCTGGACGCCGAGTTTCCACACGCCCTTGGATGTTCGTCGTATTGTCTGAGTTTGGTCGTGACAGAGAACTATTCTTACGCTACGAAGAACTGTCTTCGCCGGTTATACCATCAATAGATCTCCCGCTAAACAATTTGCATGTATTGAGGATTCAGGGAGCGGCAACTTTGGTTGAATGGCTCGGCATCAAGACCCGAAATTTAGGGGGGCGAGGCTGGATTTATGATGAACTCTCCCGGCCCGCCTCATTTGATCCTGAATTGAGGCGGGAGTGTTTGTCGGTATTGAGTGGCTTGCTGCGTGATCGGCAGGCACAAGAGGATTTCATTCGCTATTTAGGCGGTGCACTTGGTGTCCGAGATCAAACAATTCTCGATCAAATTGTTTGGGGCGTACCGAGAGGGGTGTTCACCGAATGTGTGCCGTCTCTCGCACGAGAACTAGAGATGGAGTTCAGTGGTCGAGGTAGTAAAACCGCAAGCAGGGCTTCTCCTGTGCCAGAATTTATACCAGCTGCTACATTTAAAGAACTGAACGTTCCTGAAGTTCGAGTAGTTTTACCCTCTGCGCGTTCTCCAGAAGAGAGGTCTCTACCGTTTTTTAAAGCGATACGGGAGTATGCTCCGGGACGGATATCGAAGCGCTATTCTTCGTATGATAGCGATAGTATCTGGGTTATTCCAAATGACTTCGACAAAATACCGGAGGAGTACCAGAGCGAGCGAGCGTTCATTATCGAAAGGTCACGTGGCGACTTCAGCTCGGCATTAACCAAAGAAACGTCTATTGAGGCAGGAGAAGGTGTTTCAATACCTGTCATCCGCCCATTAAGTCTTTTGCCAGTCCGCGCACCGATCACAAGACTTAAGATAACGGACAAGAGTCACTCACAACTCGATTGGAAGGTAGAGTTTCGTACTACCATCGAATCTGAGTCTGAGAAGTTTACATCGATTTTTTCAGACGGGATTGATATCACGCTGACTCCGTATTTACATGCTCACGGTTGCCCTCTAGAGGTCGTTCGATACGCGTCATCTTGTACCGCATCTTTCACCACGACCAACAAAGACACAAAGAAAGTTTGCTTTAATTTTGTCGATCGAAATGGTAGTGCACTTGCGATAGGTGCATCTCATCTTTCTGATGCGCTATGCTTCGAAACATCAGTTTCCAAATCGAAGCTCATCGACGCCAAGAAAGACGTGCTGATGCTGCTCTATAGGCGATTACTGACTCACCGATTTGGGATCGAGCATCCTGAGATTTCGGTTTTCTCGATAGACTGGCTTGTTGATTGCTTTCTAACGTTTCTTTTGAGTGAAGTCATCGAAAATGAGCGATCGGTTGACTCGTTCCTTGAAGAGTGGAGTTTACGGGATTCACCGCCTTCAAGGTTGTCTTCAATTCCGGAGGGTCTTTTCTACAGGGATAGTAGATTGGATGACGAAGACGATGATTCTGAGTTGGTTCATGAGTTGCGCGTGTTGCTTGATACGCCTGAAGTGTTTCGACTTCTCAACGAAACTGCGCGAGAAGCTATCGCAGTTGACACCGAAAAAGCGGAGCAGTGCTTGCTCGAAATTTTTAGAGACACCTTAGGCGGCACGCTATTAAAAACTGCTGGTTTGCTTGATGCGAGCATTCCGGATGGTGCGTTGGTTGTGGATGTTGAGTATGTCGTGTGCGATGAAACAGTTGAAATTCGGTCGTGGTTGTCAGAAGTTGATCCCGGCGGTAATGGATATTTGCAGAATCTTTTTGGTGTTTGTATGCGAAAGCCGAAGCATTTTGCTAGGAATTTTGTTTCAGCTGTCGAACCAAGTGACACCGAAAAGGTTGGCAACGATATACACGCTATTGTTTCTAGTTCTAGCGATTGTCTGGAAAGGATAAGAAACGAACCAGATTTTGAACGTGGCGGTGAACGAAAGAGCGCAATAGCTAAACTGTGCCGGTTAGCCGGTGTGACACCATACAAAACTCTTCTGACCGCCCTCAACACCAGAGTCCTCAGGCCTGGCAGTGATGGTGACACTGATATTATGGTGGCAACGTACTATGACAGATGGTTTCGTTGGAATGCCACGACTGGAATCGAGTGGAGTCTCACACAGTTTGCCTATGCTCATGCGCTTTGGATCTCTGATAACCCTGATGAAGCGCAGATTAATAAAAGGCAAATTCTTTCCCTACTGAATCCAAGTGGATTCGAAGTGCGCCAGAATACTCTGAATTATTACAACCCGTTTAAGGGACTTGTTACGACTGATCGCTGTGTATTACGGGGAGTATTAGGTAAGCATGGTGCTCATGGGTTTGTATGTGAAAATATAGACGACTTACTCGATTCCCTCGGTTCTGTTGGAAGCGGAACCATACGTTTTTCACCACTCGGCGAGCATGTCCTACAGTTGATTGCTAGAATTCAATCAACCGCAATTGAAAGTCGAGGTCTATTATTTTATCCGCAACTGACGGGGGTTCTCGGTTCTGGGGGAGTCTTTGATTTTCAGTTTGAGATCCAAGAGGTGATGAATTGACTAATCTATCAAATAGTAGGGAGATCAGTACGACAACTGACTCTGGAAAAGAGACGGACAGAAAAGTTCTTGGGAGTTTGCTCATAACAACTGGTTCCCTTCCACCATCTCATATTTGGCTGATTAGCCCTTGGTTGACGGATTTTGATTTCGTAAACGATGCATCCCTTCCGTTTCGCAGTCTTGGTTGGGACACTCCCATAATTCGATTCTCTGATGTGCTGATTGAACTAGCGAATTCAGGGTGGGTAATTAACTTAGTTTTGAGAAGTGCCCCGGAAAATGAACCCATACTAACCACAATCAAAAATGCTATTAACTCTAGAGAGTCCGTTCAGATTTTAAGGCGGGAACCAGTGCATAAAAAAGGTCTATTGTTGCCGGGTGTCTTGATTAAGGGTTCTATGAATTTCACATATAGTGGCTTTGAGAAAAGTGATGAGGAATTTGAACTGGAAACCGATCTTGAGAAGCTATCGAGTTTTCGGTTAGAAGCAATACGTGACTACGAAGAGTTCTTAGAATCCATATAATGACATTTATTGACCGTAGCTCAATTTTTACTCCCTTCACAGAGACTGAGAGAGATACTCTCTCCAAAATGGTCGATGCATGTGAACGGAGTAATGAATTTCTCCCCCGGCTTTTTCTGTACAGACTAGATGCGAATGGGCGACTCCGCGTGGTTTTCTTCTCTAGCAATGAAGCTGCCGCCTTCGCTATCAAAAGATCCTTGGAGCAGTTTCTTGGGGACTATGCATCCCATAAAGAAATAAGGACGATACCTATATCGGAATTGCCGGATCGTATACCTCACCTACCAAATACATCTGCAGAAGAGAAAATCGCAGTTATTTGTGATGCCTACTCGCAACAAGACCTTAAGAATAATTTATGGACGAACTCAAAAACTGTCGATTCTCAACTAACAGAAGCTTGGTTTCTGAAACGATGCCTGGATTTTAAAAAACTTTGGCAATCACGCCCATCTATGCATGTAGATAGGCAAATGTCATTACAAGCGTTGTTGACAAACTTTTACATAGATCTAAAGTTGGGCGAACGGGCAAGGTTGACTCGGTCATATCATGCAATTGCGGCGAACCGGTACTTAGATGCTAGAAATGAAAGTTTTCTATGCTTGTTAATGTTAGATAGTTTTGGCGACTACCCGGCTATAATTGAACATTCTACCGCTAAGGTTGTTATCACTGGTCGACTCAGCAGCGAAGTCTTAAATATTTTTCTCAGGGCACTTTTGAGGGTTCGGTTTAGCGAAAACATTTCCATCGCCTGGTTGGATAAGCATTCTAACGATGACGATAAGCAATCTTTGCGGAAGGAACTTCTGGAGTGGGGGCATATCTTCCTGAAAAGCCAGTATTCGCTGGTTGATAAGTTTGATAATCAGTCAGAATTTAAGTTACTGGCACTTGGCGTCGAACTATTTGGTGGGGATTCAAGCGCTGTTTCAAAACAGGTTACCGATGAAACTTGGATAGAGACGTTCAACGCCTGGAGAACAAAGGGCCTTATAAACGAAGACTTGCTGGATGCGACTCCAAATATCACCACTACCCAGCAATCAAATGTCGATACCACTTGTGAACAAAATGGCTGGCATGCCTGGTTTGATCAGTACTCCAAGCATCCAGAGATCACCAATAGCCTCAATGATGCCCATTTCGACTCCAGTATTTGGCGTGTCGATAACTCGGTCCTCGAGAAATTTTGCCTCGTTTGCGGGGACCTAGGCGATTACGATCGTGGGAGATTCATGAGGTGTGTACTTCCGCTCTTGCTAGAACGATTGCTAGATCTATTTGATGATAACCCGACAGATATTGATCCAAAGTATTTAGTATCACTGTCCCAAACTTTAGCACTAGAGGCGTTTTATAACGCTAGAGACTTCAGTTTGCAGAACGCGCTTTTTAGGGTCTTCATTAATAGTACTTTCAACAAAGATCATTGGTTGGATATGTTGGAATGTTTAGAGATTGTTTGTGATGGTGATCGCATCACTGCTACAAGTCTTCCCGAAATTATTTCGTTACTCGAAGTAGCGATTGACCATGTTCCGGGAGGACGTAATTCTATTCTGCCAATATGGGTTTCCTCCGTTTTGCCTTTCGTTAAGTCAGACCACAGGCTTTCCCGTTCATTATTCAATATTGTCAACTGCCTCTCAAAAGTACTGTCGCCCGATTTGGAGGTCTTGGAAGTTGCGACCGACAAAAAAGAAGATTTAATAGTTGTCGACAAAACCATAGGTATCTACAGCCTTGATGAGACATGTTTGAGAAGAGTCAAATCCATACTCGAAACCCAGTATCCCAACCTAAATATCATGTTGAATTCGGATAAGATTTGTACATCGGCACTGAAAAACTTGGCTCTTCGTGCGGACTCAATTTTCTTTGCTAGCGGGCGCGCTAAGCATCAGGCATTTTATTGTTTAGACAATGTTAGGCAAAAACTGAACTACCCAGAAGGCAACGGAACTACAGCCATGGTACGAGCAATCGAAGAATATTTAGGGGAGTTGCGAACTAGCTGAGCTTGGATATTCGATGTATAGTTGTCCCAGAATATTAATTTGGGTCCGCGATGACTATACGACAGTCGAAAACTGCTCTACTTATACCTTGCGTATCGCGAAAGGCGCCTGCGTGCGGGAAACCATTGCCTATTCGTGACTTGGAAGGGGAAGACTTTTCCGCGTTAGCCACGGAGTGGTTTGCATTATTGAATTCGAATAGTTCACTGAGTCATCCACTTCTTAATCTATATCAAGGCCCTGCCTGGTCCGCCTATAAGAATCTCGATCAATACTTTGACAGTGTTTTCGTACTCTCTGCTGGCTTTGGGATAGTACCCGTCTCAAGTGCAGTAAGACCGTACGACGCTACGTTTACTGCCTCACAGCCAAACTCGATACCTCTCATAAGCGAGGCCTCGCAATTAGATGCCAACCGCGCCTGGCTCGATGCTATTACCTCCTGTTTACACAATCCTACTGAGCCTCTAGAAGTAAGTGAACTATTACGCAAATATGATTTTTTGCTCATTGCCTTGCCGTCAGCATATCTAAGCGTTCTAAAGCCTCAATTGGTTGATGCTATGACTTCAAATCGTAAGGACTTTGGGCGGCTTCTCATCGCAGGAGTGGGCAAGCCACCGAGTAAATTGGAAGGCGTCTTTTTATCGATAACGGCCGATCTTGCTCGGTACTATGGTAGTACGTTGGGCGCATTATTACCCGTGGCTTTGCGTGACGCTTTTAGTAAGTGCAACACCGTTGATGATTTACCTGTACTTCAACAATTTTTCGACTCTATACCAGTACCTGAAAAGATACTTAGAAAGAAGGCACAAGCTTCAGATGAGGTGATACTCGAGTTGATTGACGGTATGATTGCGACCCTCGATTCGAGGGAGTTGTCCGCTACCAAATGCCTCAGACGCCTTCGTGATAATACAGACTACTCCTGTGAGCAAAAGCGCTTCGGTCGCCTGTTTAAGAGGGCTATGGATGCTCGTTCTGCTGATACTAGATAATGAAAAAAGTTAAGTTTTTCTTCCCAGATAGCCACGATTACGTTGATCCCAGTTTTGATTTTCTAAAAGAGCAAGGGAATGAGCACAGAATTCGTCAACGTGATGATGTATATCCGCATGAACTTATGGCGGACGATCCTTATGACGGTATGTTGGTATCCAAGGCGATTGTGGACGGAACTGAGAAGGGTAGTTCGAAATATTCAATTGCGCAGCGTCAAAGGTTTTTGAGGCAAGGGGCACGGAAATTTCTTAGATTGCCCGCGAGAATGGGCCTGATGGGGGATTGCGGAGCGTTTTCCTATGTCTCCGAGTATGAGCCACCTTACTCCGTTGAGGAGGTTGCTGAGTTCTATGAGCGAAGCGGCTTTGACTATGGAATCTCCGTTGACCACATCATCTTTCAATTCGAAACGGAAAACGTCAAAGCAAAGAAAGTTACAGGTGATGAGTTAGTGGAATGCAAACGTCGGCAGCAACTGACGCTTGATCTAGCACGGGATTTCCTGGAAGTCTCGCAACATTGCGGTTTTACGCCTTTAGGTGTTGCTCATGGTTGGAATCCGACGACTATGGCTGAATCTGTCGCCGCCCTACAAAAAATGGGGTACAAGCGAGTTACTCTCGGGGGTATGGTTCCGTTAAAGACCGAGGACATATTCCGTGCATTGGAGGCGATAGACCCAATTCGATCTTCCAGTACCGAGATGCATCTTCTAGGCGTTTCTCGCGTAGCTAATGCGGAAAAGTTTGGGGATTACGGTGTTTCGAGCTTTGATACAACATCTCCTTTGATGCAAGCTTTCAAAGATGCCAAGAACAACTATCACCTAAAGGATGGTTCCGCTTACTCTGCTATCCGAGTGCCGCAAGTCGATGGAAACCCCGCGTTGAAGAGAGCGATACAGAGGGGCGCGGTAGATCAAGACAAAGCTAAAAAGCTTGAGAGAGAGTCCCTCAAAGTCCTCCGAGCTTTTGATAGAGGTGATGAAACATTAGAGGCTACTTTGAATGTATTATCGGAGTACGAGTGTCTAATAGACCCGTCTCTGAAAAAAAGCTACATATCTAGATACAAAGATATCCTAGAGGCAAGCCCTTGGAAAACTTGCAGTTGCTCTGTTTGTAGTACGGTAGGGATTGAAGTTGCAATTTTTCGGGGCGCAGAGCGAAACAGGCGCCGTGGTTTCCACAATATTTATGTCCTTCATGAACGCCTGAAGAGCGCATTTGTGAAGTAGTTACGAGATCAGGTCATAGGCAATACAATGAAGTCAATACGAGTCCCGGCGATCAGGATTAAACAGGGTAACAACCGTAACCTTTACAGTGCAGCTATTAACGGCAAACAAATTTCGTCGATCGCTGCAATTTCAAGAGTAAAGCGAGGCGATGACGCTGAGTTGGGTGGTTACCAGCGTCCGGAAGTGTCGAATCATATCAATGAAATCAAGAACTACATTGAATCTGAGAATCCAATGATCCCAAATGCCATCGTCTTGGCTTTTGATAACCGTGTTCAATTTGAGTCCCTTGAGGGAAGTGAAGACCATGGTTTTCTGATCGTTCCCATTACGGGAGAGGGTGAACTAAAGCCCGGATTCGTGGTTGATGGGCAGCAGAGAACCGCCGCCCTTCGTGAAGCAGAAAATGAGGCGTTCGTAATGCCCGTTTCAGCATTTATCACGGACTCGGTTGAAGAGCAACGTGAACAGTTCATGTTGGTGAACTCTACCAAGCCTTTGCCTAAAGGTTTGCTGTATGAACTCGCACCCCATACATCTGCGCGATTGCCTTCTACGTTGCAGAAGAAAAAGTTCCCTTATGAGGTTCTAGAACGGTTGAATTTCGACAACGACTCACCGTTCAAAGGTAAGATCCTGACCTCTACCAATCCAGATGGTACGGTAAAAGATAATTCGATATTGAAGATGATCGAAACCAGCCTGACCGATGGTGTTCTGTATCGATTCCGCGATCCAGCGACAGGGAGGGGCGACATCGATAAAATGGTTGACGTGCTAGTTAACTATTGGAGTGCAGTCGCCGATGTTTGGGCCGACCAATGGGATAAAAAACCGCGTGATTCAAGGATGTTGCATGGTGTCGGCGTTGCGGCGCTAGGTGGTGTGATGGACGCAATAGCCGACATTCACGATGAGGAAATGGTCACGGGGTTCGACACATTTTATCGTGAGTTATGTAAGATAGAGACGCTCTGCAAATGGGACCATGGCTATTGGGACTTCGGTAACGACGAGAAACGTAAGTGGAACGACTTACAGAACACATCTAAAGACATTCAATTGCTGTTGAACCACCTGGTTGGACGGTACCTTAAGCTGGCATAAGTTCGGAGTAAAATATGAAAGCCGCAAGCTATTACGTGATAGCGATTGTTATCGCCAACCTCGGTTTCTCCTACATTCCTATGATTCCAATCGGCTTCGGTGAGATGTTTGCTCCGATGTCACTTTTGGTAGGCTTTGTTTTCGTTTTGCGTGACTATGCTCAGCAAGAACTCGGACATAAAGTATTGATAGCGATGGCTGTTGGTGCAGTTGCTAGTTACATTCTTGCTGATCCGTTTGTAGCCGTCGCTAGTGTGATAGCCTTCGGTGTGAGCGAAGTCCTCGATTGGTTGATTTACACTGTAACAAAGCGTCCGTTTAAAGATCGGGTGCTACTGAGTTCAGTAATCTCTACGCCGGTAGACTCCGCCGTGTTTATGCTGATACTCGGGTTCTTTAGTTGGTACGGTCTGGCGGCAATGGTTATTAGTAAAATGGTCGGTGCTGTATTCATATATTACCGACCGAATTTCTTCCAGTTTGGAAAGCCTCAAGAGGCCTAAATGATTGAGGAAGAATCGGAGGGGCAGCCCGGATTAGTTGGTGAGCCCTCCGAGATCAAAAGCTCCGAGTTATCGTTACACCTAGAGTTTTTTGATGGCTCATTGTTTTTCAAGGCATCAGACAGGCGGGTAACGGAAGGTGTTTCAGTTGATCTCGTTTTCAGATCGCCTCTTCAAATACTCTACTTCGTTTTAACGGGGCGTTGGGACAAAGATGTACAACTCATCCTCTCCGACTTTCCGTCCGGATACTCAAATCTGATCAGCAAATCCCATCTTCTTGACTCAAAAAATATCGATTTATCAGATACTGATTTACTTCGTTTTGTGGCGTTTGATCCAGATTCGAAGGAGTTGTACTGGATATTTAACCCTAAGTACTCAGGCCTCAAGAATGCCTTGCTTCAAGAGCAAAGCGTAAAGTTAATTTATCAAGGGCGCGAGTACGTTAACTTTGAGGGAGACTTGGTGCCCTTCGAAGAGTTTGAGAGAGAGTTCTTTTTACAGTTGTAACCGGTTAGCTGTTCAATCAAGCCACTTGATCCCGCCTTGAGTCCTTGTGTTTTATTGTGCAAAACCCCTGTCTTTGGGCCTTCATGCTCTAATTGGTTGTTCATGTAGAAATTCCACATGACTTCTGCAATAAAACTCCCCCCTCATCCGTTGTGTAGGAAACAACCCGCACACGGAGACAACCATGCGCTATTTCGAATCGCTTTACCCACGTCTTGAGTTCGGAGCACCGATCCAGCTCGATACACTTCTAATTGAACCAATTGTTTCACTGGGTTCAGTCGACGATTCAGCCCTAGACGTGCTCATAGACCTGGAAGCCGCTTACAATAAGGAGCTGGTAGTCATCAAAGAGGTTAGCACTGGGGGATCTGTTCAAGAAGTCCTAGTGTGCAATGAATCTGAAATGCCACTTGTCCTTTTAGAGGGGCAGGGGCTTGAGGGCGCCAAACAAAATAGGGCGGTGCAGAAGACTGTTGTCATACCTGCCTACTGCACTATCGCAGTTCCCGTTAACTGTGTTGAGCGAGGCCGTTGGCGCTACAACACTAGCGAGTTTCGACCAGCCAAGTTTCGTGCCGGTCCGTCTATGAAGATGAGTAAAGTAAGTGCGATGAAGATGAATTCTCACTCAGTTCAATCGGAAGTATGGCGCGAAGTATCGGAGTTGAGTTCGCGTATGTCGTTATCGTCCTCCACTGAAGATCTAGGCGAGATTCTTGAGCGTGCATCGTCCCGGGATCGCCGATCATTTGATTCGCTAGAAAGGAAACTGGATCAATTTGATGGCTACGGTTTCAAGGTATCGGGAGGAAGTCTTGAGTTTATGGAGCTTTTTGGGCGTAAGTCGTGGGCGAAGGAGGCTCTACTTAAATCGAGTCGCGAGTGGTTGCTCGACAGCCGGCATAGAGCAGATCCTAAACACCTTCCCTTGTCTATGCTTAAGTCAGAGTGGAAGAAACGACCTTCCGTCGGTGTAGAGACACAGTTACTTGCAGATACGGAGTGTGCAGGTATTGCTGCTGAATATGAAGGCGAGTTACTACATTTGTTTGTCGCTCCGGAAAAATCTCCGATTCGCAGAGCGCGTTCACGTCGCGCTGATCAATTAGACCTGGATGTGTACTGAGGTAGTTATTGATGACTGACAGAGATTGGTACCGCGCTTCGGTTGTCAGCTTGATACCTGATCTAATGGTGTTCGCCAAAGTGCGAGCACCCAACGCCTACGTTGCTGAAGACCTCGTGCAAGAGACAATTCTGCGTATGGTTGAGCTCAAACGTGAGCTCAGGCGCGCTGAGATAAAGCCATATGCATTCACGGTACTGAAAAACCTATTAGTTGATCACTATCGAAGTCACTCGCGTTTCGATGATGAGGACCACGGCGACTTTGAAATGTATGAAGACAGCTATGACAACGATAGCCGATACGAGCTCAATCGCTTGATCGACACGCTGCGCAGCTTTGGCAAGGACTGCCAGGAAGTACTGAGTTTGGCGGGGTTCGGTCACACGCAACGTGAAATCTCGCAGGCGCTTGATAAACCTATCGGTACCGTGGGTAGTCTATTGCAACGCTGCCGCCATAAATTAGTAGAGGTGCTTGGATTATGATGGGCCCAACAGATAACCAGCTAGAACAGTACCTTTGGGGTGAAGAGTTATCCCGGCAAGAGCATAACTGGTGCGAGGAGAGAGTCGCCCGTGACCCAGAGTTGCAGCGAAATTTTCATCAGGTTCATCGTTTGCTCCGACGCTTCAAAACTTTGAGAGAGTGGATGCGTAAAACTGAAGAGGCTGAACGCCATATCTGGTTCACTCACAGCTTAAACGCTGATGTCATCCCTCTGGAACTGCGTACATCCGTAAACTCGGTCATGGACGAACTATTTATGAACGCTTCACCGACATCCATGATCAAACGCGAGGTTGCACGAAGAATAGGTGATTTAAACGAATTGCCTGAGGCGGTGCACTTGCCAAAAACAGGTAGATTAGACAAAGCGCCAGCTGCTTCCTTATCCGTCTCTCAATCAGCTACAAGTTTTAGTTTGGAAGATTTTTCTCTGTCCGAGCCGAGCGTGCCTAGAAAGCCGGATCGTGCTGAGCTTGAGCGAGTGGAGATCAGACTGAATTACCCTAAGCTAGTCCGCTTTATGCGGAGGCACCATGGCGAAATCTACGATCGATGGGAGGACGGTAGTACTCGAGTGCGAGT
>Ga0102948_1000578_pt1 | contig 14369 bp, 12 predicted proteins | sample SalPonA_A_H2O_MG_FD_78211 | JGI IMG/M metagenome (GOLD analysis project Ga0102948, IMG submission 78211) | Water microbial communities from South San Francisco under conditions of wetland restoration - Salt Pond MetaG R2A_A_H2O_MG | ecosystem: Environmental > Aquatic > Non-marine Saline and... | reverse complement strand
GGGCTCGCCAACGACGTAACAATGATGACGCCCGCACAGCGCTGGGCGCTATTGAAGTTAGGCACACGGGGGCTGCGTATTGGCGTATCAGCGCGCTCTATTAAGCAGGTATTGGCTGACTTCGGCGGCAAAGATATTAAAGAAATAGAAACGCTGTGGCACGCCGTTCAACCACCTTACGAGAGCATGCTTGCATGGTTAGACGGCAAAGCGCCTAAGCCAGACATTAAAAACGCGGTAACCTTTCATCCTGTTATGCTGTCACACCCTATTGATGATGAAACTATTCGGCATTATCGAAAAGACGAGTGGCAAATAGAGAACAAGTACGACGGTATTAGAGTGCAGCTGTCGTGCAACACACGTAAAGATGAACCTGAAAAAGCCTTGTACTCTCGCACTGGCGATGACATTAGCCCGTCATTTCCCGATATTCTGGAGGCGGTTACCGGCAACATGGTACTGGATGGCGAACTGCTGGTAATGCATGGTGAGCGTGTTGATACGTTCAATGCATTACAGCAGCGTTTAAACAAAAAAAAGCCCTCAGCCAACCTTATCGCGCAATATCCAGTGGGGCTTATTGTCTACGACGCATTAGTGCTTGATGGGACCTCGCTCACCGAGCGCCCGCTAACGTATCGGCGTGAAAAGCTAGAAAAATGGTTTACCGATAACCGTATTGACAGGCTTCACCTCTCCAACGTACTGCCCGCCAACTCAGCGGAAGCGTTACGAAATTTACACGATACCGTTTGTCAAAACCGGGCAATTGAAGGTTTGATGCTTAAACAGCGCGATAGCAGTTATATACCGGGCAGACCCAAAGGAAAATGGTATAAGTGGAAGCGAGACCCGCTCGTGGTTGATGCGGTAATTATGTACGCTCAGCGCGGCCATGGAAAACGCTCAAGTTTCTATTCTGACTTTACTTTTGGGGCATGGGAAAACGAACAACTGCTGCCAATAGGCAAAGCCTACTCAGGCTTTACGGATGAAGAACTTAAAAAGCTCGATAATTGGATACGGCGAAATGCTATAGGACGCTTCGGTCCAGTAAGAGAGGTGAAAAAGGCACTTGTCGTTGAAGTGGCGTTTGATGCCGTGCATCCCTCAACACGACATAAATCCGGCGTTGCCTTGCGCTTTCCTCGTATTCATCGTATTCGGTGGGACAAACCCGCAAATGAGGCCGACTCGCTGGCCACAGTAAGAGAACTCATTGAAACCTAAAAAAGCCTGTACACTATCAGTACAGGCTTTAATCGGTTGTCGGCATGCACGGTGTTTACTGAGGTAACATTACCTTTTGTACACAACAAGATGCCGCTAAGTTATAAGTTGCTCTGGATGGGCAGTGCACTAAACGCACCGTATTGCGTTACCGTGTAGGCACCACAACGAATTGCAAATGCCGTTGCCTCACTCACATTTTCTATGCTTGTCGCCCAATCAGAAAAAGCGTGTGAATTCTCGACGTTTGTTGATAGGAAGTACAAGAAGCCGCCAATGAAAGCATCACCCGCAGCGGTGGTGTCTTTGACGTCCATTTTTGGCGACGCAAGGGTCCCACTGAACGCCTCCGTAACGTAATGAATGGGCTCGCCTCCATCGGTCACAAGCACCACCTTTACGCCGCTTTGTAACCATTCTTGAACTTTAGCATCGGCATTCTCTTCCCCATACAATGCAGCAAGTTCTTCTCTACTTGCCTTAATAATAGAAACGCGCCGCGCGATATCATCAATACGTGAAGGGGCATGCTCGGTATTATCCCAAAAGGCCGGACGATAATTAATATCAAGACATATCAGCATATTTTCTTGTCGTGCTTTATCGACAATATACTGTGTACTGGGAATAAGTTCTGGACCTGAAATAGACCCTGAGCAGAAATGTAGAACGGTGTTGTCGTTGCATGAAAGCGCCGCTAAATCTTGCTCAGTAATATGTTTATGCGCCGCGTTATCTACATAAAAATCAAAGGAACGCTCACCGTCCTCATCTAAATTAACAAATGCCAGTGCAGTATTAGCGCCTTCTGTTTTCCACACAAAGTCGGTATTAACATTGTAATGGTTAAGCATTTCTACAAGAAAATGCCCGAACGTGTCATCGCCAACTTTCGACACCATTGCACTTTGCCCACCAAGCTTTGCTACCGCAACAGCCACATTAGCAGGTGCACCACCAGCATACGGTTGAAATGGTTTCATTGCTGGCGTGTTGCCGTCTTTTGGTGCAGCCCCTTGGCTTAGCATGTCAATAAGCACTTCACCTAAACATAATACTTTCATGGTTGCCTCTGCAAATGTGTTGTGTGTCAGAATAACGAAGGCGCTAGCGTTCATCGCTGACCTTCAAAAACGCATGCGCTAAATGCGCCCTACAAAAAATGACAACATTAAGTTAACAATATGGCGGTAAGTATTGTCCAATCACCTAATTAAATCAACTTAATTGATTTAATACTTTTTGACTAGCAATCGCTGTGAAAAACCGTACTATCAGCGGAATAACGTGATAGCACATCATTTCATTTACTGACTTCGCTGTTTAGCGGCCATGAGACTATAGGAATTCTCTGCACAATGATTTCGATAACGCCCTTCGTATCTGTTCACGCCCCCCTTGACGGTCAATTGTGCAGCGATGACCGCTCTAAAAATGAGCGTGACTTACTAGAGCTTATTCGTAATAAAGGTCCGCTACCCAAAACAAAGCTGGCACAGTTATCAGGTTTATCTGCACAGTCTGCAACGGTTCTTATCAACAAATTAGAAAAAAGTGGGCTAGTAAGAGCACACCCCCCTGTGAAAGGAAGAATTGGGCAACCTCAGATTCCTTTCGGGCTTAATGCTAGCGGTGCTTACGGCCTTGGCTTGAAGGTGGGGAGACGAAGTTTCGACATTACGCTTCTTGATTTGTGTGGCAATGTTATTTCTACTGTCCACGAGAAAATACCTTACCCTGAAGTGGACCATTTTTTATCTTTCGCGGTCCGCGCTTATGCCGCTGTGACTCGTGCGCTTTGTGACGATGAAAAACAAAAGATACGTGGGATCGGTGTTGCCATGCCATTTGAGGTATGGAGATGGGCCGAGGAAGCGGGTGCCCCTAAGGACGTGCTTTCACAGTGGCAAAACGTCGATCTTGCTGCTTGCCTATCAACAGCGCTTTCGTTACCCGTATACATAAGTAATGACGCCACCGCAGCATGTACTGCAGAGCTTAGTTTTGGAAACGCGGCCGCCCTTTCAAATTTTCTGTATATTTTTGTCAGCACGTTCGTTGGTGGAGGTATCGTACTCAATAATGCGGTTTTTGCGGGTACATCCGGCAATGCAGGCGCAGTAGGTTCACTGCCTTTTGCATCAGAAAACGGTGACCAGCTCATTAATCAATCGTCACTTTATCTACTTGAAGCTCAGCTTACCGATGCAGGCTTTGATGGGCAGCAGATTTACAATACACCAGACTACTGGCCTATTGCCGATTCAGTTATTACGTCTTGGGTAGAGCGTGCCGCTGCAGGGCTTGCGTTTTCAGCGCAGTGCGCCACTGGCTTACTTGATATTGAAGGCATTGTCATCGACGGGGCCATGCCTGATGACGTAAAAAAATCGCTTGTCGAACACACTGCTGCGATATTGCACAATACAGACATGAAAGGGCTGTCTATTCCTCATGTTATTAAAGGTACGGTAGGCAGCAAAGCACAGTCTATTGGTAGCGCTAACTTGCCCCTTCTTGCCAACTATTACTAAACGGAGTGCATAATGAGTGCGCATAATATTACACTTCTTGATGGCGGTATGGGCCGAGAGCTTGAGCGAATCGGTGCGCCATTTAAGCAGCCAGAATGGTCGGCCCTTGCGCTTATGCAAGCGCCTAATCTCATCGCCGACGTGCATCGCAACTTCATTACTGCAGGTGCACAAGTCATCACCACGAATACCTATGCACTCGTTCCTTTTCATATCGGGGAAGCGTGTTTTCAAGCGCGCGCTTTTGAACTGGCCTTGCAGGCAGCTCAAATAGCGCGAGATACGGTAAATAAAACCGTCACCACCTCCCCTATCAAAATAGCGGGGTGCATACCTCCTGCATTTGGCTCATATCGCCCTGACTTATTTGATCCCACGCGCGTTACCGACATCTTGTCGCCCCTGTTACGTGCTCAAGAAGCACTTATTGATGTGTGGCTGGTTGAAACCGTGAGTTCATCACAAGAAGCCACTGCGGTAGTCAATACCATTAAACAGTTTTCAGACAAACCAATATGGCTATCTTTTTCATTGACCAATCGACATGACTTAACATTGCCCCCGTCTTTACGTTCTCAAGAGCCTTTAGATTCGGTTATACCGGTTTTAGAACAACTCGATACGGTGCTGTTTAATTGCTCTCAACCCGAGGAGATGGAAGAAGCCATTACGTTTGCGCGGTTGCACAATAGCGACATCACGATTGGTGCTTATGCCAATAGCTTTTCAGAGGTAAAGCGAACCCATGACGCAAATGCGATGCTATCCTCGCTTCGTGAGGATGTAACACCAGAGAAATATCTTCGCTATGCACAACGATGGGTAAATGCTGGAGCCACAATTATAGGGGGTTGCTGCGGTATTGGACCTGAGCATATAAGCGCACTCACTACTCTTCAACAGTAGTGAATGCGTCACTTCCGTCTAACGCGTAACGACGTTTTTTGCACCTTTTAAAAGTGCTTCTTTATCTATCTTGTTCGGCACTTCTATACCGCGGCGCGCTGCTGGCCGTGCCTCAATGCTGTTTTTCCAGCGAATCAAATTATCTAGCCCGTCTACACTAGCACCAGACCATTCATACGTGCGTACCCAGCACCAATTGGCCATGTCCGCTATGCTATATTCGCCTGCAAGATACTCGCGCTCTGCAAGGTGCCCATCTAATACCGTAAACAAACGACGAACTTCGTTTTGGTACCTATCAATTGCAACTGGGATTTTTTCTTCAAGGTAGCGATGAAACACATTGGCTTGCCCCATCATGGGCCCCACGCCGCCCATTTGAAACATTAGCCACTGAATCACATTACTACGACCTTTTACGTCAGTTGGCAGAAACATCCCTGATTTTTCCGCAAGGTATATCATAATGGCACCTGACTCGAAAACGACATGGCCATCAGCACTTCTGTCAACAATAACAGGGATTCTACCGTTCGGATTCATCGCAAGAAATTCAGGCTGTTTTTGCTCGCCCTTCATTAAATTGACAGCATGGGCAGTATATTCAAGCCCCATTTCTTCTAATGCAACAGACGCTTTCCATCCGTTCGGCGTTGAGGCGGTATATAAGTCAATCATTAGGCTTTTGCACTCGGTCTGCTCGATACACTTGTGTACCAACGGTTCAAATTCACTTGCTCGTCTTTTAGCTTAATGCCAACAACACGTGCAAAATCCAGCGCGCATAGTGCGGTTATGTCTGCAATAGTGAACTTATCACCCGCAATAAATTCGCTTTGCGCCAACCGCCTTTCCAGTATGTTTAGATATTTAGAAGCGTTGATACCCGCTTCTTTACCATACTCTGGAACCGGTACCATACGGTCTTTAAAATAGCCCGTGGTATGCTGAAAGCACATTCCCACCTGCAACATAAAAGCAAATTCTACCTGACGTTGCCACATCGATACTGTTGCTTTCTCTACTGGCGTGGTCCCCATCAGTGAGGGTTCAGGCTGTAACGCTTCAAAATACGTACAGATAGCATCGGTTTCGGCAATACAAGTACCGTCATCTAATTCAAGGATCGGTATCTTACCTAGCGGATTCTTTGCGCGCATTTCTGCACTCAAATTTTCCCCTTTTTGAATATCGACTTGGACGTAGTCCATATCAATGCCCTTTTCGGCCAAGAACATTCTTACTCTACGTGGATTAGGCGCTGTTTTCGTTTCATAAATCTTCATATGGGTCAGGCTCTTATTGTGCGGAGTAATTAAGAATAGTGCGCGCGTAAACAAGGTTCAAATCACAATCAATTGAGGGACATATATTACCGCTCTGAATGGTTATACCTGTATTTCGACGTCATTAGTTGTATTTTACGGCGACCGCGACCCGTTTAATTTCGTTATCCGTAAAATGCGTTGCGAGATAAGTATTAATCAGTGTCTGTTTTTCTTGCGCTGTTTTATTAGAAGACATGGCAACGTCTTTAAATGTCGCAAATGAATCTACTCGCTGTTGCCATTTTTCCTGCTGCGCCCATGTGTCCATTAGTCGCGTCGCCACTGCGCTGCCGAACTCAGCAGAGAGCGCATTAAATCGAGAGGTCTCGTCATCGTGTAATGCTTTGATTTGCGCAATACGATGCATATTAATCGTAGGTTGGTAAGGTGTCTTCTCACGCTCTGACAAGGTGTTCAACTGCTCAAAAATAGCCTCGCGCTTTTGGGTATCAGACAGCCCGGTAGAATTAGCGATACGAAGCCGCTCTACCGCTTGTTCGTCTATTGCACTGTCATCGCCAAACAAATATGTCTGTTCATGTTGAGAAAAATACTGCTGTCGAATGTCATGCCGTGCTTCTAGAGTAGCCATTATGTCGTTTGGGCTAACATTATAGCTGTCAATATCAACGTCCTGCGTAGATAGGGCAATTTTATATTCAATATAGCGACCGAACAAATCAACAGCATAACGCCGAGAATTGGCGGTAAAGTAATTACTCGCAAAGCGTGTATAAGCACTGAGCACTACATTTTCATTTTTTGTCTGTTGATCAAAAATGAACATATCGAATTCATCTTTGGTCTTTGCACTGAGAATAAAAGCGATAAGAGATTGCGCTACTGGGAGTTCCGGCTCAACTGCACTTACAGCACTGTCTGACGCGAGCACTGGCGTAGAATTAGCATACGCATTTGACTCAACGGCAGGCTCGTCATTATTTGCCGGGCTAATCGAAAACCAGGTATAACCTAGCAAAACAAGGAGGCCAAAGCCTCCTACTAGAACCCAATAACGCATTAAGTTAAAGCCCTAACGATTTAAGTCTGTTGGCTTGTCTCACAAAGACATCAACAGGGTTTGTCTCAAACCAGTGAGTAATACCAAAACTTTGGTTCACTTCATCTAAATGGTTCATTTTATAATTGTCTTTAAGGACCTTTCCTAGATGAGAGCTACACGTTGATACCAATCCGTCATTGGGCTCATTAAATGCCAACCCTGTTATCGCTAAAAACGGATCGACCACATCAAGTGCGTTGGTATAGGTACGGCCTCCACTCCAAGAAAAGTAGTGCACACCGTTTTCTGCAAGCATTTTTCCGTCATTGCGACAGTAAGCTGACGGCATACCTTCTGGGTAGCGGCGGTTGAACGCAAGCGTGCCATTTGTTGACAACGAGTTTAACGCCTCGACCGCATCCGTTGGCTGATCTCTTGGGTCAGAACCTGACGCAAGTTCAATCACATTCGCAAATGCATCGACCACCAAGCCCACTGTTCCCTCTTGAATAGAGTCCTCTGCTAAGCCATTGCGCAGCATGTCTGCCACCGCACTGCCCCAATTTACGCCCCCAACAGAACTCACTGACGCAACTTTATCAGGCGCAACGCTTGCCGCGTAACGCGCCGTGGGGCCACCATGGCTGTGCCCGATAATATTTACTTTTTCAGCGCCGGAGAGAGCGAGTACCTCGTCGATATACTGCAATAGTTGCTCACCGCGTACTTCGGTAGAATTTGCCGGCGCAACCTCTGCAATGTAAACCTGCGCACCATTGCGAGTTAGTTTATGCGGGACTTTATAAAAATAATCGACAAACAAAATGTCGTCGAAACCGAAAAGACCGTGCACTAATACGATAGGGTATTTGGTTTTTGCGTAGGTACCTGAGAGCGCCTGTATCGGAACAAGTACCAGTACTAGCGTGAGTAACAGTGTCAATTTTTTCATTGTGTGCCCTTTTCTTAGGAGGTCCGTGGTCAGACCTTTTGTTATATTTATGTAAATATAATGTAAAGATCAACCATTGCGGTTAAATAAGAAAAGAAACAAAAACTAGAAAAGCGACAATATTGATTAATATTAAATTTAAACAATTGATTTTATTGGTATTAATGCAATATATACGTATTACCACTCATACTATTTAGCTAACAAATGTAGAGAATAACCTAAGTTGATATAAGATTATTAAGACCGTTTATGTTTTTTTAAAACATTGAATATAGTTAACCGATAAGCTTGGTGTGGTTTGCCATTGAGACGAGAGTATATTCAGTTTCATTCCTACTTCATTCGATAACGTAAACCCTTTGCCCACCCACTGCTTTAGCTCTGTTGGTTTAACAAATTTACGCCAATCATGGGTACCTACCGGCAAATATCGCATCACGTATTCCGCACCAACAATTGCAATTATGAAACTCTTTATAGTTCGATTTAACGTGGCAAGAATAAGCATCCCGCCAGGTTTTACCAATGAAGCACACTCCTTTATTAGCGTGACTTGGTCTGGGACATGTTCAACTACTTCAGCATTAATCACTACATCATACTGTTTACCTTGTGCAACCAACTCACTGGACAGTTGATGCTTGTAGTCAACCTTGATGTTATTGTGAAGCGCGTGACGCTTTGCTACCTCGATACTCATCGCACTAGCGTCAATACCGGTTACATTAGCGCCTAGGGCCGCTAATGACTCACTGATTAGCCCACCTCCGCATCCAATATCAACGATAGACAGGTCGCCCAACCCGTTCTCTCCTTCACTCCTGCCAAAATGATCACGAATTTGAGCGGTCATTACCTCTAATCGGGAGAAATTAAACGCCAGTGCTGTTTTATACTGTCCGTCTGGGTCCCACCACGATTCGGCCAGTGCATCAAATCGAGCAATCTCATCTTGTGAGTAATTTAGCGGCGCTGACTTTTCACTTTTATCTAGCATAACAAAACCTTTTTTATGATGGCGGCGTATATTCACGTTACACTTATCATTGGCACAACAAATTTTTCGAGCATCGTGTTTGATACGTTTATCGTTTTTGTATCAACGCTCAATATACGTATGAAGTGGGGTTATCGTTTTGGCGAATGAAAAAAATGTATATGGTCGTCCATTACAACTTTGCTGTGGAAACACAGGTTTTACCCGCGAGGGCTTTTGCTATGTTCCTGATGCTGACGTTGGCAATCATAGCGTGTGCGCGGTAGTTACCGATGAGTTTTTACAATTCTCACTTCGCCAGGGAAACGACCTCATCACACCATGGCCTAGTATGGCATTTCCAGGCTTATTGGCCGGAGACAGGTGGTGTTTGTGTGCAGCGCGCTGGCTGCAGGCTTATGAAGCGGGAGTTGCGCCCAAAATTAGACTTGAGGCCACTCACGAGAAGGCGCTAAACATTATCCCGCTTGCCCTACTTGAAGAATACGCAGAATAAAAAAGAGCGACGATGCGCTCTTTTTTATTGGTAAGTAGCGTGACGATGAGAACGATTACGGCGTTCTAATTACCATTAATCGCGTTTCAGTCATATCCTCAATCGCATAACGAATACCCTCACGGCCTAAGCCAGAGTCTTTCACACCGCCATAAGGCATATTGTCTACGCGCCAGCTTGGTACATCGCCAATTACGACCCCACCGACATCGAGTTCATTCCACGCTTTATGTGCTTTATAAATATCACGCGTGAAAACACCGGCTTGTAAACCATATCTACTGTTATTCACTTCTTTAAGTGCTTCATCGTAATCGTCAAAAGGCACCAATATCGATAATGGACCGAATGCCTCTTCTGCACTAGCGTCACAATCCTTGGGTACATCTTCCATCACCGTCGCTTGAAGCATCGCTCCTTCGCGAGTTCCACCGCACAAAATGGTGCCGCCCGCTTCATTTGCCTCAATGATCCAGTTATGCAATCGTTCAGCCTCAGATTCTGAAATCATGGGGCCAATAAAGGTATTTTCATCTGACGGGTCACCCGATACTAACGCTTTCACTTTTTCTACGTATTTCGATTTAAACTCGTCGTAAATATCAGAATGTACCAATAGCCGCTGTACGCTAATACAACTTTGCCCCGATTGATAATAAGCACCAATAATAACTCGTGAAATTGCGTCATCTATATCAGCATCTTTATCTACGATACATGCGGCATTACCACCAAGCTCTAATACCACCGGCTTCTTACCCGCTTTCGCTTTAAGTGCCCAGCCCACATCTGGTGAACCGGTAAAGCTTAGTAATTTTAAACGGTCATCAGTCGTAAACAGGTCAGCGCCGTCTCGACTGCACGGAAGAATAGAAAACGCACCTTTTGGAAGGTCCGTCTCTGCTAATACTTCACCAATAATCAATGCACCGATTGGTGTTCGCGATGCAGGTTTTAATACAAAGGTACACCCAGCAGCGATGGCTGGTGCCACTTTATGCGCAGCCAAGTTAAGCGGAAAGTTAAACGGCGATATGAAAGAGCACGGACCGATAGGCACTTTTTTGGTCATTCCTTGGTAACCTTTAGCACGTGCAGTGATCTCTAGGTTCACCACCTCACCACCAATACGCACGCTCTCTTCTGCGGCAATCTTAAACGTATCGATTAAGCGACTGACTTCGCCTTTCGCATCTTTAATCGGTTTGCCCGCTTCAATACACAACGCGTCTGCCAATTCATCAGCACGTTCAGTAAAACGTTTCACGCAGTGCTCAAGTACAGCTTGGCGCTCATAAGGCGCCATCGCGGTCATTGCCGGCTGGGCGTCTTGGGCGGCAGCAATTGCTTTATCAATAACCGATGCATCTGCCATCGCAACGCGCGTGGCCACGTCGCCATTATATTTATTTGTAACGTCAAGATCGGTGTTTGCAAAACATGCCTCACTTGCAAGATAGTATGGGTAGCTTTCCTGTAACATTTTCTCTCCCTATAATTTAGCGCTAAGCTCTTTAATTGTATGGTTCAAAGTTTTGTCATTCATGCTGTAATCTACAGGGCAATCGATGACATGGACGCCAGGAGTTGATAAACAGCTTTCTATAATCGGCATCAAGACATCCGCGCTATCAACACGCCACCCATTAGCACCGTAACTTTGCGCATATTTAACGAAGTCTGGATTACCGTAATCAAGACCAAACTCATCAAACGACATATTGGCTTGTTTCCACTTTATCATGCCATAAGCGTCGTCGCGTAAAATCACGACAACGAGATCTAGCTTTAACCGTACAGCAGTCTCAATTTCTTGACTATTCATCATGAAGCCACCGTCGCCACACACACTTAGCACTGGTACATCGGGCTTCACGAGTTTTGCTGCAATAGCGGAAGGTAAACCAGCCCCCATAGTTGCCAGCGCATTATCAAGTAGCAAAGTATTCGGATGATAAGCTGGATAATTTCGAGCAAACCAGATTTTATATATACCGTTATCTAACGTAACGATACCGTCTTCAGGCATAACCTTGCGAATATCCCTCACAAAGCGTTCTGGAAGAATTGGGAATCGGTCATCGTCTTCAGCTTCAGCCCGATGAGCAACATAGGCATCATGCACATCTTTATAGAAATCGAGCATCCAATTATTTTGCGGTGTTATTCCTTCTTTTAGCTGCCAAATACTGTTTGCAATATCTCCGACTACTTCCAATTGAGGAAAGTAAACCGGGTCGACGGCAGCGGTTTCAAAGTTAACATGAATAACTTTTTTACCATCATGGTGCATAAAGAAAGGGGGTTTCTCAACGACGTCATGGCCCACATTGATGATAAGGTCAGCGCGCTCAATAGCACGGTGTACAAAATCACCGTCAGACAGTGCGGTATTGCCAGCAAAGCGCGGGTCGCTTTCATTCAATACGCCTTTTCCCATTTGGGTCGTGACATAAGGAATACCAGTTTTATCGACAAACTCGCGCAACATTTTTGCTGTAAGTTTACGGTTTGCGCCGGCGCCAATCATCAACAAAGGCGATGTGGCGCTCTCTATCATTTCAACCGCTGCAGAAATGGCTTTGTATTCTGCTATTGGTCTACGTGACACACTTGGTGCGAGCAGAGGCTGTGAGGTATTTTCAGCGGCAATGTCTTCGGGTAGTTCGATATGAACTGCACCAGGTCGCTCTTCATGAGCAAGCCTAAAGGCTTCACGCAACGCAGAGGGTATACGGTCGCCGCTTACCACTTGGGTCGTGTACTTTGTGATGGGGCGCATCATATCGACAATATCGATAACCTGGAACCTGCCTTGCTTGCTGGTTTTTATCGGCTTTTGCCCTGTTATCATAAGCATGGGCATTGCGCCTAATTGGGCATACGCAGCAGGCGTCACCAGATTAGTTGCGCCGGGCCCTAGGGTAGAAAGGCAAACACCGACTTTTCCGGTAAGGCGGCCATAGGTGGCGGCCATAAACCCTGCGCCCTGTTCATGACGAGTGAGAACTAATTTAATCGACGACGCGCGTAGCGATTCCAGTAAATCTAAGTTTTCTTCACCCGGAATGCCGAATACATATTCGACCCCTTCGGCTTCTAGCGCTTTTACAAATAAATCAGACGCTTTCATTAATCGCACACTCCTTTGACTTTCGTAAAGTGGTGGCGCGCTATCTCAAACACACCCTGTGGTATTCCTACGCACTAAGTATAGATAACGATTAATGTTTTTTAATAGAGGGGAGCAATAGTTTTGAGAAAAAAGACATATGAATTAGTTAATCAAGTTCAGCTTCCCACTGTGCGAGCTTCGCTTGCGTTACAGCGTCTACCTTAGACTTATTGTTACTTATCCACCAGCGTTCCATTAGACGAACGTTTTTCTGGTTGGCTTTATAAAAAATATCAATAATGTCGCCAATGAAAGGAATAAAGCCTAAACCGAAATCTATGACTGAATTTTTGACCATCTGTGCGATAAGCGCTTTTGGCATACCGAGCGACTTACCCAACCAAACAATGCGAAGTGATACAAAAAGCATTAACGCGTCACCCGCTCCAGGAATGAGACCAACAAGTGAGTCGAGGCCAATTTTCACAGGAATAATGGGTAACTTTATCGCCGTATCAAGCAAGTTAGCCATTCTCTGCGCTTTGAGTAATGCTTTAGGTGCACCAACGTCCTTGTCCATAAATCCTCGCTTATTTGTCTGAGCCCATCGCATGGGCTAATCCTGCGCGTACCGCGTTATCACTGCTTACAGTCCACCCGTGCAGGTTTTCCTGAACAAGTGAGAACAGCATTTCGATATGTTCTTCATCACTGTTCAGCGCATCGATATATTCGTACCGTTCGCCTCCAGCTTCCATGAAATATTCTCGGTTCTCTTCGCCAATTTCTTCTATTGTTTCAAGACAATCAGCAGAGAAACCAGGACACATCACTTGAATAGATTTAACGCCAGCCTGTGGTAAGCCCTTTAAGGTTTCATCGGTGTAAGGCTTTAACCACTCTTCTCGACCAAAACGTGACTGAAAAGTCGTCATGTAATCATCGTGTGCTAGCCCTAACTTTTCTGCAATAAGCCTCGATGTTTTATGGCACTCACAGTGGTAAGGGTCACCATTCATTAAATATCGCTTTGGAATACCATGATACGAAAATATAAGCTTGTCGGCTTTATCGTGCGTCTTCCAATGCGCTTTCACTTTATTCGCTAACGCCGTAATAAAGTCGTCTCTATCGTTATAGTGATTGATGAAACGAAGTTCAGGTAACCATCTGCGTTTCATAAAGTCTTGTGCTATCGCATCAAATGTCGACCCCGTCGTCGACGCACTGTATTGCGGGTAGAGCGGCAGTACGACTAACTTGCGCACGCCATTCTCAAGCATTCTGTCCAATACACTTTTAATAGAAGGGTTACCATAGCGCATAGCAAAATCTACGACGACATCATCACCATAAGCCGCTTTACATTTTGCTTCTAGCGCTTTTGATTGTGCTTTGGTAATGCTGAGTAGTGGCGAGCCATCCTCTGTCCATACCGTTGCATAAGCCGCGGCAGAGCGTTTAGGTCTAATATTAAGAATAATAAGATTTAATATGCACCACCAGATTGGCCTTGGAACTTCCACGACCCTAGGGTCAGATAAAAACTCTTTCAGATAAGGTCGCAATGCCCCCGCTGTCGGGCTATCTGGCGTTCCAAGGTTCGTCACTAACACACCAATCTTATCGGCCTGTGCGTGGGTAAACCCTTTATTACTCTTAAACTTCATTTACGTTCTCTTAAGACATCGTTAATACAGATAGTATACTGAAAATGTCAGCATTATGATCTGTCGTAACGCAAAATTAGTGTCATCACACCAATTAGTTATACCCATAAAAAAAGGCGGAAGACCGCCTTT
>Ga0102948_1000575_pt1 | contig 14421 bp, 9 predicted proteins | sample SalPonA_A_H2O_MG_FD_78211 | JGI IMG/M metagenome (GOLD analysis project Ga0102948, IMG submission 78211) | Water microbial communities from South San Francisco under conditions of wetland restoration - Salt Pond MetaG R2A_A_H2O_MG | ecosystem: Environmental > Aquatic > Non-marine Saline and... | reverse complement strand
GGAACTTCTACAGGCGTCATTAAAAGGAATTACTTGAAGATTGTGCCCAGTAGTCAGGCGAAACAATTTTGGTCACTTGAGCCCTAGGATTAAGACCTTAAAAGAGGGAATCCATGGGATACAATATGGGATACACGCTTTTTGGCTCAAATTGAGTAGGCACAAAAAAGCCCTATGCTGTTGAAGCTTAGGGATTTAAATGGAGCCACCTGTCGGGATCGAACCGACGACCTGATGATTACAAATCAACTGCTCTACCAGCTGAGCTAAGGTGGCGTCCTGAAAAGATTGGAAATTCAAGTCCTACTGGATCGGGGACTCGAACCCCGAACCAATTGATTAAGAGTCAACTGCTCTAACAATTGAGCTAATCCAGCAGGTGAGCCGCCACGTATGACGACGAGGAGCGCGATAGTGTGTTCGTGAACCCCGCTGTCAAGCTAGGGTTGTTCGATTTTTTCGGGATTTTGATCGGGCGGAGGGGCGAAGTCGGGGCGTTGTCCGAAGCGATCTTCGGGCGGACCGGAATTGGCTGGTCCGCGGTCTTTGGGGCGCGAGGGGAGAAAGCCAGCCGCTTCCATCGTGGAGGCCCGGTCTTCAGGGCTCATTTCGCGAAGTTTTGATCGCCAATCCTGACGTTCCCGGGGGCTCATCTCGAACCAACGTTGGCGCATCCGAGCGCGTTGTTCCTCGGGTATCGATTTGATGCGGTCGCGGAGATTCTGTAGTTTTTCGGGGTCCATTTTTTGGAGTTTACCGAGTTTTTTACGCATATTGGCGCGCTCCTCCTCACTCATTGCCTCGATGCGTTCGATCGTTTGGCGGAGCTGGGTGAGCTCGGAGTCGTCCATTCGGAGTAGCTGCATGAGCATGCGTGACTCGGGTTCGGGCGGTTCCCCTGTTTGTGCATTTAAAAGACAGGAAAGGCTGCCTAGGCTAAGGATGAGCGTAAATAACAGTCGATATGCTTTCATGAGCTGATAAAGTTAAGGGTTTCGAGAGTGGTGGACAGTTCGTCGCTGTTGAACTCGTCGATTCCGCTGTTGGCGAAGCCGGCGAGCGCATCCTGAAGAAGCAGGAGTTCCTGAATCTCGAGATCGACGAGGATATCCGGACTAGAGCCAGCGGGAGTTTGGAGGGGGTCTAGCGGTTGGTCGACGGTTGCCAGCGACGCGTCCCCTCGTGAGTTTGAATCCTCCTGATATAGTAGCGCGAATACGCTGAATACGACAGTGAGTGCAGCCGCCAGCGGGAGAGCAAAGCGCAGAATCGGGGAGCGCGGCCTCTGACCCATGGGGGCGGAGCACGTCTCAATTTCTTGCAAAATGCGGTTTGAGAAATCGGCCGGAGCTTTGGCGGGTTGGCTGGCGAGCAGCTCATCGATTTTCCGGTCAAGGGAATCGCGTGGGTCAGTGGTTTTCATGGAAGAAGGATTCAAGGAGATGAGTGGGAGTGTGTTGGGCGCCGGGGGGCGGGCGTTCAGGCAAAGTCGTCGAGGGCTTCCCGCAGATGATTACGTGCCCGGTAGATCCATGTTTTTACAGAGCTCAGACTGGCATCAAGAGCTTCGGCGATTTCCTCATAGCTAAGACCCTGTTGCTGGAGCATGAGAATGGCCAGGCGCTGATTTTCCGGCAGGGAAGATAGGGCGACATGAAAGGCTTCTTCAATTTCACGGGTCCGGTCCGGTTCCTCTGCCTGCTGCTGCATCGTGAAATCCGATGGGTCGATGTAATCGAGCGGTCGACGCGTTTTGCGGCGGTAGCTGTCGATCAGGCGGCGCCGGGCGAGGGTAAAAATAAAGGCCGCGAAAGAACCCCTGGCCTGATAGCGGGTAGCGCTGCGGAAGAGTTCGATGAACGTTTCCTGGGCAAGGTCCTCAGCATCGGCGTGATTCCCCGTGGAGCGGAAGAAAAAATTGATCAGCCGGTTCTGCCAGCGCCCGACGAGGTTGGCGAAAACTTCCCGGTCGCCACGGGCGATCGCGCGCATGCAAATACTGTCGAAATCTTCAGGTTTCGCAGGGTTTGCTTCTGGCATGGGTTTGGAGGTCGCAGCAAGGGTGCTCGGGGCATCGGGGGCCCATGCCCAAAAGGCAGGTTGGCCTTGTTTGTTGATCATGGATAAGAAGGAAATCGCCGATAAGCAAAGAAAGTTGCACGCAAAATGGAAAACGAGGACGGGTCGGATCGGATTTTGTCGATTTTCTTGGGATGCTTGGGGCGGAAGGTCGGGGTCGTAGACGAGCGAGAGCGGCGGGGCGGGGCTCTCCGTAGTGCCCGCTTCGGATTTACTCACAATGCAATGTCAATAACTTGTGTATAGTTACTAGATCTAGTGTTTTTTGTAGAAAAAATTACGATATCTTGTGTTCTCAGCGTTGACAGAGATTTTTTTGGATATCATCTTTGCCGGACCTTTTTCACTGATCGCCTGCGAAAATGAGCTAAATCCCTCTCCTGCAACAGATTTAAGATCTACGGGCATCACGACCACCGGTTTTTCTCAAAACTCTAACCAAACGAAGCACAAAAACACCCAACCCATCCCTCGAAAACTATGGAAAAATCCTACACGATCGGCGACAAAACCTTCGTCCTTGACCAAGCAAAAGCAGAAGAGGCCTTCCGCGCGAAGAGGGTCATTAATGGCAAAGACACGATGTTTTTTAACATCTTACCGCTGAAATACCAGTGGGCCTACGATCTTTACAAAACGATGAAGAACAACCACTGGGAACCGGAGGACATCCCGATGCAGAAGGATGTGGAGCTCTGGCGAAGTGCTGAGCTTGCCGATGTTGAGCGTTGGATCATCAAAATGGCGATCGGTTACTTTTCTGCGGCAGAGGGCATCGTCGGTGACAATATCCAGCACGTCACGCGCGAGCTGGTCACCGCTCCGGAGCTTAAACTCGTGCTGGGGCGCCACGCTCACGAGGAAAACATCCATGCGGACTCGCTCGTTTACATGATCAGCTCGCTCGGTATCAATCCGCACGAGTGCGAAGCCATGTTTGAGGACATCCCCACGATTGAGAAAAAGACTGAATTCGTCGTCTCCAACTCCCGCGCACTGCGCCGCGACATGGATTTGGAAACCACTGCTGACAAGCAGGCCTTCGCGAAAAACCTTTTTCTTTTTGGCCAGTGCATGGAAGGCACCCAGTTTTACGGACTGTTCGGCATGGTCCTTTCGCTTTATCGCCAGAACAAGTTCCCCGGAATCGGGCAGATGTTCCGCTACACCCTGCGCGATGAGTCGAACCACATCGAGGTCTTCCGTAACTTGCTTATGGATTTGATCGAGGAAAATGAAGACGTCTGGACACCTGAATTCCGTGAGGATCTGCGGGATATGATGCGTGAGGCGATTGATTTGGAGAAGGAGTTCATCCGGGATTGTTTGCCGGTAAATGCGGTCGGTCTGAGTGCGGACGAGTTTTGCCGTTACATCGACTATATCGCCGATCGTCGCTTGGAGGGAGTCGGACTGAAACCCATTAGCGACGGGGTGGAAAACCCCTTTCCCTGGTTGGCGGAGATGATGGACATCAAGAAGGAGCAAAACTTCTTTGAAGGCCGCGTCACAGAATACCAAAAGGCCTCTGCGCTTGGCTCCGTCGACGACGACGAGCTCTAGGATTTATCCCGAGCGGGTTCTGTCGCTGTGTGATGGAGCCCGCTTTGCCCCCCCCTCTTTTAATTCAAAAACCTGCATCCGACGCAGTCACCTGCGACAGGCATCTACTTCCCTCTGGCATTGGCCGACCTTAACAAACAACCAAAAATTACATGATCCAAAAATTCTCCTTCGACGAAGACCTCGAATTAAAGCGCTACGCAAGCACACCGAAAAACGAAAAACCCCGTTTTGACTGGGGCACTATTCTGGGCGAAGATCGTCTGCAGCGGCCCGATATCAAGATCCAGACAAATGGAGCCGAACGTGAGTTCGACCTCGGAGAGATTGCTGATACAATTGGCCATGCACTCACAGATTTGCTGCTCTCTCGGCAGGAGGAGGATATTTATACTGAGATGAACCAGCGCTTCGTCGCAAGCATCGCGAAGAGCGTGGGCGAAGTTCTGGCCAAGCAGATTGAGCAAGGCAACGCCCTCAAGCTTTCGAGCTACGACATCCATCTTTTGATCGAAAAGGCATTGATTGAGAACGATGCGCACGATGTGGCAAAGAGTCTGGTTTTCGGAAGAGGCAAAGGTGCGGAATCCGAAGTGCGTGCACCTGTTTCGATACGGTTAATTCGCCGGAACGGACAAGTTGTGCCGTGGAGCGAATCGAAGATCGAAGTCGCGGTGCGTAAGGCCTTCCTTTCGCTTCACCTGGACTCTAATCCGGCGGTCGATATAGCCCGCGCTGTAACCGACCGGCTTAACCGCGACGGGCAGGCCTTCATAAATATCGAAGATGTGCAGGATGCGGTGCAGGAGGAAATGATGCGCCAGGGACATTTCAAGGTAGCCGAGGCCTACATCCTGTATCGGGCACACCGTTCCCGTTTGCGAGAGGAGGAGGGAGTTGTCCCTGCTACGGACAATCAGCAGGACTCCATGATCGTTTTGACCGAAGCGAACGGCGAGACGAACTTCTGGGACGGGATTGACCTGCGCCGCCGCATCGAGTTCGCGACCATTGGATTGGAGTTGAGTGCATCCAGCGAGGACATCGAAAAAGAACTGCGGCGCTCGCTTTATCCTGAGATGAAGCGGTCCGACCTGAAGAAGACGATCATTCTGAACGCAAAAGCGCTTATCGAGCGGGACGCGGACTTCGCCCGATTTGCCGGTCGGATTCTTTTGACCTATATCTACGAGGAGGTGCTCGATTGGGATATTGTTCGGGACGGAGTCGGGCAACTGAAAGAAGCCCATCGCCGCGGGTTCAAGACCTACCTGAAGCGCGCGATCGAGATTGAACGCGTCAATCCCAAGCTGCTCGATTATGATTTTTCCAAGATCTCCGAAGCGTTAGACCCTTCTGCCGATCTGGACTTCGACTACCTCGGAGTGCAGACACTTTATGATCGTTACCTCATCGTGGATAAAACGAGCAAGCAGCATCGGCGGCTTGAGGTGCCGCAGTATTTTTGGATTCGGGTAGCCATGGGTCTCTTCCATGCCGAGAAAACCGGTCGTGAAGACTATGCGATCAGCCTGTATAATCTCTACAAGAGCCGCCGCTTCTGTTCGTCCACTCCGACACTCTTCAACTCCGGCACGCTCCACTCGCAACTCTCATCCTGCTATCTTTACAAGGTAGATGACAGCATCGAGTCGATCATGCACCGCGGAATTGCGGATAACGCGTTCCTCTCCAAGTGGGCAGGCGGCCTGGGTGGATCCTGGACAGCAGTCCGCGGCACTGGAGGGTTTATCAAAGGGACAAACGGCGAATCGCAAGGTGTTATCCCGTTCCTGAAGTTGCACAACGACCAACTGGTTGCTGTAAATCAGGGTGGGAAGCGCCGCGGTTCCGGGTGTGCCTACCTCGAGACCTGGCACAACGACTTGCACGACTTTCTCGAGCTGCGCAAGAACACCGGCGATGACCGGCGCCGTACCCATGACATGAATACGGCGAACTGGATCCCCGATCTTTTCATGAAACGAATGGAAGCCCGCGAGCACTGGACGCTCTTCCACTCGAACCAGACCCCCGATTTGCACGAACTCTACGGTAAGGCCTTCGAAGAGCGTTACTGCGAATACGAGGCGATGGCCGAGCGGGGCGAGATCTTCGGACAAAAACTCCCGGCAATCGACCTCTGGAAGTCCATGTTGCGGATGATTTTCGAAACCGGGCATCCATGGATCACCTTCAAGGATCCCTGCAATGTGCGTAGCCCGCAGGACCATTGTGGGGTGATTCACAGCTCGAATCTTTGCACTGAAATCACACTCAATACGAGCCACGAGGAAACCGCCGTCTGTAACCTCGGCTCGGTTGTGCTCGACTCGCATCTGGATGAAGATGGAAACCTCGATCACGAAAAACTGCGCGAAACAATCCGCATCGCGGTGCGCGCCCTGGATAACGTGATCGACATCAACTTCTACCCAACCGAATCGGCACGGACGTCGAACATGCGTCACCGTCCGATCGGTCTCGGAGTAATGGGGCTGCAAAATGCACTCTTCAAGAAGAACATCGCCTTTGCCTCGCAGGCCGCCGTTGAGTTCAACGATGAATTCATGGAAGCCATTGCTTACTACGCCTACGAGGCATCATCCGAACTGGCGGCTGAACAAGGCACCTACAGTTCCTACAAAGGCTCGAAGTGGGATCGTGGATTGATGCCACAGGATACGCTTGATCTGCTCGAAGCAGAGCGCGGTGTTAAGATCGAAGTTCCCCGTGCCGGAAAGATGGATTGGAAACCGCTTCGAGAGAAGATTGCGAAAAACGGTATGCGTAATTCAAACGTGCTCGCGATCGCACCGACGGCCACCATTTCAAACATCATGGGCACCACGCCCTGTATCGAACCGACCTACAAGAACCTCTTTGTGAAGAGCAATCTTTCCGGTGACTTTATCGTGCTCAACGGAGAGCTCGTGCGCGATCTGAAGGCAAGAGGGCTCTGGAGTAAGGAGATGCTGGATCAAGTGAAATACTTTGATGGTGAGCTTCAGTCGATTGATGGCATTCCCGAGGACATCCGCGAGAAATATAAGACAGCCTTCAATATCGATTACAAATATTTCATCGATGCCGCTGCCCGGCGCCAGAAATGGATTGATCAGGCGCAGTCGGTTAACCTCTTCCTGGCCGAGGCCGACATCAAGACGCTCTCACATATGTATCGTGATGCCTGGCACAAGGGTTTGAAGACGACTTACTACCTGCGCACACTCGGCGCTTCAAACATTGAGAAGGCAACGACCAGCGTGAAGAAGGAAGTGCGCGGCCGGGCCGGTCAAGCAGAGGCACCCACTGCTAAGAAAGAGTTCTCGGAGGCTGAGAAAAAGGCCTGTTCGCTCGAAGCCATGATGAACGGCGGTGAGTGTGAAGCCTGCCAGTAATCAAATCTGTTCTTAGGGAACGAGCCGCATTTTCCCATAGGGGAGATGCGGCTTTTTTATGTCTTCAGCCGACCCGCAGACTTGACGATAGATTTTGATTGGCTCGAAAAATCAACGGCTTAAGTTTTGGTCCTCGATTTTTCGTTTCGTTTTTAACCCGAATGATACAAACGAGTTTTTTAAAGATGGGGCGCCATTCCTACGATGCCAGTGCGGTCAAAGGCAAGAGCAGTGGCCTAGGCGATGAAAATTGAAACGATGACGATGAATAGGAGGAGGAGCCATGATGTTAGGAGTGGTGATTCAGGTCGGGGGAGACACGTGAGCAGGGTTGAGTTGAACCATGGCGAGAAGCGGGCGGTGGTCGGAAGCGTTGGCGGCCGGAGCGCTGTCGATTCGTTGAAAAACCGTCGATTGGTAATGGCCGCGGATCGCGACCCGGTCGAGTGCCAGGAGCGGGCGTCGGCTGGGGAAAGTCGGGATTGTCGAAATTTCCGAAAAGTGTTGGCGCAGGGTGCGCATCAGCCGTGTCATCGGTCGCCATTCGTTCAAGTCCCCCATCAGAACCTGTAGTGCATCGCGGTGGCGGTCATCGGCTGTGGCGAGGATGTTAGAAAGTTTTTCGATTTGCTTCCAGCGCTCGGCCCCGGCCAGTCCGAAATGGGTGCAGCAGACATCGAGCGAGCCGGCGGGATGTTCGATGTGGAAGCGCAGGGCTTTTCGCGGCTCCCGCCCGCCGAGCTCAATCTCCTGAACCTCGGTCGGTGGGATGCGAGAGAGAAGGGCGATGCCATAAGCGCCCTCTGGCTTTTCCAGGGTTTGTGCGTGGTGGACAGTCTGGTAGCCCGCGTCCCGCAGAGTTTCGAGGAAGCGGACTCGCTGCCTGCGGTCATCGACGACTTCCTGTAGGGCCACGACATCGGCATCGCTCGCCTCAATCACGCGGCAGATGGCATCAGCATCGTAGCGCCCGGACCGGCCCACGCAGCCATGCACATTGTAGGTCAAGAATCGCAGCGTCATGAGGCAAAGCGTTTGCGGACCCACACTGCGAGCCCGATGATGAGTGCCGCGAGGAGGATGAAGGGTAGCCAGTGATCCCAGGCCGGTTCCTGGACGGCTCTCTTGAAATAGGTGGTTGCAAGGACAACAGCCACGACTCCGGGGAGCATGCCGAGCGCTGAGCCCAGCATGAAGATGCGGAAACGCAGGCCGGAAACTCCGGCCACCAGATTAATGAGTCCGAAAGGAGCGACGGGCAAAACTCGGATCACGACCATCGAGCCGACGCCACGGTTCCGCAGGGACTCGATGATCGTATCCAGCCGCTCGCCGATGATGCGGCGCACCAGTGGCTTGCCCAGGTAATGACCCATGCCGAAAGAGAGTGCGCCCGAGATCATGCAACCGATAAATCCGCAGCCGATGGCGACCCATGAGCCGAAGGTGAGGGCGGTCGCGATGAGTAAAAGATTGATCGGCACGGCGATGACGCCCCCGGCGATGAAGAGCAGCAGGACGAGGGGCAGGGCAGCGGGGTGATCCTGCAGCGAGGTGAAAAGGCTGGTGGCTTCTTCCTGTCCTAACGCGGAATCCCAGAGCTGGGCAATGGCGAGGCCAGCTACGATGAGAACAAGGATCCAGCCGATGATTTTGATCGTTTTTAGAATCGAGGAGGAGCGTTTATCCTTCCAGTAGAGCTCGCCCTGTGCCTCGAGAGCTTCCCAGACATGGTGAACCGGGCTGAGTGGCTCGTCGGGGTCGAGGAGCTTGGAATCGGCCATCTGCCGCTCGATCTTATTCGCACAGGCCGTTTTCAGAGGTTCCAGCCGGTTTGTTCCGGAGCCGTTCAGTTGGTCGATGGTGGGAATCAGGCGGCCATTCGCCCCGAGAGCCTCGCCGACCTCGGATGTCTCGCAGTCGAGGTGCGTGGCGAGCAGTTGCTCCTCCAGCTTCTGCGGGAAAAGCCCGGCCTCTGCTTCGAGTAGGATTAAGTTCAACTCGGAATCAACCCGCATGGAACGGTTACTTAAATTAGCGGAGCCGTGGGTGAGGATGCGGTGGTCGACGATCATCAGCTTGGCATGCACATAGATCTGGGTGGCCTCCTCGCCTTCTCCGGCCGACGGATAATAGCAGCGGAAGCGGTCGAACTGGTCCGCTTCACGCAGTTTCTCAAGGAGCCGGTTTCGAACGATGCCCATGGTGGACTCAGCGGCCCAGGCGACCTTCCGCGTGAGAATCAGGATGATCTCGGGACCGTTGTCTTCCCGCAGGCGCTCGCAGAGAGCATCCACGATGACCTGTGAACTGAGATACTGGTTCTCGATGTAGATCGATTGTTCGGCGCAGCGAATCATTTCGAGGTAAGACGCCTCGATTTGGTGGATGGCCGGACTCGATTGATATTTTGCGTAGGTTAAGGCGAAGGCGACATCATTATCCTCAAATGCCACCGGCACCGATTCCGGCCAGACCGGCTCACTTTCTTCTTTTTCCAAAGGTGGCAGCTTGTGTCCGGTGGCGCGCTCCCAGCGATTGTTTGCAAGTTCGCGTAGTGTCTGTGCGGCTGGGCCGGAGACGACCATTTGCAAGTCGTGGTAGGGCTGGTAGGGCTTGTCTTTTGGGTCCTTGCGTCGGGGATCCGCGGCCTTGTGTGATGGACTGTCCCAGCGCCAGGCCGCGATGTCGAGCCCACCGCACATGGCGAGAGCTCCATCGACCACCAGCAGTTTCTGGTGGTGGGATGCCCCGGTGGGGAGTTTGTTATCGGTAACCAGTTTGAGCCGGGGATGTTTAGACTGGCCAAGATTTGTAAAGGGCAGCCACTCGCGCTCGGCGGCGTAGATGACGGAGAAATCCCAGAGCAAAATGTGGATGGTCAACTCGGACCGTTCCTCCAGAATGGCGAGGAGGAAGTCCGAGAGCTTGGAGGGATAGCCATCGTCGTCCTCGGGATCGCGTATCATCTCCACCGTCTCACAGAGATCCCAAGCCAGCAGCACGACCTCTTTTCGGGCGGATCGCACCGCTTCCCGAAAGGCCCGAAAATAGCCCTGACCACTGAGCGCGACCCCACCGCGGGCGATGCTGCTTTGTTTCCAGCAGTTTTCGCCGGGAATAAAGGTAGGGACCGGGTCCATACTTAGAGGGCATGGCATTGTCCGATTGTTGCAAATATAATCCCAGCTTAGGTGGATTTCATGTCCTACGTTTTAGGACGTTTGCCTTATCGCAGGAGGACGAGCGGTCGTTGCCCGGAACTGGGAAACGTCCTTCCAATCGGGCATCCATTCGATGCATCCGATGGTATTTGCATTTCTGGCGGGAGTGGGGTTCTGTTCGATCGGCGCGTCTTAATGCCGATCGGTTTACGGTGTGTGATCGTGGGTGGTCCGCGTAGTCGGCCGGTGACCTTCCTTTATAAATAGTGATATAATGTTCACTATTTATTTGCCATGGTGCCGCTGCCGATTTTGATAGGGAGTATGGCAGGAAAAGGTGCAGACGATACGTTCCGGACGTTCCGGGAGGCTGCAGATCGGGTCGGTCTGTGTCCGGCAACGGCTTTGCTTGATCCGGCGGAGCACCAGCAGGGAGCCGCAGCGGAGGGGGATCGGGCCGCAGCGGCGGGGCGGATCCCTCAAAACGCCTTCGATCTATCCGGCGAGAGCTGGCGTTTGCCCAAGCGGCAGCTGTTGGAGTGTGTCTGCGCCGGTGCCTCGGTCGGCGGGCAAAGTCTCCTCGAGTGTCTCCTGCGGGCCAAGTGGGAATCGGGAGTCTTCAGTGCTGTGATCGACGCGGCTCACGCGCTGGACCCGGCTAGTTTGGGCTCGGATCTGAGTGAGCGTCTCCTCTGGGTTCAGGTAAAGGGCGTGCAGCAGCTGGTCCGGGCGCTGGATTTGCTCTTGCGCGATGACAATTTTGCATTGGTGGCGGCGGATCTGCGGGGCCTGCCAGCCCGGGAGATTCATGCGATTCAGCCTTTTTCCTGGTATCGGCTGCAGCGTCTGGCCCATCAGCGGGCCGGCGGCTGTGTTATCTTTTCCGATCTGCCGTCGGTGCGCTGCGCGGACCATCGGGTGCTGCTGTCGCAGCCACGGAGTCTGGACGATCTGGACCGTCGCCGGATCGATCTGCTGGACGATCTGGAAGGCTCGGTCCGGCTGCACAATCGGGGGCAGGTGTTGGCGGTCTAGACCCCGGGTCGGTTCTCCGCAAGTCCGGCCCGGGGTAAGGGAAGCCGGGTGCCAAGCGTGGTGGATAGGAGTCTGCTAAGAGTTATGTATTTGTTTATCGAGATTGAGAATTTTCGCCTCTTCGCGGCGCTGCGGGCCTCGCGCCGGAAGCTTCGTGGGCCGGTGGTGCTGGTTGATGCGGAGGGGCGAGTTGCCGAACTGAACAGCGCGGCGCAGGGGAAACAGATTCTTCCGGGTATGACAATGGCGCGGGCGCTCTCGCGCTGTGGTGGGGTCGAGGTGGTGCACGCCAATCCGCGCGCGGAAAGTGCGGCCGTGCGTATTCTTTGGAATGCGGCCTGGCAGATCACGCCACAGATTGAACTGGGCTCCGGCGGCTCCCTCGGGAGTGCTACACTGGAACTGGTGCGTCCGGATTTCGAGCGACTGAGCGGGCAGGCTGCCTTGCTGATTCGTCGTCTGCGGCGCTGTGGCCTGCCGGCCCGCGCAGGTGCGGCTTCTACGCCGGATTGGGCTCTACTTGCTGCGACTGCGGCCGAGCGTTTTCAGTTTAAACTCGTGCCGAGTGGAGCGCGGATGCGTGAACTCCTAGCTTATCTGCCGCTACAGACCTTGCATGGTTTGAGCGCGAGTGCCTGCCGGATTCTGGAGGGATGGGGGATCCGTTCACTTGCGGCAATGGCAGAGCTGCCCCGCCAGTCTTTGGGGGAACGCCTCGGGCCGGCCGGCCTGGAGGCCTGGGATCTGCTTAACGGCAGGCGACACCGAGTTCTGCGGTTTGAAGAACTGAAGCCGGACTTCCGGGAGTCCTTCGACCCGGAAGAGCCCCTTCAGGGTCTGGAGGCCTTGGGCTTTTTGATTCACCGTGCGGCCGAAGCGCTGCAGCTCCAGCTTGAGCAGGCGGGCAAGGTGGCGTCTTCAGTTCATCTGGATCTCTGGATTGAGCGCGGGGAGCCGTATCACAAATCGATTCGATTACCTGAGGCGACCAACCAGGCGGCACTCCTGGAGCGCCTGCTTCGCAATCATCTGGAACAGGTGCGCTTGACGGGCGCAGTCAGTAAATTTCAGCTTGCGGTGGATCCGGTGAACCCGCTTTCGCGTCAAGCGGGACTCTTCGAGCGCAGCGTGCGCAATCCATGGCGCCTGCAGGAGACGCTCGACCAACTCGCCGGTCTTGTCGGCACGGAATGCTTCGGCTCACCCCGTGTTTTGCAGACGCACCGGCCCGATGCGCATGAGCTGGAGCCGCTCTCTGCAGAGCTTGAATCGACCGGCTTATCTCAAAGTGTTGAGCTGGGTGGACCGCCGCGCATGGGGCCGCCGTTGCGTCGTTTCCGGCCGCCGTTGCGTGCCCGCGTCCTACTCGAAAAGAAGCGACCCGCGCATATCGAATGTGCTTTGGTCAGCGGGCCGGTGCGGCATTTTAACGGGCCGTATTCTCTAAATGGAGATTGGGCGGAAGCCGAGGCCTGGTCGCTCTGCGAGTGGGATGTGGAGATCGAAGGCGCCGGTGTGTATTGCCTGAGCCGCGATGCCGAGCGTTGGCAAATCGTGGGGGCTTATGACTGATGTTTCATGATTTGAACAGGAGTTCGCAAAGTGTCGACGGATATAATTGTAACAAAAATTTGGATACAAATTCAAGGAGCGCGATCTGATGGAGGAGAGCTACGTTGAGTTACACGCCCGCAGTGCTTTCAACTTTCTGCGGGGGGCCTTGCCGCCGAAGGCGATGGTTCGCGAGTTTCGCGAGTCGGGGATCACGGCGGCGGCGATGCCGGACCGGAACGGGCTTTACGGTGCGCCGGATTTTCAGTTTGCGGCGGAGGCGCTCGGGTTCGAGGCGATTATCAGTGCCGAGGTCACTCTCGCGCGCGGGCTCGAGCACACTTGGTTGGATGGGGATTATTTGGGGCACTTACCGGTCCTGGTCGAAAACCGGACGGGCTACCAGAATCTCTGTCGTTTATTTACGCAGATGCACCTGCGTTGGCGCAAGGACTCAGGCTCTTTGCCTGGAGAGAGTGATGCCTATCCTGCGGCGGCGCTCGAAGAACTGGCGGCGCACAGCGAGGGCTTGATTGCGCTGACTGGAGACAGCGAGGGACCGCTCGCGCTCGCCTGGGCAGCCGGTGGTGCGCCTGCGATGGAGCGTGCGCTCGATGCGCTTGTTGCGATTTTTCCAAAGGGGCGGCTCTATGTCGAGATCCAGCGGCACCTCATGCGGAGCGAGCGCCACTATAACCGCGCGCTGATTGAACTTGCCACCTATAAGGGGTTGCCGCTACTGGCAACGAACGGACCAGCCTATGCGACCTCGACAGGCCGCGCCGTGATTGATGTCTTTACCTGTCTTCGGCACCACACCACGCTGGATCGCGCGGGCCGGCTGATCGAGGCGAACACCGAGAAACGCATCAAGTCGCCCGGCGAGATGCGCGCGCTCTTTACGGATCAGCCCGAGGCCATTGAAAATACGGTGCGACTGGCAGGACGGCTGCAGTTTCGCTTGCGGGACCTCGGTTACCACTTCCCCCGGTATCCGGTGCCGGAGGGAGAGAGCATGGATAGTTTTCTGCGTAAGCTCACCCTCTTCGGTGCGCAGAACCGCTACGGCTCGATCAGCCGCAAGGTGCGCCAGCAGTTGGAGCACGAACTCGCGATCATTCAAAAGCTCGGGTTTGCCGGTTATTTTTTGATCGTATGGGATATTACAAACTTCTGCACCGAGCGTGGTATCCTTTGTCAGGGCCGGGGTAGTGCGGCCAACAGCGCGGTTTGCTATAGTCTGGGCATAACGGCCGTGGATCCGATTGCTGGAGGGCTTCTTTTTGAACGGTTTCTGAGCGAGGGGCGAAAAGGCTGGCCGGATATCGATATCGACCTGCCGAGCGGCCCGCGGCGCGAGTTGGTCATCCAGGAAGTTTACCAGCGTTATGGAAAGCATGGTGCCGCTATGACGGCCAATGTGAATCACTACCGCGGCCGGTCTGCCATGCGCGAGATCGGCAAGGTGCTCGGCTTGCCGATCGACATCATCGAGCGGTTCAATGCTCTTTTCGCCCGAGGCGACTTTCCGCATACGCTCAAGATGATTGACCAGATCAAGCAGGCCGGCCTCGACTGGAATAACCCGCGCCACCGGGCCGCGCTCACCACCTTCAACGCCGTGACCG
>Ga0102948_1000574_pt1 | contig 14440 bp, 14 predicted proteins | sample SalPonA_A_H2O_MG_FD_78211 | JGI IMG/M metagenome (GOLD analysis project Ga0102948, IMG submission 78211) | Water microbial communities from South San Francisco under conditions of wetland restoration - Salt Pond MetaG R2A_A_H2O_MG | ecosystem: Environmental > Aquatic > Non-marine Saline and... | reverse complement strand
GTGACTAAAGGTGTTTGTCGTTACACATCAAACTTCACAGTACCAGACCCAGACTTCCCAGAATTTTAACGGAGCGATAACATGGCAGATACCACAACCACCACGTATAGCTTAACTAAGCCAGAAGTTGGCGCATCTGCCAACACTTGGGGTACTAAGCTAAACGCTAATTTAGACACGATTGATGACCTGCTTGACGGTACTACAGGCATATCCCCTAAAACCATTCAGTTGAAGGAAAGCTACGCGACCTTCACAAGCTCATCAAACGCAGCTACAGTAGATTGCTCTACGGCTACAGTATTTGCTCATACGCTCACAGAGGACACTACACTAACTTTCTCTAATCCACCAAGCACTGGTACGGCTTACGGTATGGTGATTAAGATTGTGCAGGATGCTGGCGCTTCAGGTTATACAGTGACATGGCCAGCGAGCGTTATTTGGCCATATGGCTCTGCACCAACGCTGACATCGACAGCTTCTGCTGTTGATTTGTTCGTGTTTATTACACACGATGGTGGCACTACTTGGGTGGGTATAACCTCAGGGCAGGACTTTTCCTAATGTCTATTTCAAGGCTAGCTACTAAGCAATATTCGGTGGAGCCTGACGTTTCAGGCTGTATCTTTAACGGTGCAGGTAGCGATGGGCTGACTAGAAGTATATCGCTTGCTGCAACAACTCAGGTTACCGTCAATTTTATAGTAAGGCCGAGAACAACAGACTTTACTTATATATGGAACGTTCAGCAAAGTTCAACTTTAGGCGACAACTCACACGTTATTAATATCAATAGCGGCACAACTCTTGATGCGTTTTTTAGGAATACCGCAGGTACAGAGGTATTTCGTATGCAATATGCGGGTCTGACCCTAACTAACGTCTATCACATAACCTTTTCTTTCGATACGTCAAATACAAGTAAAAGACATTTGATTGTGAATGGGGTTGACGTTACAGGTTCGGCATCTTTTCTTGATTATGGCGGCACTATAGAAAGTGCAAGTTCTAGAGATACAGACATCATGCACTTTGATGAGCTGTCTAGGTATCCGTATGGTGATTTGGGCGAGTTTTATTACGATAACGCGTACATGGATTTAAGCTCAAGCAATCCATTCTTAATCCCCGGAACACTTTCACCTAGAAACTTGGCACAGGTGATTTCCGCGACAGGAGTTACGCCTGATATAGCTTTACCTATCAATATTTCTGATCCGGGCAACAATCTGGGCACCGCAGGTGACTTTACGCTTGTAGGCTCAATAGATGAAGCAACATTTTATTAAGTAAGAGGCTGATATGAGCGTAAAATACGTAAAAGCATCAAAAGCCGGAGAAGTGATATTTCCTTACACGGTTTTAGAGTTGAGAAAAGAAAACCCTAACGTGTCTTTTCCATCTGTTCCTAATGAAAAGTCTTTGGCTCGCTACGGTGTCTTCCCAGTTGATGTGCCAGAGCCAGATTACAACCCTGTCTCTGAAACTTTGGTTTATGACAATAAGCCTAAGCGTGCTAATGGTGTATGGACACTTGGTTACAGGTTGACTCCTCTAGCGCAATCAGAGCGCGAAGCCAACAAAAAGCAGTTCAAGGTCGGCTATAGGGAGCTTGTAGAAGGCTTTATGGACGATCAAGCTAAGGAAGCTGGTTTCCGTGATATGGCTACGCTTCTAAGCTATAAAGGTAGTAGCTACTACAACGATGCTGCAGTTGCCGCCTTTAATTGGCGTGAAGGTATATGGGCTACGGTTGAGCCTTTAATACAGCAAGCCAACGATAAAGGCGAGCGTCTAGATATTAGAGCAGTAATCGCTACCTTACCGACACTAAGCGTATAGGTGAAGTATGTATGTAAAAGCAAGCGGGAATACAGTCGAGATATACCCATACTCAATCGGCTTACTGCGAAAAGACAACCCCAATACATCATTCCCTAAGAGTCCGACTGATGAGTTATTAGCGGATTGGGGTGTTTATCCTGTCACTATCGCTGACAATCCAGCGTATGATGAAAACACACAGCAAGTTGTTACAGCGTCTGAACCTACGCTTGTGAACGGCGTCTGGACTCTTACTAAAAGCGTTGAATCTTTATCTGCTGAAGATCAGCAAGCTAAAGTAAAAGCTAAGATGGACACCTACTCAGCGGCTGTGCAGAATCTTCTAGACAATACAGCTAGGGAGAAAGGTTACGATAGCCTTATCTCTATGGTTAGTTACGCTAACAGCACTAAAGCTAAGTGGGCTGCTGAAGCAACGGCAGCTATTGAATGGCGCGATAGCTGTTGGAACGAAGCTTTGGTTCAGATGGGTAAATACGTAGCGTCTGGTGTCGAACCAACGCTAGAAGAGTTTATAGCGGCAATGCCGGAACCGAACTGGCCAGCTTAAGGATGTGAGACTATGCCTTTAATTACGCTAGATATACCTGCTGGTGTGTATAAAAACGGTACAGACTACCAAGCATCTAATCGGTGGAATGACTCTAATTTGGTACGCTGGATAGACAATGCAGTACGTCCTGTGGGCGGGTGGTCGCAGAAGTCTGCAACGGCTACTGCATCTATTTGCCGCTCTATGTACGCATGGTCTGACAACTCGCTTGATCGTTATATCGCTGCAGCTACACACGAAAAGCTATACATTTATGATCAGGAAGGCGCGCAGTACGATATCACACCCGCTGGATACTCTACTGGGCGTGAGTCTGCTGTAGCTAACACTGGTTATGGTGCACTTAACTATGGTGAAGATGCATACGGTACCGAGCGAAACGATAGTACCCAAACGCTACCTGCTACAACTTGGAGTTTAGATAACTGGGGTGAATATCTTGTTGGTTGCGCTACTGAAGATGGTAAGCTTTATGAGTGGCAGCTTGATCTTGTTGGGCCTACCGCAGCGGCAGTAATCTCGAATGCACCAACTAACTGCCGTGGCCTGCTGGTGACTGAAGAACGATTCCTAATGGCTCTAGGTGCTGGGGGTAATCCGCGTAAACTCCAATGGTCTGATCGTGAAGACAATACCACTTGGACACCTGCTGATACCAATGAAGCTGGCGATATTGAGCTACAGACTGATGGTTATATCCAGTGCGGATTAAGGGCGCGTGACCAAGCAGTCATCTTAACCACGACTGATGCTCACACAGCAACATACATTGGCCCACCGTTTGTCTACTCTATTCAGCGAGTAGGTACGGGTTGCGGTGTCATATCGCCTAAAGCTGCTGTGACATTCTCAGGAGGTGTCGTATGGATGGGTCGCCAAAACTTCTTCGTTTACTCAGGCGGTCAGGTGCAAAAGCTACCTTCTGAAGTATATGACCACGTATTCGCTGACATCAACCGAGATTACGCAACTCATGTTTTTGCATTGCAAAACTCTAGGTTTTCAGAAGCATGGTTTTTCTACCCTAGTGCAAACTCCACAGAGAATGACCGCTATGTAGCATGGAACTACGACACCAACACTTGGACGATAGGCACATTAGTACGTACAGCAGGGATAGATCAGGGTGCGTTTATTAACCCTATCTGGGCAGACCCAAGCGACAAACATCTATACGAGCATGAGGTTGGTTGGACGCACACTGGCTATGATGTGTACATTGAATCTGGCCCTATTTCTATAGGTAATGGTGATCAAGTCGCAGTAGCAACTGAGCTAATTCCAGATGAAAATACGCAAGGTTCGGTTGAGGCTACGTTTAAAACGCGATTTCATCCCAACGACACAGAGCGCACCTATGGGGCGTATACTTTAGCTAACCCTAGTCCAGTACGCTTTACAGGGCGACAAATCAGGATGCGCCTAGAAGGTACAGATAACACAGATTGGCGCGTAGGTAGGATGCGTCTAGATATTGCAGGGGGTGGTAGGCGATGAGTATTCGCAGACCGCCTACACCTACTGTCGGCGCTATAGATCGCTGGGCTGAGCGTCTTGTCAACTACATGCTAGGTATAGCTGACAAGTTGCGATTTAAAGTATCTACCGATACGCCTTCCGAGAACGGCATCCTGTTATGGGATGAGGCTAACGGCTACCCAGTCGTATCTAAGAATGGTGTGTTTAGGCAGATAGTCCTAAAAGACGGTGAAGCCGCTCTGGGTGTTTCTACAACTCAGACAGCAGCATCCGCTAACACTGCCTATGCACTGACCTATACAGGAACAACAGACGACAGCATCTCACTGTCAGGCTCACAGATAACCTTTGATGAAGGCGGGTCTTACTTGGTGTCGTTCTCAGCACAGATAACGTCTAGCTCTAGCTCGACTGTAGACTTCTACTTCTGGCCCCGTATTAACGGGGTGGATATTACAGGCTCTACAATGAAAAACTCACTACATCAGAGTAGTTCTAACTTGGTAGTTAGCCGAGCGGCTATCATCTCGGTCAGTGCTGGGGATTATTTGGAAGCGATGTGGGCAGTCAGTAGCACGAGTGGATCATTGACCGCTAACGCAGCGACAGGGTTTTGCCCAGCTACACCTGCATCAACATTAGCAATTACGAGAATTAGCGGATAATTTGCGCTAGAATTAACTAAATACATACTCAGGGACGCGGATTGCACTTGAGTCAAATCAGAGGAAAGATTCATGGCCCTTTTAGATTTCTTATTTGGCTCGGAAGAAACTAAGCAAGAGCTGCCTAAGTGGTATGAAGATGCCGCTAAAGACAATATTGCTCGCGCACGCAATATCGCTGATATGGGCTACATGCCCTACTACGGTGTCGATGTTGCGGGCTTCACACCGATGCAACAGTCTGCGATGCAGAACACCAACGACTTAGCACGCTCGTTTGGAATGAGCGTTGCTGATCAGCCTTCACCTTACAACATGGTCACTGACCCTACCACAGGGATTCAGGGCTACCGCTCAGGTGATATCTTCGACCAAGCACGTAACGAGCTGAAGCAACGCGCGCCAGCACAGTACGACTACTACAACTCAATGGTCATTGATCCTGTTACTGGGGAGTACGGATCACGCACGGGTGTCGGTGAGGTGCTTGGGTTGCTAGATGAAATTGGGGTTGATACCAAAGACATAAATGCAAATACCTCTAGTAGCGAGGTTAATACAAATAGCGGTGGTCCTCTTGTGCCGCAGTCTGGTTTATCTGGTGATTGGATCAATAAGCTGCGCGGACTTTCTGAAAATCCTTTGATGAGGATGGGGCCGCTATCTGGCTTGCTTGCTTTGCTTGCAGGTAAGTACGCTGATCACTACGCTGGCGACTACGGAAAAGAAGGTCAACCCGGAGTATATGGTGATGATATGTTCTACAGATCAACCATGTCTCCTGATACAGGGGACAATTTAATGCCAACGCCTGTTCGCGGTTCTGAGTTTTATAGCTCTGATGAAGCAAAACGCAACGCTACCTCGGCAGATAGCGCAAAGGCTGCGCTTGATCAGGCGCGTGCTACCATAACTGTGAGTGATGGTGGTGAGCCTACCTATAGCTCTGGTCGTGGCTCATTAGGTGTAGGCGGCGGTAATTCCTCACGCGGCTACACTACAGGAGGTTGGTAATGGCTGATTTAAATAGTATATACAACCAGCTTTTAGGTCGAGACATAGGCGCAGAAGGGCAGCGTTATTGGGGCGATAAGCTAGCGCAGGGATGGTCAACTGAAGACGTAATGGCGAGCATTAAGCAAAGTCCCGAATACCAGCAGCGTCAGCAGTCAACCACTAATGCAAGGACTACATACACAGATCAACAGATACGCGATTACGTCAATAATAACTATGGCAATTTATCGGGTACTGAGCTACACCGCGCTGTTGCAGATGCTGCCAATAAGTTTGGTGTATCAGCGGCTCAGCTTGGACGTGCTTTTGATTATAGCACTGCTGAAGTGGATAACTTTGCTCGCAACGCTGGCAGAACTATCGATAGAAACCTTACAACGGGCTCACAAATATCTGACTCCAATATCCGCAGGTATGTGCAGGATCTTCAGGACACAGGGCTATCTGGTGATGAGCTAGGGCGCGCTGTATATTCTGCGGCTCAGAAGTACGGTATTGATGAGAACCAGTACGCCAAGGCAATGGGGCTATCAGTTGATGAGATACGCGGCTGGATTCAGGATCAGGGTCTAGGGTCTTTATCAAATGTAGGCCCAGCAGAAGCGATGCAGTCTGCCATACGCGGCACCTATGATGCCATGTCGTATGATCCTCAGCAGGTTAAGGCAACGAACTATGACCCTGCACAGGTAGCGACTACCGACCTTAGCGCGTACATGAACCCATACACGCAGGAGGTTATTGATCGCTCAATGGCTGACCTTGAGCGTGCTCGACAGGGTAATATCAACAACCTCGGATTCTCAGCCAGCCAAGCGGGTGCGTTTGGTGGTTCACGTCACGGTGTGGCTGAAGCACTGACCAACGAAGGCTTTGCTACCCAAGCAGGTAATCTAGCGGCTGGTCTACGCCAGCAGGGTTTTAACACTGCACTGGGTCAGGCTCAGTACGATGTAGGCGCTCAGAACACAGCACTTCAGTTTGGTGCTCAGCAGGGCATGAACGCTCAGCAGCTTAACCAAGCGGCAGGACTTCAGGGTGCTCAGCTTAATATGAATGCAGCTAACCAGCTAGGTCAGCTCGGCAACTTGGGCTTCACGCAGCAGCGCACATTGAGCAACGATATGTTCAATCAGGGTCTAGCACAGCAACGGCTTAACCAGCAGGCGCTAGATGCAGCTATGAGGCAGTATCAGGGTTGGACTGGATATCCAGCGTACGGCTTAGGATTGTCTGGTAGCGTGATGCCCGGATCTACAGGTGGTACGACTACAGTAGGTGGAAGCCCCGGATTGGTTGGTGCCTTAGGTACAGGCGCATTTATTGGCGGTCAGCTCGGCTGGTTCGGTTAAGGAGTAATTGAATGTCTAGTGCTTACGAATACCTTGATCCAACATCATTAGGTATATTGAGAAACGCTTACCGCCAGCAAGCACATGCTGGTAAATACGGCACGCTTGAGGACATGCCTCCTGAGGCGCTTGAGATTCTGTTACGTCTTGCTGAAGAAGATAAGATGGGTGACGGTAGCTTAGGCACAGGTGGTGTACCTCGTACTCCGCCGAGAGGTGACGGCAGCTTAGGTGCAGCTATGGGCGCTCGCCCGCCCAGTTCAACGCGTATGGGTGACGGTAGCTTAGGCGCTGGTCTAAATACAATGCGACTTGAGCGCGGTCTAGCAGGTGGCACTGGTGCGCCAGCTAAACCACCAGTAGCTACACCTAAGGTAACGCCACCAAGCGCACCAGTGCCGTCTCCAGAAGCGCCTAGTCGCGTCAACTACAGCGCATTTGAGCAACCAGATAAGTCAAGCGGCATTAACCAATCTGACCTTCTCACTGGTATCGGCGCTGGTCTACTGAGTCTATCTAACCGTAGTAACCTACAGCAGTTGGGTCAGTTCGGTATGAAGCGACTAGCGGAAGGTAAAGATAAGCGTGAAGCTGAGGCTAAATCTCAGGCTATCGCATCTCGCACTATTCAGTTCTTGAAAGACAACAAGCGCCTTGACCTTGCTGAAGCTGTCAGTATCGGTGCGCTTGATCCAAGAGATTCAGTCACTATGGCGCTCAAGAAAGCTGAGCTACCTGCTGATGTTCAGAAGTACATGTGGCTGATGCAAAACCCAGAGGCGGCTAAATACCTAAGCGGTATCGGTGCTATCGGCGGTAAGGGTACTAACGTTAACATTAACAGTGAAGGTAGCATTCCTGCGGGTTACGAAGTAATACGTGACGCTGAAGGTCGACCAATCCGCATGCAACCTATTCAGGGTAGTCCAACTGAGACTGCGGCTGGTAATGCGGCGGCAGGCATTGTGGAATCTGGCGGTATCGTAATTGACAACATCGACCGACTACAAGAGATCGTAGCTAACGATAGCATACTATCGCCTATCTTTGGCGTTGGTGGTCTTGCAGCATCCTACATTCCGGGTACAAAAAGGCTTGACGCTCAAGCTCTAGCTGATATTATCAAGTCTAACATTGGTTTCGATCAGTTAACTCAGATGCGTAAGGAATCTCCAACCGGAGGTGCATTAGGTCAGGTTACTGAGCGAGAATTAGCGTTCTTGCAGTCCGTACTGACCAACCTGTCATTCTCTCAGTCACAAGAGCAGTTCCAAGAGAACTTGCAGAACTTGCGTGACATATACGCTGACATCATTCGTAAAGCGGCAGAATACCCTAATGCCGAAAAGTACGGCATTAGGTTGCCAGCAAGCGTATCACCTGAGGTTGAGCAAGACCCTCTCGGACTGTTTGATTAAGGCGGCACTATGACTCTTGATGATTTTAGACGCGACAACCCTGAGTACGCTAACACGCCTAATGGTAAGTTAGCGTTTGGTCTTTGGAACAAACACTACAAGGGAAAACTGCCTATGGGTCAGTTCGCTGATAAGCTCGGTCTTAGCAGCGAAGATTTCAAGGGTATGGTCGAGTTCTCTAAGCAGTCTGGATATGAACCAACTGGACGTACCTTTGCTGAAGGATACGAGCCGCCTATGTCTACGGCTCGCGCTGGGTTTCAGGGTATGACCTACGGTGCTGGTGATGAGATCGTGGGCGGTATGACCGCTGGGGTACAGAAACTTCAAGGTGATAAGCGCCCTATCAGCGACTTGTACGGCGCGGCAGTTAAAAACGAGCGTGAGATGCTTGATCAGTACCGTGACGTAAATCCAATGGCGGCTTACGGCACTGAGATAGGAGGGTCATTCCTGTCACCTGCAAACTTACTCAAAGCCCCAGCAGGTTTGTCTAAGTTAGGCTCCACTGGTGAAACTGCCGTTAAAGCAGCGGCTGGATCTGGACTGTACGCGTTCAATGCTGCTGAAGGTGGTGTTGAAGATCGTCTAGCTGAAGTTCCAAAAGCAGCGGCGGCTGGTGCGATATTCGGCGCTGGTACGCAGAAAATGACCGATTGGGCGCTTAAGCTTGGCAACAAGGCGGCAATGCCTTTTGTAGCGTCTCTCAAGAAGCCCAGTGTAGAATCGCTACGCACTGCTAAGAACGCCGCTTATCAAGAAGTTGACTCTATCGGCGGTACCATATTCGGCTTAGACGATATGAGTGCGCTGTACAACAAAGCGTCAAACGTAGCCAAAGCGGCTGACTTCGTGCCGGACGTGCACAAGCGCGTCAACGTAGTGCAGAAGATGCTTGAGAATAAGCAGGGTCAAGCTATGACTTTAGGTCAACTTGATAGACTGCGTCAAGGTATCTGGCGTGTTCACAGCTCAGCTAAACCTGACGAGCAATACATCATTCGAGGTATGATTGATGAATTAGACGGTCTGATTGACAGTAAGCTTGCAGGTGGCGATAACGTGCTTAAATTGGCTCGTACCGCTAACGCTCGCTACAAGAAGGCTGAACTGCTTGAAGATGCGTTCGATAAAGTTAACCGTCAGATGGACGCTAGCGGTGTCGGTGATGTCACTGCAAGATACAAGGCGGCTGTGAATCGCATTCTGGACAGTAAGGATATTCGCTTCTTTAGTGAGGATGAGGTTGCTTTGTTTAGAGCGTTTGTTAAAGGTGATCTTAGCCTTGACGCTAAACAAGCTATCGGTAAACTGTCACCAACTAGCGGCGGTTTAATGACAGCTCTAAGCATCGGCGGCGCTGCTATCGACCCTACCTTCCTTGTAGCTAGCGGTACGGCTGCTGCAATGAAAAAATTGTCTGAATCTCAAATTAGGCAAAGAGCGGAGAATTTGCAACACTTCTTAGGTACAGGCGGATTACCGCTTGATGTTCCTACTCCAGTTCCATTTGCAGCACCCGCTTGGAGTAGTATACCTACGAACTACATCAAAGAGAATGAAGAGGATCGCAGATAATGGCTCGACCTGAAAAGATGGACAGCACCACGATTGAAAACATCGTTGCGGATGCTATTGATGAGGCTGTTGATTTTGTCGAGTCTGAGATTGCTCCTGACCGTATAAAAGCACAGCGATACTTTGACGGTGAAGTGGACATCGGTTATGAGGAAGGTCGCTCTAAAGTTGTAGCGACCAAAGTTCGTGACACTGTTCGCAATATCAAGCCTAGCTTGTTGCGTATATTCGCATCTACTGATAAAGCTGGTGAGTTCATACCTAAGAAACCAGAAGATATAATGACCGCTGAGCAAGCGACTCAATACATATCTTGGCGCATGAATGAGTGTGGTCGCTTCAACCTGCTAACTGATGCTTTTCACGATGCTCTTATCAAGAAGCAAGGTGTGCTTAAAGTCTACTGGGATGAGACAGAATCAGTAGAAATTCACTCGTACGACAACCTCACTGATGAAGAGTACTACGCTATCATCAATGACCCTGAGATCGAAGTTATCGAGCATTCTGAAGAGACGTATGCTGAGATGGATCAGATGGGCATGGAGATGCAGCGTGTTGAGCACTCTCTTAAAGTCAGTCGTAAAAATGCTGAATCACAACTCACGATAAAGTCAGTTGCCCCTGAAGAGTTCTTTGTCGACCGTAACGCCACCTGCATTGAAGATGCCTACATTGTAGCGCACCGAACTGAAATGCGCGTTGGTGATCTTGTCGCTATGGGCTTTGACTTTGATAAAGTATCTGAGCTTGATGGTATTGATGACGGTGGTGACCTAGAGATATACGAACGTAAAGGTTACATGGAAGACGATACAGACGAAGATAACGCTGATCCTTCTATGAAGCTAGTGCAGGTTACTGAAGCCTACATGCGTATGGATATTGAAGGTACTGGTGTTCCTGCGCTGTACAAGCTAACTTGTGGTGGTACAGACCATGAGCTACTGGACTATGAGCTGTGGGATGAAATTCCATTCGCTGTATTTGAGTGTGACCCAGAGCCGCATGCGTTCTATGGTCGCTCGGTAGCTGATCTTATCATTGACGATCAAGATGCCGCAACGGCTATGCTGCGCGGTGTACTTGATAACGTGGCGTTGACCAACAACCCACGTATGGAAGTGCTAGAAGACATGGTCAACATGGATGACGTGCTCAACAATGAGATCGGCGCTATCGTGCGTTCACGTCAGATCGGTTCAGTACAGCCGCTCATCACACCTTTCATGGCAGACTCAACACTGACAGCACTGTCGTACCTCGACCAAGCGGTTGAAGCTAAAACTGGCGTATCACGTGCGTCACTTGGGCTTGACCCGGATACGCTACAGAACACTTCAGCGACAGCCGCTAAACTGGCTCAGCAGGGTGGTCAGGGTCAAATTGAAGTTATAGCGCGTAACCTAGCTGAAACTGGCTTGCGCCGCCTGTACAAGCTCATGCTTAAGCTGATGGTCAAGAATTCACCTGAACGAACTCTGATGCGCATGAACAGTCAGTTTGTACCAGTTGACCCAGCGTCTTGGAACACCTCTATGGACGTTTCTATTAACGTGGGTCTTGGTACTGGTCAGGAAGATATTAAGATGACTGTCATGAGTCAGATGCTTCAGTTACAACTTGGCTTGTTCCAGCAGGGTGGTTTCCAGAATGGTCTAGTTTCGATGACCAACATTCACAACGTTATGTCTGAAATCCTGACAATGTCTGGCTTCCATAACGTTGAGAAGTACTTGCAACCTATGACTCCGCAGATTGAACAGCAGCTTATGCAGATGCAGGTACAGCAGCAACAGGCAGCGGCTCAGCAGGGTAATCCGGCAATGGCTCAAGCTCAGGCATTGCTACAGGCAGAACAGATCAAAGCTCAGGCTAAGATGCAGACAGATGCCGCTAAGATCCAAGCGCAGCAACAGACTGAGATGGCTAAGCTAGATGCACAGCAACAGGCTAAGGTTGCTGAGCTACAACTGAGGCAACAGCATGAGATGCAGAAGCTACAGAAAGAGCTAGGCATTGCGCGCATGGACGATGACCGTGAGCGTGACCGTATGCTGCAAGAGCTTTACATCAGGCAAGCTGAACTTATGGCAGAGGAAGGTATTGCGCTAGACACTGCCCGCATCCAAGCTAAGCAGGCGAGTAACTAATGATTGATGAGCACGGTAACACAGTATCAGCAGCCGATGTAGATAGGGTGTTACGAGATAGCACTTTTCGTGCTATACTTGAGAAAGTTCGCTCTGATCAGGTTGCTGTTTTTATGAACAGCGCCGCCAGCGATACTGAGGCTCGTGAAGAGGCTCACGCTGTTATTAGAGCACTTTCTAAAATCGAACAGGCTTTTAAATCTGTTAAGGATGATGAAGCCATTAAACTTAAACGCAAGGGACGTTCATAATGAGCACTGAAGCGATTAACTTAGACCAAGCGGTCGATAAACTTATGGCTTTTGACGAGCCTGTTCAAGAGTCAGAAACTGATTCAGTTGAAGAAGCTGATGCAGTTGAAAAAACTCAAATTTCTGACGAAGATGAAGTAACTGAGGAAGTTTCTTCCGAAGTGGATGACTCCGATGAGGAGTACGATACTGAAGATGATTCTACTGAAGACGATAGCGAGCCAGATCAAAGTGAGCCAGAGAAATTCACTGTCAAAGTAGACGGTGAAGAAGTAACTGTAACTCTAGAAGATCTCAAGCGTAGCTATAGTGGTCAAGGTAAGATTCAGCGAGGTATGCAAGAAGCGGCAAAGGTGCGTAAGGAAGTTGAGACACAACGTGAGCAACTAAACGCGGCTATGCAGCAATTATCTGCGATGTATGAGCAAGCGCAGAATGTTGGTTTCAGACAACCACCAACGGAGCCAAACCCTGAGATTTTCAATACTGATCCAATGGCTTATATGGAAGCTAAGATCAAGTACGATCAAGACTTGAAATCATATCAGGAAGAAGTAGGTAGAATGCGTCAGATGCAGGAATACCAGCTTCGCCAGAGTGAGCAACAGCGTCAGCAGCAGTTGCAAGTTGAGATGGAGAAACTTAGGAGTTCTCTTCCGGAACTCACTAACCCTAAAACGGCTAATGAGTTCAAGAATGATTTGGTTAAGTACGGATCTGAATACGGATATAACACAGATGAGTTATCATCCATTACCGACAGCCGAGCCATACAGGTGTTAGCTGATGCTATGAAGTGGCGTAAGTCGCAGAATAGCCGTAAGTCAGTCGAAGCCAAAGTCGAAGGCGCACGAAAAGTGATACCGCCTAAGGCTAAGGTAAAATCTGACCCTAAAGCTAAACAGCGCAGAGATAAGCAATCTAAACTGAGAAAGACAGGTAGCGTTGAAGATGCACTGTCATTGATCCTAAATAGCTAATTGAGGTAACACATCATGGCACAGCCAGCTAATACTTTTGATACTTACGATAGCGTAGGTATTCGTGAAGATCTACAGGACGTTATCTACGATATCAGCCCTGAAGAAACTCCATTCTACTCTGCTTGTTCGAAAGCGAAAGCTCGTAACACGTACCACGAGTGGCAGACTGACGCACTTCGCGCATCGGCAGCAAATGCTCACGTGGAAGGTGATGACACCACCACTGAAGCTCGCACTGCGACAACTCGCTTGGGCAACTACACGCAAATCTTCAAGAACGCTGTGTCGATTCCAGACACTGATGATGGAATCAACAAAGCAGGTCGCGCCAAAGAGATGGCGTACCAGATGCTGAAGGTTGCTAAAGAACAGAAGCTTGATATCGAAAAGGCACTGTTTGATAACAATGCTCGTGCAGCAGGTAACTCGACTACTGCACGTGAACTTGCTGGTGCACCTGCATGGATGATCACCAACACAGTATTCGGTGCTAACGAGGGTGCAGACCCTACTGGTGACGGTACTGACGCGCGTACTGATGAGACTACAGCTCCAACTGCATTCTCACAGACCAAGTTCGACACTGTCATGCAATCGATCTGGGAACAGGGCGGCAAGCCAGATGTTTGTTACCTGTCTGCATTCCAGATGAACGTAGCACTGGGCTTCACTGGTATGAACAACCAGCGTTCAACTATCGGCGCTGCTGTTGGTGGTACTAACGCTGTTGTAAATGCAGTTGATGTATACGTAACGCCTTGGGGTACAATTGAGTTTACACCAACTCGTGAAAACCGCTCGCGTGATGTGTTCATCATGCAGTCTGACATGTGGGCTGTGGGTGTTCTTCGTCCAACTAAGAACACTGAACTTGCGAAAACTGGTGACTCTTCTCGTCGTCAGGTGGTGACTGAACTCACCCTGATCTGTAAGAACGAGAAGGCTTCTGGTATCATCGCTGATAACACAACTTCTTAATCGAAGTGAGTTAGAAGAAGGGGGGCTATTGCTCCCCTTTTTTATCTTGAGAGGATAGTATGAAAGTTAAAGTAGTAGTCGGCACGTTATTTGCAAATGGAAATAAGTACGCTAGAGGTGATATATTTGATACTGACGATATTAACCTTTATGGTACGCGAGTGG
>Ga0102948_1000573_pt1 | contig 14454 bp, 11 predicted proteins | sample SalPonA_A_H2O_MG_FD_78211 | JGI IMG/M metagenome (GOLD analysis project Ga0102948, IMG submission 78211) | Water microbial communities from South San Francisco under conditions of wetland restoration - Salt Pond MetaG R2A_A_H2O_MG | ecosystem: Environmental > Aquatic > Non-marine Saline and... | reverse complement strand
TATCATGCTTGATGCACCCTGCACAAATACCGGTGTTATACAGCGGCGCACTGATGTGAAATGGCGTTTGCGCGCGTCCGATATCGAGCAATGCGCAACCCTCCAAAGTGCGCTTTTGAGCAGAGCATCCACCCTTGTCAAACCGGGTGGCCGGATTGTCTACAGCACCTGCAGCATTGAGCCTGAGGAAAACAGAGAGGTCATCGATAACTTCCTCGAAACAACGGATGGGCGCAGCTTTATCGAAGACGGTCAGGCAATCAGCCTTCCGTGGGAAACAGGTCACGACGGAGCAACTGCCTTCCGGCTTTTACGTATCGCCTAGTTGAACGAGCGGCCGCAGCCACAGGTGCTGCTCGCATTGGGGTTTTTGATTTCAAATCCTTTCCCGGAGAGCCCATCATCAAAATCGACAATACTCCCATCCAGATAGTCGAAGCTGGTCGGATCGACAAGGAAGCAAACTCCCTTATCTTCAAGCCGGTGGTCTTCTGGTTTCGGCTCGTCAAAGGACATACCGTATTCGAACCCCGAACAACCGCCCGGCTCCACGAAAATTCGGAGCAGTTGGCCTTCACCCGCTTTTTCGGAACTCAGGTTCTTGATTTTGCTTACAGCGCTGTCAGTCAAAACGATCATGGAAACGAGAAAATACCAGCCGACCCGGTCTGTCAAATTCGACAGGACCAATAAGTGCCAGCATTTTTCATGCTAATTGCGAAAACAGCGTTGCGGTCGTCTCAAGTTGATCTTGGATTGTGCGAGTGAAAAACCTTAGCCATATATTCGATGAATTGCACCTGAAGATGGTCAGGACAATTGCGGAAGGCGGCATGGGTATCGTTTACGAAGCCTATCAGCTCGGTGCAGGCAATTTCAAGAAACGCATTGCGGTCAAACTCATCCGGGAGGAATATTCAAAAATCAAAGAGTTTCGCCGCAATTTCGTCGGCGAAGCCCGTCTCGTCGCCAACCTTATTCACTCCAACATCGTGCAGACCTACCACCTCGGTGAAATGAGTGGTCAATACTTCATGACGATGGAGTATGTGGACGGCATCACTCTCGAGGATTTTATTCTCAGACACAGCCAGACGAGTCAGCCGGTCCCCACGGATCTTGCTGCATTCATCATTTCGAGACTATGCCGCGGTCTCAACCACGCACATCAACGCTGCGATGAAGACGGGCGCAATCTCGGAATCGTGCACCGCGACGTTAATCCCCGGAATATAATGCTTAGCAAGGAAGGCGATGTCAAACTAACCGACTTTGGAATAGCTAAGGCGCTGGACCTCATGTTCAACGAAGAAGGCGAGGTGATTGCAGGCAAGGATGCCTACCTTTCTCCGGAACAGGCGCTTCGCGAGGTGACCGATGCGCGCGCGGATATTTTTTCCTGTGGCATTGTGCTGTCGGAAATGCTTTTAGGCAAAAATATATTCGAAGCAGAGGATGAAGAGCACACACGAAGCAATATTTTAAAATCAAACATCCCGGTTTTTGCGGCGAAGCGCTCTGAGATTGACCCAGATCTGGAACAGATTCTACAGCAGAGTCTGACCCGTGATCGCGGCAAACGCTACCAAAGTTCGCTGGAGATGTTGAATGATCTTGAGCTGTCGCTTTATGGGAGTGGCTACGGCCCGACGAACGAGAAACTAGCCGCTTACATCGACTATTTATTTGGCCCCGAAGGGGCGTCCGCTGCAGTGCGCTGGAACGCAACCAAGGGGCAAAGTCAGAAAGCTGCCGACAGCAGCGGGATGGCCGGCCATCCTGAATCCTGAAGCTAATGGCGACACAAAGTTTTCAACAGACTCAGAAACAGACGCAGAGCCTTGTGCTCGCGCCACAGCTGCGACACTCGCTAAAGATCCTACAGGCTCCTGCTGTCGAACTGCGGACCTCAATTATGGAGGAGCTTGAAGCCAATCCTTTGCTTGAAGAGTTGACTCCGGAAAGCAGTCTATCGATCGAAGAATCCATTGATAATTCGAAGGAACGGGATCCGGGTTCAGATGAAGAAATCCGCTTCGACGCCGAGGACTTTTCTGTCTTCGAAAGAATGAGTGCCGACTTGCGCGAGCAATACTCGGAAGAGAACGGAGGCTCGCAGTTTTCGGCCGACGACGAGGAGCGGCGGGATCACTTCATGAACTCCTTGACCGAGCGTGTCTCACTTCAGGAGCACCTGATCGAACAGGCGAAGCTCGCTGATATCGGTGACGCGGAGAGAGAAGCGATTTTCTATCTTATCGGTTCGCTGGACGACAATGGTTACCTCACTGATACGGTTTCAAATATAGCACTTACTTTGCGAATACCCTTCAGCACCGTGCAAAGCGCTCTGGACACGCTAAAATCTTTTGATCCGCCGGGCATTGGCACCAACGGGCTTCAAGACTGCCTGATCACTCAACTGGAGTTGCGCGGGCGCGCGAAGTCGCTCGCCTCCTTGATCCTCCGCGACCATTTCAAACTCCTCGTTCGCCGTCGCGTCCCAGAGCTGAAAAGAAAGACAAACGCCAGCACGGAAGAGATTGAACAAGCGATACTGGAGATCGGGACACTCGAGCCAGCGCCGGGCCGTCGCTTTGCGGAAGATTCAAATGCAGTGATTGAGCCTGACGTGACGGTATTTAAAGACGAATACGAAAACTGGCAGATCGTTCTCAACAATGACTATATTCCGCGGCTACGCATAAGTCCCGCCTACAAAGAACTGCTGGCAAAAGGCACGCTTGGTAAGAAAGATAAAAACTACCTGCTCGAACGGATTCGCTCGGGCAAGTTTCTGATCAACTCAATCGAGCAGCGCCAACAGACGATCGAGCGCATCACGGCAGAAATCCTAAGGGTGCAGGTCGGCTTTTTCGAAGAAGGCGTGGCGAAACTGAAGCCATTAACCATGAACGCGATCGCTGAAGTTGTCGGCGTGCACGAGACAACTGTTTCGAGGGCGATCGCCAATAAATACATCCGCACACCGCACGGTGTTTTTCCTTTCAAGTATTTTTTCACCCCCGGTTTCACCGCGGCAAACGGCGAATCAGTTTCCAATAAGACGATTAAGGATGCCATTGCCCAAATTATCGCCCAGGAAAATCCTGCAAAGCCTTTCTCTGATCAAAATATCGTGAACCAGCTGAAGAAAAACGACATCGAGATCGCGCGGCGCACGGTTGCCAAATACCGCGAAGAGATGGGCATTTTACCGACCAATCTGAGAAGGCGCTACGAGTGAGTTGAGTCGAGTCGAGGCGCGGGAACCGAACCTCGTGCGCTCGCCCTACTGCATCACTTCAAGGATCCGGGCACCGATCGCATCGACGACCAACTGGCCCTTCCTCGTAAGCTGAATGCCCGAGGCGCGTTCCGTAAGAAGATCCTCGCGCTGCAGCGAGGCCAGAAGATTCCCTACCTCAACCACATCACCCGCCTGAGGATAGTTTTCCTTAAGCGCCTCCAGTCGGACCCCCGCATTCATCCGTAACCCAAAAACGAGCGAGTCCGCGAAAAGCGTGCGGTCATCCAGATCAAATCGGTCTTCCATGGGCGGGACTCCGGCCAGCATACCCGCCATCCACCGATCCAGACTAGCCGGGCGCTGATAACGCTGCCGTCCGTACTGGCTGGCGGCTGATGGTCCGCAACCGATCCACTCCTGCATGCGCCAGGTGTTGATATTGTGGCGGCAGGCCTTGCCCGGCTTGGCGAAGTTGGAGATTTCATACTGGGCATAGCCCATTTCGGCGAGGAGATCCCAGCCCTGCTCATAAAACTCCAGCTCCCGCTCCTCATCGATGCGGACCTTACCCTGTGAAAGTTTTACGTAAAGGGCGGTATCCTCCTCGAAGGTCAAACAATAGGTCGACAGGTGGTCCGGTCCAAGACGCGCGGCCTCGCGAATGTCGCTCTGCCACGCGTCGAGCGATTGATTTGGAATGGCAAAAATCAAATCCAAATTCGTCGAATCGAAACCCGCCTGCTCGATCAAATCCCAGGCCTGATAGATTTGCTTCGGGCTATGCAAACGGCCAAGCGAGCTCAGGAGATCGGCTTGAAAACTCTGAACGCCCATCGAGATACGCGTGACGCCCATCGCTTTGAGCGCCGCGAGCTTATCTTTTTTCACAGTGGAGGGGGCCATTTCTATGGTCCACTCATCGGGCGGCTGCGCGCAATAGCGAAGCATGGAGCGCCCGAGCCGTTCTAGATCCCGTGCGGCGAGCAAGCCGGGTGTGCCCCCTCCCCAGAAAACGGTCTCTATGGTTCGGTGGACTGGCAGACGGGCAAACTCCAGCTCCATGGCTTCCAGATAGCGGTCAAGATCGCCCCGCCGCGGCTTTTCCTGGTAGAATGCGCAGAAGTCGCAGGTCGATGCACAAAACGGCACGTGGCAGTAAAGTCCGAGATCTGGAGTGTCATCCGACATTATAAAAAAAGCGGCCCAGCAGGACCGCTCGCAAAGTTAGACCGGAGCCGGGCAAGTAAAACCTCAAATAAGTTTTTCCATTTTCCGGAGGGTAGGATTTATCTCTCGACCCAACCAAGGAAGCAGGTCGCAAAAAGCGGAACAGGTTTGGCGTGAAGCCAACCGCTACGAAGCTTTTCGGGGAAAACTTATTAGTCGGAGCACTAATTACCCGCCCGTTGCATGGACTCGCCCATGGCTTCGAAGTCCTGCCCAATTCCTTTCACGGTATTGCAGCCGGAAAGCATCAGCAGAGCGCCGGTTAAAAGTGTGGTCAGCAGTAGTTTAGTGGTAATTTTCATAACAAGGACTAGAAAGAAGCAGTTTCAGGTCGAGCGCAAGCCAGCGATTAGACTCCGGCGATATCTTTGAGGATCTGCTCAAAGGCAGAAATTGCATTTTCCATGATGGAAAGATCGAAGCTTTCATCCGGCGCATGAAGATTGTCGAGCGGAGTAAAGAGCCCGATCATCAGCGAATCGAGACCGGAGCGGTTCTTGAAGTCGGCAATCACCGGAATGCTGCCACCTTCCCGAAGAAAAATGGGCGGCTTTCCAAAAGCCTGCTCGATTGAGGTCTCCGCTGATTTGAAGGCGCGCACCATCGACACGGGCTGGTCCACCCGTGCGTTTGGCCGCCCGGGCGGAACGACCATATAGGGCTCACCACGGCCGCCGATCCGGATATCAAGGTCGACCGCATCGGGGCACCGCGCACGGATCGCGGCCACCACCGCATCCTGCACTTTTAACGGATCCTGGTTGGCAACGAGGCGGCAGGTGATCTTCGCAAAAGCCTGGCTGGGGATGACCGTCTTACTCCCCTGCCCCTGGTAACCGCCGCCGAGCCCATTGAATTCGAGCGTCGGCCCGAAGCGCACGGCCTCGAGTGGGCGGAGCCCCCCAGCAGCGAAAAACCCGGGCACGCCAAGTAAGTCCTGGTAGCTCTCCTCCGTTTCCGGGTAACGGCTCAGTTCCTCACGCTCCCAATCGCTGATCGGAAGGACATCGTCGTAAAAACCGGGCACGTTCACGCTGCCGTCCGGATTGTGAAGGGAAGCGCAAATTTCGCTCAGTGCCTGCAGCGGATTATAAACCGCACCACCATGGATCCCGGAGTGTAGGTCCACCCGGGCACCTTTTAACTTGATTTCCAGGTCGACCAACCCGCGGATGGCTGTCGTGACTACGATCTGGCCCGCATTCGGGCTTCCTGTATCCGAAACCAACAGAAAGTCGGCCCGACTGAGGCGTTCCCCGTGTGTTTCGAAAAACTGATCCATACTCGGGCTGCCGATCTCTTCCTCGCCCTCTATCACGTAAGTCAAATTAAGGGGCAGTTCCGGGTAGGCCTCAAGGACGCGCGCGAGTGCCGTCATGTGGACCACGGTCGGACCTTTATTATCGGCGGTGCCACGCCCGTAGATGCGGCCGTCGCGGACTTCCGGTTCGAAGGGCGGGCTGGTCCATAAGTCGAGTGGGTCCGCCGGCTGCACATCGTAGTGCCCATAGAGAACCACGTGGGGCCAATCGGGATTCACGATCCGCTCTGCGTAGAGAATCGGGTGCAGTTCGGTTGCGACTTCTTCAACAGAGAAGCCGAGCCCTTTGAGAAGACCCGCGGCAAACTCCCGCGCGCCTTGCATACCCTCGGCATAGTTGGAATCGGTTGATACCGATGGAAATTTCGTGTAGGCCTTAAGCGTTTCAAGTGGATCCATAAAGAGTGATCGCAAACTTGCTCTTTCCTGCGCCAATCGCAAGCGGCTTCAACCAGATTCCGAAGAATCCTGCCGCACCGCAATCACGGGCCAAACTCGTCGGTCCCGCTGCCCTAGCGGTTCTGATAGACCTGCACGGCACGCGGCATGAGCGCATTCAGCTTACGCATACGGGTCGAGTCGGAGGGGTGCGTGGAGAGAAACTCCGGTGGCGAGAAGGACTTCTGCGCCTCCATTCGCTGCCAGAAAGGAATGGCTCCACGGGGATCGTAGCCAGCCTTGGCTGCATAGATGAGACCGATCTCATCCGCCTCGGATTCGTGCAATCGGCTGTAAGGCAGCGTTACACCTACCGTCGCCCCGGCTCCGAAGGCGGCGAGCAAAAGCGCCCGTTCCTCCCGGCTCAGTTCGGTTTGGTTGAGCGCGACCTGGGTAAACAGTGCTCCACCGGCAACCAAAAGCTGCTGAGAGACGCGCTCGGCGCTATGGCCTGCCACGACGTGTGCCACCTCATGGCCGATCACGATCGCGAGGTCCGCCTCTGATTGCACGACTTTAAAAAGACCGGAATAAACCGCCACCTTACCGCCGGGCATAGCGAATGCATTGATCTGATCGTCATCGTCGAAAACCACGAACTCCCACTGCGCATTCGGCAGATCCGGTGCCGCGACGTAGGCGATGCGTTCACCCACCCGTTGCACCATATCGTTCATGCGGCGATCACGCGAGATCGGCGTCTCCTGCTTAATCTGCCCAAACTGCTGCGAAGCGGTCGATGCCAATGCCTCCGGCGATACCAGGTGCAAGGCCGAGCGTCCTGTCTGCGGCACCGTGGTGCATCCGCTGAAGACCATTCCGAGGACGAGGAGGAGCAATGGACAGAACAATTTCATAAGATGGAAACCCGGTCGTTTATTTGGAGAGCAAACAGGAGTGCCTTATTCCTCCTTAATGTTTGAAGTGGCGCTTTCCGGTAAAGATCATCGCCATGTCTCGTTCATCCGCGGCAGCGATAACCTCTTCATCGCGCACGGAGCCGCCCGGCTGGATCGCCGCTACAGCACCCGCCTCAGCGGCTGCGATCAAACCGTCGGCAAAAGGGAAAAAGGCGTCCGAGCAGACGACCGAGCCATTGAGCGAGAGCCCCGCCTCGCCCGCTTTCCAGACGGCGATCTTCGAGCTGTCGACCCGGGACATCTGCCCCGCCCCGACGCCTAGTGTCCGCTCGCAGCCCGCATAAACAATGGCGTTGGACTTCACGTGTTTCACGACGTTCCACCCGAAGACCATGGCACGCATCTCCTCTTCCGTGGGCTGACGCTTGCTGACGACCCGCCAATCGCCCGGGCGATCCGGCATCGTATCGCGATCCTGCATCAGGATGCCACCCACCACCGAGCGGACTTCACGAAGCGAATCTGCAGGCAGGCTGTCTTTGACCGTCATCAGTCGAAGGTTTTTCTTCTTTTCGAAAATTCCGCGAGCCGCCGGCGTAAAATCCGGTGCGATAATGACCTCGCAGAAGATCTTACTGATGATTTCGGCCAGATCGGCATCGATCGTTTGGTTCGCTACAATGATGCCGCCAAAAGGCGCCTGCTGATCTGTTACAAAAGCCTGCTCCCACGCCTCGACCAAATCCATGGCCGAGGCCACGCCGCAGGGATTGGTGTGTTTGAGAATTGCCACGGTCGGCTTTTGAAACTCACCGATCAGATAAGTCGCCGCAGTGATATCGATGATATTATTGAAGCTGAGCTCTTTTCCCTGAAGCTGTTCGAAGCAGTCGAAGAAGCTACCATAGAGCGCTGCCTGTTGATGCGGATTCTCGCCATAGCGCAACACTTTGGCCTGAGGCAGCTGAATATCCAGCTGGGCGGGGATGCCCGAGATACTGGCAAGATCCGGCTCCGCATCCACTTGGGTGCTGAGGTATTTCGCGATCGCCCCATCGTAGGCGGAGGTGCGTTGAAAGACTTTCAGTGCGAGTTCGCGCCGTAGCTTTAAAAGCGCCTGATCATTCTCCATCGCCACGAGGACCCGGTCGTAATCGGCCGCATCGACGACGACGGTAACGGAGGCATGGTTCTTGGCTGCACTGCGCAGCATGGAAGGCCCACCGATGTCGATATTTTCAATTGCGAGCTCAAAGCTCACATCGGGCTTCGCCACGGTTGCCTCGAAGGGGTAGAGATTCACCACGACGAGGTCGATCATGTCGATCCCGTGCTCCGCCGCTGCCGCCAGATGCTCCTCTTTATCGCGCCGGGCCAGCAGACCGCCGTGGATCTTCGGGTGCAGTGTCTTGACGCGGCCCTCCATCATTTCAGGGAATCCCGTATGGTCACTCACCTCGGTCACGGCAATACCCTCGTTTTCCAAAAGTTTTGCGGTGCCACCAGTCGAGAGAAGCCGGTAGCCATATCGCTCGACCAGAGCCCGGGCAAAGGGCACGAGGCCGGTTTTATCACTGACAGAGAGAAGTGCGGTTTTTGACATAGTTTAAAAAAGGCGGTGAATCATTGAGTAAAGATTCTCCGGATTATCAGCCAAGCCTTGAATTCCGCAAAGCTGCGATTAATCTTTGGATAATGTCTATAAATACTGTTTCCGCCGAGAATCTTCCCAACATTCTCAAACAAGGTCACCTGGTGATCGACGTGCGAACGCCGGCCGAGTTTCGCGCCGAGCATGTTTCCGGTGCAAATCTGCATCCGCTCGACGACCTGAATCCGGGCGCCCTGAAGACGGAATCGGAGGCTGACCCCATCTACATTCTTTGCCAAAGCGGAAAGCGGGCGACTATCGCCGCTCAGAAACTCGCGGAGGCCGGTCGAAAAAATGTCTTCGTGGTCGAGGGAGGCACCAATGCGGCAAAGGAGGCCGGTCTGGACTTGGAGCACGGTAAGGGTGTAATCCCGATTGAACGGCAGGTTAGAATCGCCGCCGGGGCGCTCGTCGCGGCCGGAAGCATCGCTGGTCTGTTGATCCATGCCTCTTTTTTCGCCGTGCCGATCTTTATCGGCTGCGGGCTCGTCTTTGCCGGCATCACCGATACCTGTGGGATGGCGTTGATGTTATCCAAAATGCCCTGGAATCGCTGAATCGTTACCAGCGGAGCTTTAAACAGTTTTACCGTATTCCGAAGGAGAGGGATGATCAGTCGGTCCGGGCAAGCCCGACAAGCGAACCGGATTATTTCCGGCAAGAAGCCAGTCGCTACAAGGCCTTCCTGTAAAAAAGAACTGTTCGGAACCCTAGTAGGATCGGCCGACCCGGTTCTCGTAGTAGTTGATGTAGGCGCGGTTGAGCACAGCGGTGCCTCCGGGCGTCGGATAATTCCCCGTGAAATACCAATCACCATTGTGCTGGGGAATCGCTTCCTTCATTTTATCCACAGTCAGAAATACGATCTCCAGCTCACCTCTCCAGGGAACGCCTTTCGGGTAGACCAGCTCGGCAATTTTGGCCGAGATTTGATCAGGGGTATAGCGCGCGTAGAGGCGCTTAACGTGGTTTTCCATCTCCGCCGCCGGTCGGTCCGCTTGTTCGACACAGGCCTGATAGACCTCCTGTAATAGGTCGCTACAGCCGTCTTCCTTGATCAGTTCAACCGTTGCCTTAAAAGCGATAAACTTACCCAGCTCCGACATATCGATGCCATAGCAGTCGGGATACCGGATCTGCGGCGCAGTCGACGCCACCACGATTTTTCGAGGGTTGGTCCGGCTCAGGATGTTCAGGATCGATTCCTTCAGCGTGGTTCCGCGCACGATGGAGTCGTCGATACAGACAAGACAGTCTTTCTCACGCACCACCCCATAGGTGATGTCATAGACGTGCGAGACGAGCTGCGCCCGGCCGGACTCCTGCGAAATAAAGGTGCGCAGCTTTATGTCCTTATGCGCGATTTTTTCACCGCGGGGCCAGTTGCCCATGATCAAATGGTCCAGCAGCGCCTCATCGAGTTGCCCCTCCGCCTGAGCTTTGAGAATAGCCTCTTTAACCTCCAGCCGCCGGTGGATGCGGACTGCTTCGAGCAAGCCATGATAAGCCACCTCAGCGGTATTGGGCACGAAGCTGAAGACACTGTCGCCGAAATTATTATCGATCGCCCGGACGACCTGCTCGAGCAGGGCACCACCGAGCGCCTTCCGCTCACGATAAATATCTGCGTCGTTACCACGCGAAAAATAGATTCGCTCAAAGGAGCAGGGGCGAACTTCACGCTTTTCGGTGAAACGTTCGCAGTAGATACGGCCGTTGCTTTTGATGACGGTAGCCGTCCCCGGTTCGACCTCGCAGACATTTTCGATTGGCTGGTTGAAAATCGTCATCAGCGCAACGCGCTCCGAGGCAAAGGCAATCACTTCATCGTTTTGAAAATAGAAACACGGCCGAATGCCCTGCGGGTCCCGCATGACAAAGGTGTCGCCATTTCCGATCAAGCCCGCGATCGCATAGCCTCCATCCCAGCCGCCGGCCGCGCTCTTGAGCACACGAACAGGATCCAATTCCTCGCTGATGATTCCGGGTATCTTTTTACCGTCGACGCTCTGATCGCGCATCCGGTGGTAGATCGCGTCATGCGCTTCGTCGAGGTGGAAGCCAATCTGCTCCAGCACAGCCTGCGTGTCGGTGCCGAAGATCGGGTGCTGCCCGCGGCTGATGAGCTCTTCGTTCAAATCTTTCTCGTTCGTTATCGTAAAATTGCCCGCAAGCATAAGGCTTTTCGTCGGCCAATTCGATTCCCGCACGTAAGGGTGACAATTCTGGCGGTTGTAGTGCCCCGAGGTCGCATAGCGCAGGTGCCCGAGGAGGATCTCGCCGCCGTAGTCGAAATTGTCCTTCACTGTGTCGGGAAATTCCGGGTGAATAATGCCGGCATCGACCATTTTGTGATATCGCTTCAGCTCACCCTTGAAGATCCGGGAGAGGGAGTGTGCCTTCGTGGTGCGCTCCCGCGCCATGTAAGGCTTGCCGGGCTCGACGCCGAGCTTCACGCAGCCGATACCGGCACCGTCCTGCCCGCGGTTGTGCTGTTTTTCCATCAGCAAAAAGAGCTGATTGAAGCCGTAGAGCGAGCTGCCATACTTCTCGCGATAGTAGGAAACCGGTTTAAGTAAGCGGATAAGGGCAATACCGCATTCGTGCTTCAAAAAGTCGCTCATAAGTCAAAAGAAGGCCGGCTCAAAACCAGATTGCGGTCGTCGGGGTGGCGTCATCTACGTTTCAAGTGCGTTACAGAAAATCAGACAAGCAAGAATTCGAAATTCTCGGGCTTTTTCGGAAAAACGCCACTTGACCTCGACTCCGACTGAAAGACGATCTTCACAGGTATCGCCTTTGGTCATTGATTTCACCCGGAAGTTCAGACCAGCCGCCTCTTTTACGGATATGAAATTTATCGACCTGAACCGACACGGCGGGATCGGAGCAAATTCGATCTATGTCCAGATCGGCCCATTTCATATTCTGGTCGACGCGGGGCTCCATCCAAAACGGCTTGGCTACGATGCCCTGCCCGATTTCAAGCCGATCGAGCTTCTTGATCTCGACCTGATCCTTCTGACGCACTGCCATCTCGACCACCTTGGTTCGCTGCCGATCGTGACCGCTCACAACCCGACGACGCCGGTTATCACTTCCCCTCCAAACGAACAACTGGCACCGCGGATGTTGCGGAATTCGATCAACGTCATGAAGCGGCAGCGCGAGGAGCACGGCATTCGTGAATATCCCCTATTTCTACATCGCGATGTCGCCCAACTGAGCAAACAGATCACGGTGCAGCGCTTCGGACGGGGTGAGATTTACCGCAAGGGCAACGAGCAGATTGAAGTCATACTGCATCCGGCCGGCCACGTCGTGGGAGCTGCTTGCATCGAACTGATCTACAAGCACCGCCGAATCGTTTTTTCAGGTGATGTGCTCTTCGATGCGCAACGGACGCTCCCCGGGGCCCATTTGCCCAAGGGAGAGATCGACACGCTTATTCTGGAGACGACACGCGGTGCAAACGGTCGCGATCTGGAACGGAGCCGTGCCTCAGAGGTTGATCGCTTGCTCGATACAATGGCCGCGATTCTCAAGCGCGGGGGCAGCTGCGTGATACCCGTATTTGCGCTTGGGCGTATGCAGGAGCTTTTCAAGATTCTCTACGAAGCACGTATCTCCGGCAGCCTGCCGAACAGCCCGATTTTCGCAGCGGGTCTTGGGATGGATCTTTGTAATCTCTTTGATAAAATTCGGCGGCGGACTCAGCTCGTCGATTTCGACCTCGCCATCCTGGAAAAAATGCGGGTCAAACCGCCGGAACCGAAGATGCGTCCCGGTCGTGACCTTGTCAAAAAAGGAATTTATTTGGTCAGCAGCGGCATGATGGTCGAGCATACTCCGTCCTATAAGATCGCTGCATCACTTCTGCCCCACCCCGCAAACGGCCTCTGCTTCGTCGGCTACTGCGACCCGGACACCCCCGGAGGTCAACTGCTCGCTGGTCGCGAGGAAGCCAGTTTCTTCTTCGATGCCCTTGATTACAACGCGCCCCTCCGTGCAAGTATCGACCGGTTCGATCTGAGCGGGCACGCCGACCGCGACGAGCTTTCCGACTACGCCTGTTCTACGGGAGCGCGGGCCATTGTATTGACCCACGGCGATCAGGATGCGCGCGACTGGTTTCGCGAAGATCTCGAAGATCGGGCGCCATCCTCCAAGATCATTGATCCCAGGCCCGGGATCGCCCTTGAAATTTAGGATCCACGCTTTCTACTTTTCGGCCGCATATCTGCCCCTGAACTATCTTTAACTCTGCACACGCGACCTGGAGACGCGCCCCCGCTTCCCCGGCTTGAAAAAGTCCAGAAAGCGCTGGCCAAATTCCGTCTCGGCAGAACAACCGGCCGCGTGCTTCATGGGGTCACCGGCTTTTAGGTAAACGGCCTTGTAGCAGCGTCTTAAATCGGAAATGGCTGCGGCATCGAGCCGCCGCTTGAGTCCGACCAGATTCAATCCGGTAACAATGCTGCGCTCGGCGACCATCAAATAGTGGGGAACGTCGCAGGTAACCGAAGCATTGCCCGCGACCATCACGGAATCGCCAATACAAACAAACTGGTGGATGCCACAGCCTCCCCCGAGAAAACTGTGCTGACCGACATGGACGTGCCCCGCCAGCATGACATTGTTCGCCAGAATCGCTCGCGAACCGACGGCACAATCATGTGCCACATGCGCATTGGCCATTAAAAGGCACTTTTCCCCGATCGTCGTAGAGCCGCCAGCCTGTGTCGAACGATGGACAGTCACGCCCTCGCGAATGACAGTGCCCCGACCGATCCGGACGCCGGACTCGATCGAGGAGTCGAAAGAAAGATCCTGCGGTAAGCCCCCAAGAACGGCAAAGCTGTCGACCGAGACGGCTTCCTCCAAGGTCGTGTGGGAGCGGACAATAGCCTGGCCCTCAATCCGGCAACGCGGGCCAATGACCGCACCCCGCTCGACGATGGCGAAAGGACCGATCCAGGCGTCCTCAGCAATCGTAATTTCCGGATCGACGATGGCCGAGGGGTGAATCGACGCGCTCATGGAACCACAGCAAGTGCAGCGAAACGATCAGATGAATCAAATGTAGACCAGATGGACGCAGCAAACCTCCCTACGAGGCGACTGGTTGGTCCTGCTCAAAGCGCAGCGCATTGCCATCCTCATGAACGAGAACACGAATTACCTCTCCGGGCTTGATTTCCCCAGACAGGATCGCTTCGGCAAGTGAGTCTTCCAGATACTTCTCGACTGCCCGCCGGAGCGGACGAGCACCATATTTTTCATCGTATCCTTTTTCGATAAGGAACTCCTTGGCTTCCTGGCTGAAGTCAAACTCAAGTTCGCGCTCTTTTAGGCGGTCCGCCACGTTACGAAGCTCCAGTTCCACGATCGACTGCATGTCTTCCTTGCCGAGAGACTTGAAGATAACAAGATCATTTAACCGGTTCAGGAACTCCGGCTTGAAGACCCGCTTGGTCTCATCGAGGATTTTTTCACGAATCTTCTCATACTCGTTTTCAGCCGTGTTCTCCATCCCGAAGCCCATCGAAGTGTTCCTTTGCAGAATTTCCGCTCCGACATTCGAAGTCATGATAAGAATCGTGTTTCTGAAATCGATTTTACGACCCAGACTATCAGTCAACCGACCTTCTTCGAGCACTTGCAAAAGCAGTTGAACAACGTCCGGGTGCGCCTTCTCAATCTCGTC
>Ga0102948_1000572_pt1 | contig 14457 bp, 13 predicted proteins | sample SalPonA_A_H2O_MG_FD_78211 | JGI IMG/M metagenome (GOLD analysis project Ga0102948, IMG submission 78211) | Water microbial communities from South San Francisco under conditions of wetland restoration - Salt Pond MetaG R2A_A_H2O_MG | ecosystem: Environmental > Aquatic > Non-marine Saline and... | reverse complement strand
AGACCCTGAAAAATTTTCGCCCCAACAAGGCACAGATTTACTGACCTTTTTCGGAGGTGTGGTTGAACGGTTGATCAGCCACTGGCTGTCATGATCCCAGCCGCCGCGACACAGTTGATCGATGATTGGCTGGCCGTTAAATCCGCTCTGAATGATACCAGCGAAAACACGTCAATTGCCTATCGTGGCGATGTCACCGAATTTGTCAGCTTTCTGTGTGCATACTATGGCGAACCGCTTGGGGCCCAAAAACTGGCGCGTATCACCCTGACCGACATGCGTGCATGGATGGCCCATATGCGCGAAAATGATACATCGGCACGCAGTTTGGCACGCAAGCTATCCGCAGTTAAAAGTTTCTATCGTTGGTTTTCACGTCGCAGCGATTTCGATCCGACAGTCGTTTTATCCGTCAAGTCGCCAAAGTACCTTAAAAAACTCCCCCGCCCTCTGGACGAGGATGCCGCCCGAAAGGTGTTGGACACGATCGAGGTACAAAGCGATGTTGCATGGATTGCTGCACGCGATAGTGCGGTTGTCACTTTGCTCTATGGATGTGGCCTACGCATATCCGAGGCACTGTCCCTGACCGGACGGGACGTGCCACTTGGCGAAAGTATTAAAATAACTGGCAAGGGCGGCAAAACCAGACTGGTCCCAGTCATCGATGTGGCGCGCACGACTGTCGATGCCTATTTGGCCCTATGTCCATTTGAAATCGGCCGCGATGATTCGCTGTTTGTTGGTCCACGTGGTGGTGCCTTGGGGCCACGACCCATCCAAAAACTGATCCAAAACATTCGGATGCAGCTTGGGCTGCCTGATACTGTGACCCCACATGCGATGCGCCATAGCTTTGCCACCCATTTATTAAATGCCGGCGGGGATTTACGGTCGATCCAAGAGCTGCTGGGCCATGCCAGTTTATCAACGACGCAGGCCTATACCGGTGTAAATACCGCACGGTTGCTGCAGATCTATGCACAAACGCACCCCAAGGCGAATAAGATATAGGTTTGCAATCAGAAACATTTTGGGCCACTACCGGGCGCATGACGATACAGACACGCGCACTTCTTGTTCATTTCTTTACAGCCACCGGCGCTGTGTTTGCGATGCTTGCCTTATTGGCAGCGGCAGACGAAAAATGGGCGATGATGTTTTTGTGGCTGGTGGTTGCCTTTTTCGTGGATGGAATTGATGGTCCATTGGCACGGAAATATGATGTAAAAACCAATGCGCCGCGTTTTGATGGTGTTTTGCTGGATTTGATCATTGATTACCTGACATATGTTTTCATTCCTGCGTTTGCATTGTTTAAATCTGGATTGTTACCGGGATGGGCAGGTTGGATTGCAATGATCGCAATCACATTTTCATCAGCCATCTATTTTTGCGACAGCAACATGAAAACCAAAGACAACAGTTTTCTTGGGTTTCCCGGCTGTTGGAATATGCTGGTGATCGTTTTGTTCGCACTGAGCCCGAATTATTGGATCATTTTGGGGCTTGTCTCGTTCTTGGCGGTGGCCATGTTTTTGCCGATCAAATTTATTCACCCCGTGCGCACCAAACGCTGGCGCAATCTGTCGCTGCCGATTGCGTTGGCATGGACATTTTTTGCAGGCTGGGCCGCATGGGTTGAATTCCACCCCGAAAGCTGGGCGCATTGGGGCTTGGCCCTGACATCAATTTACCTTTTGTTTGCAGGCCTGATCCAGCAAGTGATGCCAGGCAAATACGGATCAGGACTTTAACCGATATCCGGTCTTGAACAGCCCCCACGCCAAACATGCCACGGCCACAACAGACCCAAAACTAACCGCCAGCGACAGGGATGCGGGCTGGTCCGATATGCCGATCACGCTGTAACGAAGACCATCTATCAGATAAAAAATCGGGTTAAACAGGGTTATATCATGCAAAACCTTGGGCAGGGCCGTGATCGAATAAAAACTGCCCGATAAAAACGCCAAGGGTGTTACAATGAAATTGGTAATCGCTGCCATCTGGTCAAATTTATTGGCATAAACACCCGCAACAATGCCCAAACCGCCCAGCAGCGCCGCACCCAATATGGCATAAATCAGGGCCAAGACCGGATGTGCCAACCCAATGCCAATTGTCACCTGCAGTCCCAGCCATAACAGAATGGCAATACACACACCGCGCGCCACAGCACCCGCCATATAGCCAACAACCAATTCAAACGCCGATAGGGGCGGCATTAACGTATCGACTATATTTCCCTGTACCTTGGATATGACCAAGGATGACGACGTATTGGCAAAGGCATTTTGAATAATTGTCATCATCAAGACACCCGGCGCAATAAAGGTCAAAAATGGCACCCCCAACACATCGCCACGCCGCGTGCCCACGGCAATGGTGAAAATCACCAAAAACAACCCTGCTGTTACCATAGGTGCCAACAATGTTTGGGTCCAGACGTTCAAAAACCGCAACACTTCGCGCAACGCCAAGGTATAAAGACCCAGCCAGTTAAACCGTCCAAAGCGACGAACGCCCATATCTGTGTGATTTTGTACCATATGATTCACTTCTTTTGTCTCATGCATCTTGTAACTCGACACATGATGGTTAGAATAGAGGCCTGTTGAAAAAAATGTCAGGCGCTTGGGGCCAGACACAACCTATATAGGATATATTCATGTCGTGGACAGACGAGCGCGTTGAATTGTTGAAAAAAATGTGGGGCGAGGGACAATCCGCCAGCCAGATCGCCAAAGAACTGGGCGGTGTCACCCGCAACGCTGTGATTGGCAAAGTTCACCGCCTTGGATTGTCAAACCGGTCCACTACGACAGCGACGCCCAAAACAGAGGCCAAAGCTAAATCTGCCGCAAAGCCCGAGGCTAAACCAGCAGCCCCCAAAGAGCGTGTTCAACCAAAACCTGCCCCTTCAGCTGCCGAAGCAAAACCAACCAACGTAACGCCGCTACGACGCCAAATCGTACCTGCGGGTCAACCGCTGCCACCGCAGCCGTCAGCCAATGAAATCAGCCCCGAGGCTCTGGCTCGCGTAAGCGAAGTCGAGAAAAAGGCCAAAAAAATCAGTCTGCTGGATTTGACAGAAAAAACGTGCAAATGGCCTGTTGGTGATCCTGCAACGGATGATTTTTGGTTTTGTGGACTGCCATCGCAAGCCGGAAAGCCATATTGCGAAGCCCATGTAGGCGTCGCATTTCAACCAATGAATGCGCGTCGTGATCGCCGTCGCTGACATCTAGCCCAAGAAATGGGCCACTATCCATTATATAAGGCGGGATTTTGCGACCCCGCCTTATGTCGTTACAGACCTTTGGCTTTGTAGCTTGAGGCGACTTTGCCGATCGAGACCAAATAACCAGCCGTGCGCAAATCTGGAACATCCGAGCGATTGTGCCAAATTTCGCGCATTGATTGGAACGCTGTACGCATTGTGTCATCAAGACCCGATCGGACCAGTTCCAATTCCCCTGCCCCGCGCAAGAACTGTTTTTTGAATGCCGGCGACAGCGTCCACTGACTGCCCAGCGCGGAACTTAGGTTTTCAAGTTCCTGTACCAACATTTCGTTGCGCGCCTCTTCTTGCCGGCGTTGCATGCGACCGAAACGAATGTGGCTTAGGTTTTTGACCCATTCGAAATAGGACACCGTCACACCGCCCGCGTTTGCATAAAGGTCGGGGATAATCACCGTTCCCTTTTCACGCAGGATTTCATCCGCACCAAAGGTGATGGGACCATTCGCTGCCTCAATAATCAACGGCGCTTGGATATTGGCAGCGTTTTCTTTGTGAATGACGCCTTCTAATGCGGCTGGGATCAAAATATCACAGGCGTTTTCCAACACTTTCGCACCATCGGCGACATATTCGGCACCAGGGAAACCCGCGACCCCACCGTGTTGGGCAATCCATTGGCGCACGGCCTCGACCTCTAGGCCCGTTTCACTGACCAAGGCCCCATCACATTCGATGATGCCTGTGATGATTGAACCGTCTTCTTCTGAAAGGAATTTCGCGGCGTGATAGCCCACGTTGCCCAAACCCTGAAAAATCACGCGTTTTCCGTCCAACGTACCGGACAAGCCAGCCTTGGCCACGTCAGCGGGTTCGCGGAAAAATTCGCGCAACGCATATTGAACGCCACGGCCTGTGGCCTCGACCCGACCGGCGATACCGCCTGCGTTCAACGGTTTACCTGTCACACAGGCGCGTGCATTGATATCCGTCGTGTTCATACGGGCATATTGGTCCGCAATCCACGCCATTTCGCGTTCGCCTGTGCCCATATCGGGGGCAGGTACGTTTTGGCTGGGGTTGATCAAATCGCGCTTGATCAATTCATAGGCAAAACGGCGCGTGATCAATTCCATTTCATGTTCGTCGTAATCACGCGGATTGATGCACAACCCCCCCTTGGACCCGCCAAATGGCGCCTCAACCAAGGCGCATTTATAGGTCATCAAGGATGCCAACGCTTCGACCTCGTCTTGGTTCACGGTATCGGCAAACCGAATGCCGCCTTTGACCGGTTCCATATGTTCCGAATGAACGGAACGATAACCTGTGAATGTTTTGATGTCGCCGCGCAAACGCACGCCAAAACGAACGGTATAGGTCGCGTTACAAACGCGGATCTTCTCTTCTAGTCCTGGTGAAAGATCCATCAAACGCACCGCGCGATTGAACATTAAATCCACACTTTTGCGGAAACTTGGCTCTGAATTTGGTGACATTTGGAATCCTCCGAAACGCTATCATGTGCTGTGTCTTTCTAGATAACGGCATAGATAGGTTAGCAAAATATGATGAACCGAGCAAAAAGATACCTTTGGATTTAAAACCTATACCATTTACCCAACGTACAGATTGTCGCAGGCAGTTCAATCTGTATTTATGCCGAATTAATCTGTGCATTTACGCGCATTAGCTGTCCAGTTTCCCACATTTGTCTGTCTTGCTGCACAGGGTCTTTCGCCCTAGATTACCAAAAAAGGAGACACAGCATGTCTATACGTCCAATTCTTGAAAAGCGTTCGGCCCAACCCACAATGGAAGGGGCAGGCGTCCATCTGCATCGCGCGTTCGGGTTCCAAGATCCAAGCGAGCTAGACCCGTTTTTGTTGTTCGATGATTTTCGCAACGAACATCCTGCGGATTTTATGAAAGGGTTTCCATGGCATCCCCACCGCGGGATCGAAACCATCACCTATGTGTTGTCAGGCACCGTTGATCACGGCGACAGCTTGGGCAATCAGGGCACGTTGGGTGCCGGTGATGTCCAATGGATGACGGCCGGATCTGGGATTTTGCACCAAGAAATGCCCAAAGGGAACGCCAATGGCCAAATGCATGGGTTCCAACTGTGGGCGAATTTGCCAAGTGACCTAAAGATGACAGCCCCCCGATACCAAGACGTCAAAGCGCCCGATATTCCCGTGATCACCGATGACGACGGCACCCAAGTCAAGGTGATCGTGGGATCATTTTGGGGCAAAACCGGCCCCGTTGATGGGATTGCCGCCGATCCGCAATATCTGGATATTTTCGTTCCAGCCGGTGTGAAAAAGACGTTCAGGATTGACACCTATCGCAAGGCATTTGCCTATATTTTCCAAGGATCCGCCGCCTTTGCGGATGCGTCCCAACCCCATGGTGTCCTGCTGGAAAAAGAAGTCATGGGCGAAGAAGTTAATATTCGCGATATGTCGGGCAACCGCACCTTGGTGAAATTTGGCACCGGCGACGAAGTCACAGTTCAGGCCGGACCAGAGGGCGTGCGATTTTTGCTGATCTCAGGGGCGCCGATCCAAGAACCCGTCGCCTGGCATGGGCCAATCGTCATGAACACCCAAGAGGAATTACGCCAAGCGATCAAAGATTTGCGCAACGGCACGTTCATCAAACCGGCGCATTAGGCCGTGCTAAATCTGCGTCGTACCCAGCGTGCGGCGCACCAATGTTTTATACATGTCGCACAGTTCGCCGACATCCAATCGCCCACCCTGTCGGTACCATGTCGTGACCTCGGTCAACATGCCGATCACGGCTAGGGTCACGATGCGGGTATCTGCCACGGTAACCGCACCCGCCTGATGCGCGGCGATGATCAATCGTTCGAGGTGATCTTCGTACTGGCGGCGCAGGGTTTCAATGATTGCGAAATTGTCAGGCGTAAGATTGCGCAATTCCATATACGCAATAAAAACAGCGTCTTTGCGGTTCAGGTGATATTCCAAGTGAAACTGTGTAAATTGGTCCAGGGCAATCAGCGGATCATTCGATAGGTCTTGGCCCTCCCAAGCGATCAACAATTCGGCCATGTGATCATGCAACAATGAAAACAACAGCGATTGTTTGTCCGGAATATAGTTATACAGTGCCCCCGCCTGCACGCCCACCGCGGCTGCAATCTGGCGCATTGATACGGCCGCATAGCCGTGTTTTGCAAACAATGCTTCGGCCTGCGCGCGAACGCGGGGGCCGGTGGTCTGCGAATGTGATCCTGCTGTACGTGCCATTGCGATATAATATCTGAACAGATGTTCATATAGAACCCCTTGCAACGGACTTGGATGCAAATTTGATGAAAAACCTATTTTCGACGCGCGAACCGTTGCGTAACAGGGATGAACCAGCTAAATCCAAGCGAGAAAAAGTTATCTTAAGGAGTCCCCCATGTCCCAGCCCCTAAGATTGGGCATCGCCGGTTTAGGAACCGTCGGCGTTGGTGTTGTCAAAATCATTCAGCACAAAGCTGACATGCTGGCCATGCGCACGGGACGCGACATCGTAATCACGGCCGTTTCGGCACGCGACGCCTCCAAGGATCGCGGCGTGGATATGTCGGGCTATGCGTGGGAAACCGATCCGGTTGCATTGGCGAAACGTGATGATGTGGATGTGTTTGTCGAATTGATGGGCGGCCATGATGGCCCCGCCAAGGATGCAACCATCGCCGCGTTAGAACTGGGCAAAGATGTGGTGACTGCGAACAAAGCGATGCTGGCCCATTACGGACAGGATTTGGCCCACTTGGCCGAAACAAACGGCTGTGTCCTAAGGTTTGAGGCGGCCGTCGCAGGCGGCATTCCAATCATCAAATCCCTGACCGAGGGGTTGGCCGCAAACCAAGCCACCCGCGTCATGGGCGTGATGAATGGCACCTGCAACTATATCCTGACGCGGATGCAATCGGCCGGCCTGCCCTATGACACCGTGTTCCAAGAGGCCGCCGATCTGGGTTATCTTGAGGCTGATCCAACCTTGGACGTGGGCGGCATTGATGCCGGCCACAAACTGGCGCTGCTGTCGTCCATTGCCTTTGGCACTCAGGTCAATTTTGACGGCGTCGAATTGCAAGGCATCGAAAATATTTCCATCGACGATATCGTGCAGGCCGCTGACATGGGCTATCGCATCAAACTACTCGGTGTCGCACAGATGACAGCCGAAGGGCTGGAACAGCGGATGTCGCCCTGTTTGGTCCCCACCAATTCGCCCTTGGGCCAATTGGAAGGCGGCACAAACATGGTCGTCGTCGAAGGTGACGAAGTGGGCCAAGTTGTCCTGCGTGGCGCAGGCGCAGGCGAAGGACCAACCGCCAGCGCGGTGATGTCCGATGTTTTGGATATCGCGCGGGGCACACGGATCACCACATTTGGTCAACCCGCCAGCAACCTAAAACCTGCACAGGCTGCCATTTCAAAAATCGAATGCCCCTATTACATTCGCTTGGAATTGCTGGACACACCGGGCGCCTTGGCCAAGGTGGCAACAGTGCTTGGCCAAAACGATATTTCAATCAAACGGATGCGCCAATATGACCACGATGGCAAAAATGCACCTGTTTTGATCGTCACGCATAAAACTGATAACGCTAACTTGTTGCAAGCAATCGAAAAATTGCCCAATACAGGCGTAGTCATTGGCGCCCCTGTGGCGCTGCGTATCGAAAACGTGTAAATTTTAAGGAACATCGCCACTATGACCCAGACGAAAATTGACTTTAACGACCGTATGCTTTCGCTGGGATTGGCGCGTGTATCCGAAGCGGCCGCAATTGCATCCGCTGATCTGATCGGTCGTGGCGATGAAAAGGCCGCAGATCAGGCGGCAGTAAATGCAATGCGCGACCAGTTGAACAAACTGGACATCGCCGGCGTCGTCGTCATCGGCGAAGGCGAACGCGACGAAGCGCCCATGCTTTATATCGGCGAAGAGGTGGGCACTGGAAATGGTCCCGGCGTTGACATCGCGCTTGATCCGCTTGAGGGGACAACGCTGACCGCCAAGGATATGCCAAACGCCCTGACCGTGATCGCTATGGGTCCGCGGGGATCCATGTTGCACGCGCCCGACGTGTATATGGAAAAACTGGCAATCGGGCCTGGATATGCCGATGGCACGGTGACATTGGATATGACACCTGCCGAACGCGTGACCGCGCTGGCCGCAGCCAAAGGATGCGATGCGCGTGATATAACCGTGTGCATTTTGGAACGCCCCCGCCATCAGGACATGATTGATCAGGTGCGTGCAACTGGTGCCGCCATTCGGTTAATCACCGATGGTGATGTGGCCGGCGTTATGCACTGCGCAGAACCTGCAACGACTGGTATCGATATGTATATGGGCACCGGTGGCGCGCCCGAAGGCGTACTGGCTGCCGCAGCCCTGAAATGTATGGGTGGGCAAATCTATGGCCGTTTGCTGTTTCGAAATGATGATGAAAAATCCCGTGCGCACAAAGCGGGCATTACCGAATTGGACCGCATCTATACCCGTGATGAAATGGTGACGCAGGATGTTATTTTTGCGGCCACCGGTGTGACGGGGGGGTCGTTGTTGCCAGGGATCAAGCGCGATATTGCATCGATCACAACTGAAACGCTGTTAATGCGATCAAAGACTGGATCTGTACGGCGCATGATTTATCGCAATCCACGGACGGCGTAGGGTTGATTTGGGGTTTCTGGGCGTTGATACATCACTGACAGGGCGGACATGGGTCGGCCCAACAGATGATGTGCGACGCGCAGCCGAGGCCATGGAACAGCAAACAGGCCTGCCGTCAGCGCTTTGTGCTGTTATGGCACGTCTGGGTGTCCCAACCGAGGCTGCCACAAAATATTTGGAACCACAGCTGCGCGATTTATTGCCCGACCCACTGGTGCTGAGGGACATGAATATCGCGGCCAAGCGCATCGTTCAATCGGTCCGAACGAGACAAAAGGTTGCGATTTTTGCCGATTATGATGTGGATGGGGCCACATCAGGCGCCCTGCTGATCACATGGTTTCGCCATTTTAGTATCGATTGCACCCTTTATATTCCTGATCGCATAACCGAAGGCTATGGCCCCAACGCACCCGCAATGTCAGACTTGGCCAGCCGGCATGACCTGATCATCTGCGCGGATTGCGGCACCCTTAGCCACGAAGCGATAGCCGCCGCGGAATCGTGCGATGTGATCGTGCTGGATCACCACTTGGGCGGGGAAACCCTGCCCGATTGCTTGGCCGTGGTAAACCCCAACCGTCAGGACGAAAATGGCGACTTGGCACATTTGTGTGCAGCCGGTGTTGTGTTTTTGACGCTGGTGGAATGTTCGCGCCAAATGCGTGATGCAGGTCCGGCGGGGCCCAATTTGTTGGATATGTTGGATTTGGTGGCGCTGGGTACGGTGGCCGATGTGGCCCCCCTGATTGGCGTAAACCGCGCCTTTGTCCGCCAAGGGTTAAAGGTGATGGCGCGGCGTGGTCGCATTGGACTGGTCGCGCTAAGCGATGCGGCGCGATTGGATGGGATGCCGACATCCTATCATCTGGGATATCTGTTGGGACCGCGCATCAATGCCGGCGGCCGCATAGGTCAGGCCGATTTGGGGGCAAAATTGTTATGCAGCACCGATCCGATTGCCGCTCAGGCAATGGCGGATAAACTCAACCAACTCAACGAAGAACGCCGCGACATCGAACAGGCCGTCCGTCTCAGCGCGATCAAGCAAGCGGAACAGCGCGGGCTCGACGGGCCGCTGGTTTGGGCAGCAGGTGATGGCTGGCACCCCGGTGTGGTGGGCATCGTGGCATCGCGCCTGAAAGAGGCCAGCAACCGACCCTCAATCGTGATTGGCGTCGAAGATGGCATTGGCAAGGGATCGGGCCGATCGGTGTCTGGCATCGACCTTGGCGCGGCTATTCACAAGCTGGCCCAAGAAGGTCTTTTGATCAAAGGCGGTGGACATAAAATGGCCGCCGGCCTCAGTGTTGCCGAAGAAAAAATACCGGCGGCAATGGAACGGTTGTCCGAACTCATGACCGCACAAGGGGCCGCAAACCTAGGCGCGCCCGATTTGCGAGTAGACGGTATCTTGATGCCCACGGCTGCCACTGTGGAATTATGTGATGCTATCGAACAGGCCGGCCCATTTGGTGCAGGCGCCGCTGGCCCAAGGTATTGTTTTTCTGGCATGAAAATCAATTACGCCCGCCGTGTTGGCGATACGCACCTAAAACTACGCTTTGGCGATGGGCTAGGACATTCCATGGATGCCATCTGTTTTGGGGCCTATGATTCTGAACTGGGGACTGCGCTGGAAAACCACCACGATCGCCGCGTTCATTTGGCCGGAAAACTGGATATCAACATCTGGCAGGGCAGAAAAACCGTTCAATTGCGCCTCGAAGACGCGGCCTTTGCATCCACGTGAATTGCCAAAAAACTTTTTTTATAAAAAGCGTATTTTTCCTCTTGCGCAAGTCGCGCGCATTGCATAAACACCGCCTCACAGAGCAGCTGGCCCGTTCGTCTATCGGTTAGGACGCCAGGTTTTCAACCTGGAAAGAGGGGTTCGATTCCCCTACGGGCTGCCATTTTTCCAACATGTGACCCATTCTATCTCCAGCGATTGACGCGATTACAGCGTCGGTGATGGTCGTGGTTTATCTGCCTTGAATTGTCCTGTGCCCGTTCTACCTGAACCTCGAACGGGAAAGGATAGGATCCATCATGACAACCAATAAATTTGACACAGCTGTTTCCAGCTGGAACCAAGCCCAAACTCAAGCTGAGGCCAAAGCCTATGCTGCGGGGGCGGCTATATTGGTTTGGCAGGCCATGCCACGTTGGATGGCCGCTGCGTCGATTGCCCAAAAATTTTGCATCGCGTTTGCGTTTTTTGCGCCATGCCTGTTGTTTATGAAGGTTGCTTTGGGATGGTTCTAGCCCAAAGCGTCACACAATACGTTCAACTGGGCCACAGTTTACTGGTAAAAACGAACCGAAGATACGGGATTAGCCGTCCATTGGCATCATAACTGGCGCAAACCGAACGCAACCGCGACCGGCGTTTTTTGCCGCATAGACGGCATGATCGACCTGAACCAGCAGGTCGTCGCTATCTACATCTGACAGCATGTTGTCCGAACGGATCACCACGCCCAGACTGGCAGACACGTGACACATGTGGCCATCAAACATCACCGGTGCTTCTATGCCGGAAATAATCGCCTGTCCCAATTGCGTCAGTCGATGGTCATCTGTCAAATCCGGCAGAAGGATCAAAAATTCATCCCCCCCCAAGCGCACCAGAATATCGCATTGTCGTGTTTCGCGGCGCATCACCTTGGCGACATGGGTCAATACGGCATCACCCGCAGCATGGCCATAGGTGTCATTGACCGCCTTGAATCTGTCTAGATCCATTTGGATGATCGAAAATTTCTGTCGATGCGTGATCAGATGATCCAATGCCACATCCAAAGCGCGCCGGTTTCCAAGCCCTGTTAATGTATCGCTATGGGCCTGTTCTTCGGCAGCGGCTTTGGCACCTTGCAGACGGATCGTCAAACGTTTGGAGGCCTGCATCGCAGCCTGATTTGCCTCAATCAAATATAGCAATTCTGGCACCATATCCGTTGTCGCAAAATCCGTCATGGTTAGGCCAAACCGTCCAATGGCGGCCTGCACACCAATCCCAAAGGACGGGCTGAGGAAAAACATGTCCGATTGCACATCATGACTGAGCGTAGCTTTCATTCGGATATCGGAATGCGCGCGCAGGCAGAGCGACAGCTTTGCGCCATCGTTCTGGGCCAAGCTGCTGATTGAGCTGAAATTTGCAGGCCGCGTAATTTGAAAATGATCCAGAAAATTACATTCCGCAAAATTATTGTCTGTGATAACGCCCAAAACCTTGGCCATGCTTGGACCAAGGGTCACGATCCGCCCTGCGTGATCGATCTGAATAAAAAACGGACAAAATTTCGATAACACGTCACTCATGCATAACCCTTAACCTGCTAAATTAAATTCAGCTCCTTGTGCAAAATTCTGTTCGATAAGTATCACGACAATTTGCGATGTTTTTTCGTTGCATTCCCCAATATCGATGAAAACCAGTGTGCCATAGTCATCCGCCATGGCCCGCAGCAACCCCTGCAACACGTTGATAAAGCCGTGGATGCGGTTTTCAACTGTAATAACGGCGCGGTCTGTCGCGCACAGGTCAACGGTAATTGCGGGTAAATCCAAATCAGGTAGCGCCAGCGCCACGCGATCATTCAAATCGCCCATCGAAATCAAAAAATCGTCAAACGTCGCCCCACCAAATCGCAGCAAACGACGCACCATTCGGCCATGGGGTGGCGTAACCAAGAATGTACCCAAATCATCCAGCACATCTTGACGGGGTTTGCCCGTCGCTTGAATCAGCCCATCAATCAAATGATAGGTAATTTCATCGCTGTACATCAGCATGGGTTCGATATCATGGTCCGAGACCAATGCATGTTCGGCCGCATCACTCCAGACGCGATCGCCATAAGTCGCACGAATAAAATGTTCGATTGCTTTGTTCACTACGCCCAGCATTCGGGTCCTCCTGTCATTGTGATGACAGGAAAACCTTACTAAGCTGTAAATCCGTAACGGATTCTATATCAAAAATCGGTTGGCGCGCCGCCTTCGGATTTGCGGCGTTCAACGAATTCGGCCAATTCTTGTTTAATGGCTTCGTCCATGGCGGGGGCTTCGAATTCTTCAATGATTTGTTTATACAGACCATGCGCGCGTTCTGGTGTCCAAACGGCGCCTGCGACCTCCCATGCCTCGTAATTTTTCCAATCCGATAAAAACGGCTGGTAAAACGCGGTCGTGTACCGGTCCTGAGTATGCTGCGTGCCAAAGAAATGACCATTTGGCCCAACCTCAGCAATCGTGTCAACGGCCAAATCATCGGGTGTGGTGGCCCACAGCTGGGGATCCATATACCGTTGAATTTGCTGGATTACTTCGCAATCCATAATGAATTTTTCGGGGCTTGCGATCAACCCACCTTCTAGCCAGCCCGCCGCATGATAGACCATGTTTGTGCCCGATTGCACCGATGCCCAAAGGCTGTTTGACGTTTCCCACATCGCCTGACCATCGGGCACATTGGCCGCACAAACCCCGGATGAGCGCATGGGCAGATCATAGAATCGTGCCAATTGGCCAGTCATCTGCGTCGCACGCATGTATTCCGGTGTGCCAAAGGCGGGTGCGCCCGATTTCATATCAACATTCGATGTAAATGTTCCGATGGCACAGGCTACCCCCGGATTGATCCACTGGGCCAATGCAACAGCACTTAGCCCTTCGGCAAGTGATTGCGCAACTGCACCTGCCATAGTCACCGGCGCCATGGCCCCCGCCAGTGTAAAGGGGGTTACAATCAAACCCTGATTGCGCCGCGCAAGCCGCATCCAGCCATCCAACATGGGGATATCGTGTTTAAGTGGCGATGTTGAATTGATGTTGGTGTACATCTTGGGACCCGCGTCGAATTCATCATGGGTAAATCCGCCCGCGATCCGGACCATTTCCATGACATCTTCGACCCGCTCAGCGCCCAAGCTATAGGCATGGGGCACCTTATCGGTCAGGGTCAGTTTATCGTACAACACATCCAAATGGCGCACACTTGCATGTACATCAACGGGTTCAACCGGATACCCACCTGCAAAATGGATACAGTTAAAATACTGTGTTAGCTTAAGAAAATTGGCGCACATTTCACGCGTTCCGGGCACCTTGCGGCCAGTTGCCATGTCCCAATAATTGGGTGGAGACGACACGTTCCCAAACAAGATGTGATTGCCACCAATGGTGATTTTGCGATCCGGATTGCGCGGGATGATATCAAATTGTGATGGCGCTTTGGCCACCATTTCCATGACGAAATCACGGCCCATGCGCACGTTTTCACCATCCACCGTGCAGCCCGCTTGTTTCATAATATCGCGCGCTTCGTGATTTAGAAATTCTATGCCTATATTTTCTAGTATCTCCATTGCGGCGTTATGGACCGCCTCGACGCCTTCGGGGGTCAGCGGTTCGATCGGGCGATCGCGATTGATGGGCAAATGCCAAGGCATCTGCTGAATAACCGCCCCACCCCGACGGGATGT
>Ga0102948_1000569_pt1 | contig 14472 bp, 12 predicted proteins | sample SalPonA_A_H2O_MG_FD_78211 | JGI IMG/M metagenome (GOLD analysis project Ga0102948, IMG submission 78211) | Water microbial communities from South San Francisco under conditions of wetland restoration - Salt Pond MetaG R2A_A_H2O_MG | ecosystem: Environmental > Aquatic > Non-marine Saline and... | reverse complement strand
TTTCTGAATGATGATGACAAGGCCATTGCGGTCCTTCAATCCTTCAAGGCGATGCTGACAGAAATGTTGCCGCGGATGTCGCGCGAAGGGCGTCCCGTGCTAACCATCGCCTTCGGCTGTACCGGCGGTCAGCACCGCTCTGTTTTTATTGCTGAACAGCTAGCTGGTTATTTCAAAGACGTTATGGATAATGTTCAAGTGCGCCATCGAGAGTTAACCTAAGGATGATCGAGAACAATATCACCATCATCAATAAACTTGGTCTTCATGCCCGTGCGGCCGCCAAGCTTATTGGCACAACCAGCGCCTACTCTTGCGATATTCGTATCGAAAAAGCGGGTCGCGAGGTCGATGCGAAAAGTATCATGGCCGTCATGATGCTGGCCGCTTCAAAGGGCACTGAGTTACGTATCACTACCAACGGTGAAGATGAACAGGCCGCTATGGATGCCCTTGTAACCTTAATAAACAACCGTTTTGATGAAGAGGAGTAGTGCCACAAGCACTATCGACCTGAGGCATATCTATGAGCGCAGACGATAATCAGATTGATCTTGATTCACTGTCGACTGCGCTCGATAGCAACCAACACCGCGAAATTCGCTTTATGCTCAACAAGGGTATGCGCCCGGTTGAAGTTGCACATCTGTTGGAAAAATCCCCGCCACGGGAACGTGGTATTCTTTGGAACCTGATCCATCGTGATAACGAAGGTGAGGTTCTGCAGCACCTTGGCGATGATATTCAGGCTGAAATTCTAAGCTCCATGGATGCTCGGGAGTTGTTGGCGATTACTGAGTCGCTCGACACAGATGACCTGGCGGACATCATGCAGCAGTTGCCTGATACCATCATGCAAGAGCTGCTGCAGAATATGGATCTGCAGAATCGCGAGCGCCTTGAGGCAGTGCTCTCCTATCCGGAGGACACCGCCGGTGGCCTGATGAACACCGATACGGTCACTATTCGCCCGGATATTACGGTAGAGACTGCGTTACGGTACCTACGCCGCCATAGAGAGATTCCCGAAGGGACCGACTCAATTTTCGTTGTTAGTCGCAAAAATAATAAGCTCATTGGAGTCCTTCCGCTTACACGCCTTATCACAGCGGACCCGCAGATGCTTGTGCGCGAAATTATGAAAACAGACGGTGAAGACGCGATTCACGCTAGCATGCCGGATGAAGAGGTCGCTCGTATCTTCGAGCAACGAGACCTTATCTCTGCACCCGTGGTGAGTGACGAAGGCCAACTCTTAGGACGAATTACCATTGATGATGTTGTCGACGTAATCCGCGAAGATGCTGACCACTCCCTTATGAGTATGGCGGGTTTGGACGAGGACGAAGATACTTTTGCACCAATTTTCAAGACATCTAAACGTCGCGCTGTATGGCTGGGTATCAATCTAATCACCGCTTTTCTTGCTTCGGCTGTCATTGGTCTTTTCGAGGCGACCATTGATCAGGTTGTAGCCCTCGCCGTTCTGATGCCAATCGTCGCCTCAATGGGTGGCATTGCTGGCAGTCAGACACTGACACTCGTGATTCGCGGGCAGGCACTGGGTCATATTGAGAGCTCAAATATTGGTTGGCTGTTTAATCGTGAGCTGGTGGTCGGTCTGTTAAACGGTATACTCTGGGCAAGTGTTGTCGCTGTCATTGCTGTGCTCTGGTTCCAAGACACAACCATCGGGATTGTTATCGCAATGGCCATCGTTATAAATCTGATCGCCGGTGCCTCAGCCGGGAGCTTACTCCCACTTTCTTTGAAGTCAGCTGGTATAGACCCAGCCCTCGCCGGAGGCGTTCTACTGACCACGATAACTGACGTGGTTGGATTCTTCGCCTTCTTAGGGCTGGCCACCTTCTTTTACGGATAATTTTTATTATGAAAAAAGAGCGTTACGAAGAGCCTGAAGAGGAGATTGAGTACGTCAGTCGCACGGCTCTAAAACGGTACATGGAGGAGCTCCAAGCTCTTGGAAAACGGGTGACTGACCTGCGCCCCGACCAACAAGCTCAGATCCCGATGGGTGAACGCTTGCGTGAAGCGGTTGAAGAGATGAGTCGTATTAGCAGCAATGGTGCCAAAAAACGCCACCTAAACTTTATTGGAAAGCTGATGCGCAACGAAGATGAGGAGGCCATTCGCGCGGCCGTGGATCGGTTTGACTCCGCATCAGAGGCTCATAACCAACGTTTTCACAAGTTAGAGCGGCTACGTGAAGCCCTGGTGAATGATAGCCAGGAGGCGTTCAACGAGGTGGTATCCAGTTATACTGAGTGCAATATCCAGCATCTGAGAACTTTGATGCGGAACGCTAAAAAAGAGCGTGAACAGAGTAAGCCACCGGTAGCCTATCGGAAACTCTTTCAGTACCTGCGCGAGTTAGACGAACAGATCGACGACTGAATCAAGTCGCCGTCTGGTCTCTGCGCTGACGTGATACTGGCATCCGCTGTCGGATCTGTTGCAACCTGACCAGATCGACTTCAGCGCTGATCACGTCAAACCCCTGGGGTTTCGCACTGGCAATAATCTCTCCCCAAGGGTCCAGAATCAGAGAGTGACCATAGGTAAAACGTCCATTACCATGATCCCCAGCCTGACCTGCGCCAATCAGATAACACTGTGTCTCGATCGCACGGGCGCGTAATAGGATCTCCCAGTGGGCCGCACCCGTGACTTGTGTAAAAGCTGAGGGGACGCTGATCAACTGCGCACCAGCGTCTCGTAATCGCTGGAAGTGTATGGGAAAGCGAAGGTCATAACAGATCGATAAACCCAAATCACCGATCGGTGTGTTTACGACTGATAACGCGTCACCGGGGGCAATCCAGTCAGACTCTCGGTAACTTCCTTTAGCGTCAGCCACATCTACATCAAACAGGTGTCTCTTATCATACTGAGAGACAATCGCACCCGAGTCGTTGATTACTATCGAGCGTGCGAACGCTCGACCGTCTGGTGCAGGCGCTGGAAAGCTTCCCGCGACGACCCATATCGAGTGGTATTTCGCGACAGCCGTTAGCCTCTTTAAAGCTTGGTCAGCTTGCTCCGAGTGGGCATATTTAATGAGATTGGCGGAGTCAAAGAGTAGGAAATTCTCCGGCAGAATCACCAAACGTGCCCCCTGCCCCTTGGCGATACCAATACCCTCCTCTGCCTGACGCAGATTTATATCTGGGTCCGCACCGGAGACCATCTGAACCAACGCGACGCGGGTCACTGTTTCTCTCCATCTCGATTAAGCAGTTTAAGTTCGGGGGTATCCCAGCCGCCCGTAAGGGTATAAGCGATCGACGTCGCCTTTTCGATCTTGTCACCGATCAACTTATCGATCAGGAAAAGCGCGCCCGCAATCTGCGGTGCACCCAGCAACACTGCTGCCAGGGGTGTATTGCTGACCAAAGGCAGAGACACATTAACCTGCATATCAAGGGTCTTAGCACCCAGATCAATCGCACCTTCGGCAAGCATGCCCGCAGATGGGCCTTTCATCTCCATCGGCACGACTGAACGAGCAACCCCCTTCTCCACAAGAAAGTTACCTGCAAGACTGTCAAACACCACCCCTGTTGAGAAGAGATCAGAAAAGTCGAGCTGGAGACGACGAACCAGAGTGTTGAAATTGAGGATACCGAAAAGGCGCAGAAGACCAGAGCCCCCGGAGGTCTCAAGTAAACGACCTTTCCCCGTAGCAAAGCGGAAGTTACCGTAGATCGATTTGCCGGCAACTTGCCAGGGTGCGGATTCCCAAGCAAGCGCTATCCGACCCTCGACAGACTCTGTTTCGATCAGACGTTTCTCATCAAGGCCTTGCAGGGTGTTGCCTAGGTCCTTGCCGATGTAGGCCAGGTTAACGCGAGTCAACTCCCGATCCGTCATAATCCAGCTAGCACTTCCACTTAGCTCCATATCACTCATCTCCCCATGAATGGAGTTGAGCTCAACGCTGCTTGAACCAGGGCGCAGGCTTCCACGCCAACGCCCAAGCCTCGCAGAGTTCCACCTCAGATCTGCAATGTCAAAATCAACCTGAGGGACTGCTTCGAAGATTGATCGCTCCGTTGGCTCAGGATCCGACTCAGGTAAATCAACCTGAATCGACTCAGTCTCTGGAACATGCAAGTACAACTGATTCAATGCCACACGGTATGCAGGCTGTGCCTGACTCCATGCAATCAAACCAGATACGTCGGGTCCCGCCAGGCTGAGCTGCCACTCGCGTTCAAGTTGCTGAATACGAGCCTGCACCTGTTTGAGATAGACTGAACCTAGGCTCAGAGTTTGAGCTTCAACATCCATGCTCATCTTAGGTGCAGCACCCGCGCCGCCCGAGAAGCTGGAGTTTATCTGAGCGATCATGGCAAAGATCTCAGTAACATCGATCTCGAAAATACTACCGCTCACTCTATAGCCGAAATCTGCGGGGATACTCGCCGGTGCTCCACCAAGAGCAAAATGGGCAGCAATCTGCTCACCTAATCGCATTGCCGCACTGAACTGATCGCCGTAATCAAGCTCCAGCTGCAACGGCGCCCCTAACTCTAGCTGTAGACTTAATTGTCGTTCCTCCTGAGGCTGAAGGCTTAAGAAGTCTGGACCTGAAACCCGAGTTCCCTTCAGGTTAGAGTCGATACTGAGTGAGGAACGACAGGTAGAGGCTGCACAGAGTTTAAGATAAGCGCTAATCGGGATCTCACCGCTGACAAACTCTTTTAGGGGAACACCTGCCCAATCAAGTAACGACGCGACAGGCCACTGCCCTAAAAATCTGACGCCCGTGGACTGTCCCGGTTCAGAACTAATGCTCGCCCTCGCCTCGCGACCGAGAAAACTGGCGCTAATCTCCGTAGCGCTGAGCCCTGAAGAGGAGTCGAATTCAATAGGACCGGATATGTCAGTGATAGCAAGCTGCTGTTTTTCTGAGGCAAAAATTCCGCTTTCTACCTCGGACCTTACCTTGACAGTGGGAGGCTGTTTATTATCAAGACTAATGCCAAGCTCGATCAGCGATTGGTGGTTTCCAGCGAGTTGCCAGTCAGACAGTGACTCACCTACCGTCTGTCGCAGCGACTCAGACCGGAATAATTGATCGACTTTGGCAAGATCACCGGCGATCTGGGCAACAATACTGAGATCATTGAGTCCTGTTGGCTTCGCAATAACCGAACGTCCCATGTAACTATCGAGTATCTGACCGCGGGTAACATCCACCTGCACACCGCCATCACGTAAATGAACGAACGCCTGCGCCTGACTAATCTTGGGCCAGGGTGGCTGATAGTCGAGTTCGATGTTTTCAGCCGCAACATACAACTCCACACTGGGCCTGGCGCGATCATCAAGTGGGCGAATCGGTGAATGCACAGCCAAGCCTGCCTGCTGAACCTCCCCCTTTTTAAGCGCCTGCTCTAACCAGGCCATAAGTCGAGGGTCAGTTACGACGTCAGGGATCAGCACTGCTGCAGCTCGGTAGTCTGCCCCCTCAAGCCCAATTAAAAGATCGAGATAAGCCTGTGTTTCTGGATCAAAGGGTAAATCAATACTGAACCGCCCGCGGGCTGAAAACTCCGGCCGTAAAAGCTCTAAGGTTCCAGACCGCAATATTAACGAGGCATCACCAACCTCCCAGCCGAGACTCCCCCGGGCTAACTCATAGGTTGATGGTTCGGTATAGAGATTGGGGAAACCCAGCGTAAGTCCGGGCGAATCAATCGCCAAGAACCCACCTTTCTTATCCATCTCAACAGAGGCAAACAACCCCTCGATTTCTGGTATACCGCGCCATGACGCGATACTGACGTCGTGAAGCCACGCCCTTATTGACGGTCCGCGCTGTTGGTCGTTCAGATCAATGCTGAAATCACGTAGAGACCCCTGGGGCTTGAGGGCCGCGAGCGCTTCCGATACTTGATCGGGAAGAGGATAACGACTTAACAAGCCCTCGAGCAGACCAAGATCCAAATCTTTAATTAGCACGCGGGATAGCCCCAGTTCTCCCGCAACTCGATGTAGCTCAATCTGACTGGAACCAAAATCGACCTGTCCCAGCGCATCACCCATACGGGTATTACGTAGTTGAATCTGATACCCCTCAGAGTACGGCTTTAGGCTAAACTCAGTCGAACTGCTATTAAGCTCTAAAGGGGCGAGTGGCAGATCGATCCACGCTCGCTCAACACTCAATTTACCGCGCAGGTAGTCAAGCCCAAACTGGTTTACATTGCCCCAGAGCTCTGCACTGGCACTCAGGTCAGTGATGGGAAGGGGCGATTCGCTCAACTCGAGAAGTTCCGTACCCAGTCTCCCCAACTGCAGGTAAAAGGGCATTTCAAGCGTGGAAGGGTGATTCAGGTCACCTTCGAGTCGTGCAGCAAAACTCAGCTCGGTATTCTCGCCCAGCAACGGCATGTAGAAGTCGCCGCTTAGCTGATGCTCTGATGCGGTATTCTCAAATAACAGCTCGGATAACCTTATCTGACGACTGGGACCAGACTCAGGAACCAGGTCAAGTTCAGACTCAAGAATCCGAAACTCAGGTTGAGCCATCACAATATTCAGCAGCGTCACCATCGACTCCATATCGACAGAACTCGCGCCGCTACCTTGACCCGGGAGGCGCAACCAACCACCATCACGCTGATGCCAACGAATATAAAGACCCTTTGCCTCGAGTTGTTGAAACAGCGGAGTTCGCAACAGGAGCGAATCCCAAAGGTTAAGTTCGAGCTTAAGGCTGTCAAATCTGAAGCGAACATCAGGCCCGTTGTCAGCTATAGCAAGCGCTTCAAGACCGGCGATCTCAATTTTTGGAAAAGGACCGTTCCACTCTGTCGAGAGGTGTTCTAGGGTGACAGGCAGGCCAATCTGTTCGCTCAAAAGTTCAGCAATCGGTTCACGGTACTGGCCCAGAAGTGGAAAACCGAAACGTATGGCGCTGAGTAAAATAGCCAGCACCATCCCGAGTACCAGCGTCCACCAGCCAAACCAGAGGGTATGGCGAATCATATTGCGGCTCCTTGAGCCTTAGCGCAACACCACATCAAATTGCTCGGGGTTATAGAGGTTATCGCTCTGAAAACGCACAGTCTTTCCAATAAAGCTCTCGAGTTCTGCAACATGGTCAGAAGCATCCTCAAGCAGATACTCAACCACCCTAGTCGCGGCAATAACCAGATATGAGTCACTCTCGTAAGCCCTATGCTGGCGCAGAATCTCACGGAACACCTCGTATGCGACGGTTTCAGGCGTACGAATCATACCGCGGCCCTGGCATTGACTACAGGTTTCGCATAACACATGCTCGAGACTTTCGCGTGTTCGCTTGCGGGTCATCTCAACCAAACCCAGATCAGAAACGCCCGTCAGTTTACACTTGGCGTGATCGCGCTCCAGTACACGCTCGAGCGTTCGCAGCACCTGACGTTGATGTTCTGGATCCTCCATATCGATAAAATCGATGATGATGATGCCGCCGAGATTGCGTAATCTCAGTTGCCGACCGATAGCGGTAGCCGCCTCTAGGTTTGTCTTGAAAATAGTCTCCTCAAGATTCCTGTGCCCAACAAACGCGCCCGTATTGATATCAACGGTGGTCATCGCTTCTGTCTGGTCAAAAATCAAGTAACCGCCAGACTTAAGCTCGATCTTACGCCCCAGTGCCCGTTGCATCTCCTCTTCGACATTGAACATATCAAAGATCGGCCGCTCACCCGGATAGTACTCGAGTTTTGACTCTATCTCAGGAACTAATGAATTAGCGAAAGCCAACGCCTTCTGATAAGTCTCGCGTGAATCAATACGAATACGTTCGATACCTGAGTGCGTCATATCTCGCAGCGCACGCATGTTCAGAGGCAGGTCCTCATACACATTGGAAGGTGCTTTGGACTCTTTGATACGCTGCTGAATCTTGTTCCACAACCGATGCAAAAAAGCGATATCTGCCTTCAGCTCGACCTCCGAAACCCCTTCAGCAACCGTTCGCAAAATGTAACCGTAGCCGGTTATCTGCTGCTCCTCTTTCTCCAACAAAGATTGCATCAGCGCTTTCAGGCGCTCTCGCTCCTCCTGATCCTCTATACGCTGAGATATCCCTATATGCTCTGCACCCGGCATAAGCACTAGATAGCGAGATGGGAGCGAAAGATTGGTTGTCAAGCGAGCGCCTTTACTGCCAATAGGGTCTTTGGTCACCTGTACCAGTAGCGACTGTCCCTCTCTGAGCAACTGCGAGATGGAGATGTTAGAGCGCTCATCGGCAGGAATATCCGGCGCATTGACTTCATCAGCATGAATAAAAGCGGCTCTCTCAAGACCTATGTCAACGAAGGCCGCCTGCATCCCCGGAAGCACACGTACGACTCGGCCGTTGTAGATATTACCCAGAATACCGCGGCGTTTAGTGCGCTCAACATAGATCTCCTGCGGCATGCCATTCTCTATAACGGCAACGCGTGTCTCCATCGGAGTAAAGTTGATCAGTATCTCTTCGCCCACAAACAGGCTCCTTAATTCTTAACCGACAGTTGCCAAACAGGCACGCCTGCCTCTTCTAATAACTCGGCTGTTTCAGCCAGTGGAAGTCCAACGACGGCGCTGTAACTTCCCTCTATACGATCGACAAAAACTGCACCTAAGCCCTGAATTCCATATGCCCCGGCCTTATCCTGTGGCTCACCCGAAGCCCAGTAAGCATCTATCTGCGCGTCAGTAATGGGGCGAAACCAGACATCCGTGACAACTAGACGGTGCCGGGTTGAACCCGCACCGGCGAGCGCAACCGCTGTCATCACTTGGTGACGTGAAGCCGACAAGAGATGTAGCATCACCCGAGCCTCGGTTAGACTATCAGGCTTGCCCAGTATCTTGCCGCCCACCACGACACTGGTATCGGATCCTAGAGATACTTCATCGTTTTCTAACTGATGCCTGACCGCCTCGGCTTTCTCTATCGCCAGCCTTGAGACGTATGCCGACGCACTCTCTCCATTATGGACGCTCTCGTCGATATCTGCTGGCAGGACCCGAGCGCTGACCCCAATCTGTTGCAGGAGCTCACGTCGACGCGCCGATGCTGAAGCCAGTACTAATCTCGTCATCTTATCAGTTCAAATCAAAGGTTCGTGCCATGCGCTGCAGTAAAACAAACACCACTGGCCAAAAGAGCCCACTGAACAGCGCCGGCAACAGAAATAGAAGGGTGTCGCCGTGAGTGCCAGTAAGACCTTGCATCCAATAGTGCAGCAATTGATTCAAACCGACCAACAGAGCGATTACGACGCCCTGTTGGGGGAGCGGAAACATCCGCATACGCCGATATAGCAGTTGAGCCAAAAAAGCGATCAGTGTCAGAGAGAGTGCGTTAAGTCCCATTACACCGCCATGGGCAAGGTCTAGCAGTAGCCCCAGGATGAAGGCGTAACTTAGGCCTACTCGCTGAGGAGCGCGCATCACCCAGAAAACCAGAAAGATCAGCACCCACTCAGGACGCGCCCAGCGGAGTATATCGGGGAGCGGAATCTGGCTCAGAAACAGGCTGATAATAAAGGTTCCGAAGATGATGAGACTCCCGCCGCGCGCCTCAGCCATCAGCTCCCTCCGCAATCGCTTCCTGCTGAGCCGTTGAAGGTTGTTCAACCAACAACAGGTGACGGGACTTATCTAAACGCGCTGTGGGCACCGCTTTTATCACCAAGAAAGGCTTACCCGGATCTCGAGTAACCTCCGACACTTCAGCAACCGGGTAGCCCTCAGGAAAGCGTCCACCCAAGCCAGAGGTCACTAGCAGGTCACCCACACGAATATCGGTCGTTGCCGGAACAAAATCCAACTCCAGCGACTCAGGGTTACCATTACCCAGAAGCACCGATCTGAACCCTGTGCGAACCGACTCGACTGGGACTGCCGCACGGGAGTCTGTTATCAGCATAACCCGACTAATTAGAGGCGCCACTGAAATAACCTGGCCCATAACACCACCGGCATCGAGCGCCGGCTGCCCGGTGGTCACACCATCCTGACTGCCCAGATTGGTTAGTATTTCATGTTGGAACGGATTAGGGTCCACGCCGATCAGTTCAGCTAGGCGCACGTCAGGTTCCACTCGAGCGCGCGCATTTAAAAGCGCTCTGAGGCGGCGGTTCTCCGAGCTCAACGCTGCGTTTTGCAACACCCGCTGACCCAATTCAAGCGCCTCTGTGCGCAGGCGGTTGTTCTCCGCAACCAGAGTAGAACGACTCACAACCAAATCAGAGACGTTGTCGGCCAGACGTGCAGGCATGTCAACCAGCCACTGAAGGGGAGTGATAATAAGGTTGACGTAGTTACGGCCCTCTCGGAACTTTTGAGAGTTTAGATCGAGGGTGATAAGAAATAACGCTGCCAAGATCAGCAGCATAAACAAAATTCGGGAGGGTCCGTTACGAAAAATCATCTCAGTAGAAGTGAGGCCAAACCGCCTGGTTCAGCCTCAGCCTCAAATCAGTCATATGAGAGAAGTTCGAGACCAGAGCGGTCGAGCATCTCCAAAGCCTTACCACCGCCGCGTGCAACGCAAGTTAGCGGATCCTCTGCAACAATCACCGGCAACCCAGTCTCTTCTGTTAACAGTCTATCCAGGTTACGAAGCAGTGCACCGCCACCGGTCAGCACTATACCCTGCTCGGCGATGTCCGCTGCAAGTTCGGGCGGGCACTGTTCCAGAGCACTTTTGACTGCCTGTACGATCGCCGCAAGCGGTTCCTGCAGAGCTTCGAGCACCTCGTTAGAGTTGAGCGTGAAAAGACGCGGAATACCCTCAGCCAAATTACGACCGCGAACATCGATCTCGAGCACCTCTTGGGCAGGGTAAGCAGTACCAATCTCCTGCTTGATGCGCTCTGCTGTCGCTTCGCCAATGAGGCTGCCGTAGTTACGTCGCACATAGGTAACAATCGCCTCATCGAAGCGGTCGCCACCAACGCGTACAGACTCGGAGTAGACAATACCGTTGAGCGATATGACCGCAATCTCTGTGGTACCACCGCCTATGTCGACCACCATGGAACCACTCGCCTCCTCTACAGGAAGGCCAGCGCCGATAGCAGCCGCCATAGGCTCCTCGATGAGGTACACCTCACGCGCACCGGCACCGATAGCTGACTCTTTGATCGCGCGACGCTCAACCTGAGTCGACTTGCAAGGGACACAAATCAATACACGAGGACTTGGTCGCAGGAAGGAGTTGTTATGTACTTTGCTAATGAAGTACTGCAACATCTTTTCAGTCACATGAAAGTCGGCAATTACGCCATCCTTGAGCGGACGTATAGCCGTGATGTTGCCTGGGGTACGACCAAGCATACGTTTGGCATCAGCACCCACAGCCGCAACCGTTTTCTGATTGCCGTTGACACGAATAGCTACAACTGACGGCTCATCAAGAACGATATCGTTATGGCGGACAAAAATAAGGGTATTTGCGGTGCCCAGATCGATAGACAGATCACTGGAAAATAGCCCGCGAATTTTTTTAAACATCGGTAAACTGGTCCTGAACCTAGCCGTTTTGGCGGTGTTTTTAGAATCGCAACATACTAGCAATCACAGGGATTTTGGGCAAGGATCAAATGTGATACCTTATCGCCCCTGACAAGCTAACCGAGGCGCGCAAACTACTGACTTAAAAGTGGTTCTGCATTGTCGCCAATCAACCCGTTGAAGACGAGACAGAAACGATGTCACTCGACAGATCTGACGTGGAACGCATCGCTTACTTGGCCCGTTTGGCCCTAGATGAGCAGGATATTCCGAAATACACCGAAAATCTCAGCAACATACTTAAACTGGTCGATGAGATGCAGGCGATCGACACCACGGGAGTCGAACCGCTTGCGCACCCTCTTGATGGCGAACAACGCCTTCGCGCTGACGAGATAACTGAATTAAATCAGCGCGATCAGCTACAAAAAGTGGCTCCAGCAACCGAGGAAGGCCTTTTCCTTGTCCCGAAAGTGATTGAATAAACGGGCGGATACAAAACAAATGCATACAAAAAGTTTGACCGAGCTGGCCGCTGCCCTGAACTCAGGTACAGTCAGCAGTGTAGAGTTGACCCAGGCATTCCTTGAGCGCATCACCGCACTTGACCCGAAGTTCAACTCTTTTATCACAACCACACCCGAGATTGCATTAGGGCAAGCTAAGGCGGCAGACGCAGCGCGAGCCAGTGGTCGGGCGGGAGACTACACGGGCCTGCCGATCGCCCATAAGGACCTGTTTTGCACAGAGGGCGTGCGCACTAGTTGTGGCTCCAAGATGTTGGACAACTTCGAATCACCCTACGACGCCACCGTGGTTGCCAAATTTAAGGCAGCGGGTGCAGTGATGCTGGGTAAAACCAATATGGATGAGTTCGCCATGGGTTCATCCAACGAGTCGAGTTTCTACGGTGCCTGCCGCAATCCCTGGGACACTCAGCGTGTGCCCGGTGGCTCATCAGGCGGTTCTGCGGCGGCCGTTGCAGCTCGCCTGACTCCAGCTGCGACAGGCTCTGATACCGGAGGTTCGATCCGACAACCCGCTGCACTCTGCGGCATTACCGGTATTAAACCGACCTACGGCCGGGTTTCTCGCTATGGCATGGTAGCTTACGCATCCTCACTGGATCAGGGTGGTCCTATGGCACAAACGGCTGAAGACTGTGCACTTATGCTGAATGTGATGGCAGGATTTGACAAGATGGACTCCACCTCAGCACAGCGCGATGCCGAGGATTACAGAGCCAAACTGAACGACTCGATCGCCGGACTGCGCATCGGTATTCCAAAGGAGTATCTCAGCGATGATCTGGACCCACAGATTGCCGAGCGTGTTCAAGCGGCAATCAGAGAGCTGGAGACACTTGGCGCAAGCGTAAAGGAGATCAGCCTTCCGCGCACGCGCATGTCGATTCCGGCTTACTACATCATAGCCCCAGCTGAGGCGTCATCGAACCTATCGCGTTTTGATGGCGTTCGATATGGGCACCGCTGTGACAATCCTAAGGACTTAATGGACCTCTACACTCGCACCCGTCAGGAGGGATTTGGCGCGGAGGTTAAACGTCGCATCATGGTGGGCACCTATGCGCTCTGTGCTGGCTATTACGACGCCTACTACAACAAAGCACAGCAGATCCGTCGCCTGATCCAGCAGGATTTCCTTGCAGCTTTCAACGAGGTTGACGTCATTCTAGGCCCGACGACGCCACATCCAGCATTTAAGCTCGGTGAGAAAAGTAACGACCCCGTATCAATGTACATGGAAGACATCTTCACCCTGTCACTCAACCTCGCGGGACTACCCGGAATGTCAGTGCCCTGCGGTACCGTGTCTGGGCTACCAGTCGGTCTGCAATTGATCGGCAACTACTTCGACGAGGCAAAGCTGCTCAATGTTGCGCATCAGTTTCAGCAGGTTACTGATTGGCATAAACACGCACCGACGGGAATTTAAGGGGTTTAAGAGATGGAATGGGAAACCGTAATTGGGCTTGAGATCCACGTTCAGCTTTCAACCCAGACAAAAATATTCTCCGGCGCCAGCACTGCGTTCGGTGCCGAGCCAAACACCCAGGCCTGCGCCGTCGATCTGGCACTCCCTGGCACGCTACCCGTTTTTAACGAGAATGCGCAGCGTATGGCGATCATGTTTGGCTTAGCGATCAACGCAGAGATCGGTAAACGAGCCGTATTTGAACGTAAAAACTATTTTTACCCGGATCTCCCAAAGGGCTATCAGACGACACAACTTGAGAGACCTGTGGTGGGCGAGGGTTACGTTGACATTACAACTGAAGATGGCAGCCGTCGCGTCCGTATACACCATGCTCACCTCGAGGAGGATGCAGGTAAATCTCTGCATGAAGACTTTCATGGCATGTCAGGCATCGATCTAAACCGTGCTGGCACTCCATTGATCGAAATCGTCTCAGAGCCTGACATGCGCTCCTCTAAAGAGGCCGCCGAGTATGCCAGAAAGATTCATGCGATCGTCACTACACTCGGAATTTGCGATGGCAACATGGCCGAGGGCTCCATGCGCTGTGACTGTAACGTCTCCGTCCGTCCTAAAGGACAGCAGGAGTATGGCACGCGTACCGAATTGAAAAACATCAACTCATTCCGCTTCATAGAACGTGCAATTGACACTGAAGTAGCACGTCAAATTGACCTGATTGAGGATGGTGGAAAGGTAGTGCAAGAGACGCGTCTCTACGATCCCGATCGCAATGAGACACGTAGCATGCGCTCAAAAGAGGATGCTAATGACTACCGTTACTTCCCTTGCCCTGACCTGCTCCCAGTAGTTGTAGACGATAGCTACATAGAAGCAATTCGCGCGACACTTCCTGAACTACCTGACGCGCGCCGCGAGCGTTTCATCAGTGACTACAACCTCTCTGAGTACGATGCGGGAGTACTTTCTGCCTATCGTCCCCAG
>Ga0102948_1000565_pt1 | contig 14518 bp, 12 predicted proteins | sample SalPonA_A_H2O_MG_FD_78211 | JGI IMG/M metagenome (GOLD analysis project Ga0102948, IMG submission 78211) | Water microbial communities from South San Francisco under conditions of wetland restoration - Salt Pond MetaG R2A_A_H2O_MG | ecosystem: Environmental > Aquatic > Non-marine Saline and... | reverse complement strand
CCATAAAAGGCTATTTCGGTTGTATTGCTTAATACCGTTGAATGTAAATTCTTTCTCGCTGTAAATCTTGTACATTGCAGGAGTCTCTGCAATCAGTGCACGAGACAAGGTCGCCATATCACGTGGCGTTGTGTAATGGTCTGGATCGTGAAGTCCGTGGGCATTTACCCAATGAGAGCCGGTCAAGCCAAGGGCTTGTGAATGGGCATTCATCATACTCGCAAAGGCAGATTGTGAGCCTGCGATATGTTCGGCCATTGCCACACAGGCATCGTTGCCCGACTGAACCACGATACCGCGCAACAAATCGCTAACGGATACCTTTGTACCCACTTCAATAAACATCTTTGAAGAATCTGGAAATTTCTTCGCCCATGCATTTTCTGAAATCGTTACCTCATCGGTCAGGCTGATATTGCCAGCTTGCAGCTCTTTTCCGATAACATAAATCGTCATTATCTTTGTCAAGCTAGCAGGCGCTAGCTGCATATCTTCATTCTTCGAAGCAATGATATGTCCGGTTTCATAGTCGGTCAGAAGAAACCCTTCTGCTGCCACTGATGGCGCTGGAGGAGTAACGACTGCCGCATGTGTCGTGAATGCAAATACGCTTAAAAGCGTTAATAAAGCAATGAAGAAAGACGGTTTTGCGCGTTGAATATGTCTATGCATGGTTTAGTTTCTTTGACCGTTTTTTTGATTATTTTAAGCAAATTGTTGCGTATAACGTTTAATTGCTCACCAGGGAGCACTACGATAATAACGCGTTGAAGCACCGCGAGTGATTCTCGAGATACCCTAAAGCCGTACAGTGTAACGTATGGCCTATACTAGGACTAGGTTTTAGCAAAAAAGTTTAGTCAGAAGTAGTATTTAGGCGAAGAAACCACAGGATTGCCCGTTGAATGACACAATTCGAACACAAACTATGCGAATGCCGAGCGGGGTAGACATCGCGGTATGTTACAGCGCAACCTCTACCGTATATGCATGTGGGTAACCATTTTCTTTAAGCTGGATGAGTAGTTCAGATGCGGTTGATACGTCATCAATGGGACCGAGCTGAAGCTTATATATATCATCATTTTTCGGAATGTGAGCGGGGACTTGATAAAGCGCAGACAGAACATTAGAAAGCGACTTTGCGCGCTGGCCATCCGACAATGCCGCAACTTGAATGTAGAGGGCTTTGTCGGCATTAGGCACGCTCTCTGACCCCGTTGGGGTTGGTGTTTCATAAGCCAGAGAAGTAGGCTCAGCAACATCAATACCTAAATATTCATCGTAGGTTAGTGTTGAACCGTTCCCCACAGTAACATTGTTGTCTTCATCAAAATGAATCACTTCAATTTTAACGTTTGCGGTGCCTTTATTGTGATAGCCAAGCTTTACGGCAGCAGCATAAGATAAATCAATAATGCGATTTTGGTGAAAAGGGCCTCTATCGTTCACTCTTACAATCGCTTGCTTCTTATTGTCAAGATTGGTTACCCGAACGTATGACGGAAGCGGAAGCGTTTTATGTGCTGCTGACATAGCAAACATATTGTATGTTTCACCGTTTGACGTGAGGTGACCGTGAAATTTCTGTCCATACCAACTAGCGTGTCCCGTTTGCTCGAACCCTTTTCCTGATTGCATAGGCGTGTAGTGCTTGCCTAGAACAGTGTAAGGGCGAGAATTAAACATGCGGTAGGCTTCAAACTTAGGCACGGCATCGGCGGTGGTTGGTGTTTTTGCAACGAAGCGCGGGGCTGAATCTGTTTTTTGTGAATAACGGCTAGGCTCACTTGTCGAGCAGGCGCTAAGGGCAACAACACTGAATAATGAGAGAAGGAAAACGCGCATCGTTATCTTGAAACCAACCGTTTTTGTGTTGCAATAGACATCAGAATGCCAAATCCTGCCATTAATGTCACCATTGATGTGCCGCCATAACTGACGAGAGGTAAGGGTACACCGACCACAGGCAATAAGCCTGATACCATTCCCATATTTACAAACACATAAACGAAGAAGGTGAGGGTAATGCTACCGCCCAATAATTTTGCATAGGCATTCTGTGCGCGGCTAGAAATAATTAATCCACGCAAGATAATAAAAAGATAGATACAAAGCAGTCCAATGACACCGTACAAACCAAATTCTTCACTAAATACTGAAAAGATAAAATCGGTATGGCGCTCAGGTAAAAACTCTAGCTGCGATTGTGTCCCTTGAAGCCAGCCTTTTCCCTCTGCACCGCCTGATCCAATGGCAATCTTAGACTGAATAATGTGGTAACCCGAACCCAACGGATCGCTTTCAGGGTTCATAAAGGTAAGTACCCGCTGTTTTTGATAGTCTTTCATTAGAAAAAACCACATGACGGGCGCAAATGCACCGCCAAGACCAGCAACTAGGCCGATAAGGCGCCAACTCATGCCGGCCAGAAATATCGCAAAAAGACCTGAACTCGCAATAAGTAGAGATGTGCCCAAATCAGGTTGTTTCGCAATTAAAATAGTGGGCACAACCACCATGGCGAATCCAAACGCCACCAGTGATGTTTTAGGTGGCATGGTGAATTTACTTAAATACCAAGCTACCATCATGGGAACCGCTAATTTCATTAACTCTGACGGTTGAAAACGAATAAATTTTAAATCTAACCAACGCTGCGCACCTTTGCCCATATCACCAAATAGTAAAACAGCAACTAACATAAGCAGCCCGATAACATAGGCATAAGGTGATAGCCTGCGGTAAAAGCCAGGGGGCAGCTGCGCTAAAACAACCATCACCAGCACGCTAAGCGCTAAACGGGTAAACTGACGCTGCATTTGTGCAGCGTCTTGTCCTGAGGCTGAATACAATGTCACCAAGCCAACACCCATCAGCGCTAACAGGCCTAAAAGTAACCACACGTCGATGTGTAGCCTCTGGAAAAAACCGACTTTATTGGGGTTTAGCGCCGTACGTTTCATTGTTCACTTTCACTTATTGAAGTAGGGCTTTCGAATACTCGGTCTCGAAAGTAAAAATCCATTACTTTCCTAGCAATGGGGGCGGCATTTGAGCTACCTCCACCAGCATTTTCTAACACCACAGTTACCGATATCTCAGGGTATTCAAATGGGGCATAGCCAACATACATAGCGTTATCTCGAAGACGCTCGTCAACATCTTCGGCAACGTACTTCTCGTTCTGACCTACCGAAAATAATTGCGCCGTTCCTGTTTTTCCTGCGGATTGGTAAGGGGTATCTTTAAAAGCGTGACGGGCCGTTCCTTCTTCGCCATGCACTACGTCGTGCATGGCATTGAGCACGACATCGAGATTGGCTTGGTTTTTTATCTCGATGGGGCGAAGTGATTTCAAAGGAATTACGTCTACCGCTTTATTGGGTTGCATATATCCTCTAATAATTTGCGGAATGTAACGTTCGCCTCGGTTTATCAGGGTGTTAACTGAATGCGTTAGCTGAATGGGCGTCGTTGTCCAAAAGCTTTGGCCTATACCTACTGGGATCGTATCACCGACATACCAAGGTTGATTAAATCGTGCTCTTTTCCACCCGCGACTAGGCATATTCGCTTCTGACTCTTCATATAAGTCGATGCCGGTGTAGTCACCAAAACCGAATTCATACATGGCATCACTGATTTTATCGATACCCAAGTTATAGGCTAAATCGTAGTAGTAGATATCACACGATACTTCAATTGCTTTGGCAACATCTACATCACCGTGTCCCCATTTCTTCCAGTCACGCCATACATGAGACACATTGGGAAGCTTGTAGCGCCCATTATCTTTAATCGTAAAGTCTTCAGTAATAGTGCCCTCTTCTAAACCCACCAACGCCAGATGAGGCTTTACGGTGGACGCTGGAGGATATTGCCCCTGTGTCGCACGGTTTATGAGCGGTCTGTCAGGAGATTCAAGCAACGCTGCGTAGTTTTTGCTGCTGATGCCATGAACAAACAAATTTGGGTCGTAGCTCGGGTTTGAATACAGTGCGAGCACACCACCGGTTTTAGCGTGAGTAATAACAATGGCGCCCCGTTGACCATCGAGCAGGCGTTGCGCTTCTTGTTGCAGCGATAAGTCTAGGTTTAACACAATGTCTTTGCCCGGTACTGGCGGATCGACATTCAATACTCGAATAATGCGGCCTTGGTTATTTACTTCAACTTGTTGATAACCCACAGAGCCATGTAAAAGCTCTTCATGATACTTTTCTATTCCTAGCTTTCCGATATCGTGAGTCGCGGCGTAATTATCTTCTTGACCCGCTTCAACAAGTTTTTGTAAGTCTCGCTTATTAATGCGTGCAACGTAGCCGAGAACGTGGGTAAGCGTGTCTTTATAAGGGTAATGGCGGGCTAGGCGTGCATCTATCTGAACACCGGGGAATCGATGTTTACTTGCAGAAAATAGTGCCACATCTTCTTCACTCAACTGCGCACGAAGTACGATGGGTTTAAAACGCCGCTGCCCTTTTAGATTAGCTAAAAATGTGTCGCGCTCATCCTGAGTGATAGTCATTAGCGCGCCAAGCGCATCTAATGTTTCCTCTATGTTTTCTGTTTTTTCAGGGGTTATTTCTAAGTTGAATACAGGTCTGTTCTCTGCGAGTAACACACCGTTTCTATCGTAGATAAGGCCGCGATTAGGGGCAACAGGCAGGACTTTAATTCTATTGCCATTTGAGCGGGTTTGGTAGTCGTTAAATTGCGTTATTTGCAGCGAGTAGAGATTGCGTAACACCACACAAAGCATGAGTACCACAATAATAAACGCAATAGTCGCTCGTCGAGCAAAAAGGTTTGCTTCTGCAGAGTGGTCTCTAATGGCCTGACGCTTCCGATGCATATTGGGTTACTTACTCTCGATGATAAGGATGATTTTGCGTCACGGACCATGCCCTATAAAGGCTTTCGGTTAGTATAATACGCACAAGCGGATGGGGGAGGGTAAGCGCTGACAATGACCATTTTTGCTCCGACGCCGCAATGCATGATGGTGCCAAGCCTTCGGGGCCGCCAATCAGTAAGCTGACATCTCTACCGTCCATCTTCCAGCGATTAAGCTGTTTCGCTAAAGTTGGCGTATCCCACGGTTTTCCAGTTACCTCGAGGGTTACGATTTTATTACCTTTAGGAACCGCGGCCAACATCTGCTCTCCCTCTTTATCGAGGATCCGTTTTATGTCGGCGTTTTTACCACGTTTACCGGCTGGAATTTCAGTGATTGTCACGGGTAAATCCGAGGGGAAGCGTCGAATAAACTCTTCAACGCCGGTGTTGACCCACCCCGGCATTTTCGTTCCTACTGCGACGATTTGAATACGCATACTGCGCGCCCCTCTATAGCAAAGCTGCTAGCTGGTTATCTTAACGAATTAAGACCACAGTTTTTCTAGTTGATAAAAATCTCTGGTTTCATCTTGCATTACGTGCAAAACGATATCGCCAAAATCAACTAGTACCCACTCACCGGTATCTTTACCTTCGGTGCTGATAGGCGGATTTCCGGCATTCTTTGCTTCAACCATGACGTTTTCAGCTATTGAAGACACATGACGTTTTGAATTTCCCGAGCAAATAATCATTAAATCGGTAATGGTAGATTTACCTTGAACATTTATTTCAACGATATCTCTGCCTTTCATATCATCAATTTTGTCTAAAACGAACTGCTTAAGTTGTTGACTCTCCAACGTTTCCTCTCTTAATTAACTTTTATATAAATGATGCGTATTAATATACGTTGCAACCGGTTCAGGTAACCACTTCGCAGCGGTATCTATGCTGTCACTGTCAGTAATTAACGCTCTTAGTTGCGTCGATGATATTGGGTGTAATGGCGTGTTAACAAGCAATACGCGACCCACAGAGGACGTGTGTAATTCATTAACATTTTTTGCCTTATTCTCTGTTACCCAACGCGCTATGTCGTCTGGAGGCGTAAAGGTTTCACCATCTCGGCGCATGACGACCAGGTGGCAATAATCTAATAAGGCATTCCACTCAAACCATTTGGTTAGATTATACAGTGAATCGGCCCCAATGAGAAAATAGATTCTCTCATCAGTACTCTTGTGCAGTGCTTTAAGTGTATTTATTGTGTAAGACGGTGAAGGAAGCGCAAGCTCTATTAGCTCTGGATAGAGGCGTTCGTCAAATTCGCATGCAAGCTTGACCATGTTCACTCTGTGCTTTTCGTCAATAAAAACAGGTTTATGCGGAGCAATCTTGCAGGGCATCAACCCTAACTTCTCAATATTTAGCACGCTTATCGCATGTAACGCAGGCTTTAAGTGACCGAAATGTGGGGGGTTGAATGTACCGCCGAGTAAAGCACGCATGGCAGACTATGCATCTAAGAACGGGATGGAGCTTAAATTAAACCCCATAAACATCATGCAAATATGACAAAGTTTAACGAAAGGTCGCTGTATGACACTTTGCTTAAATGCGAGGTCGGCTTGGCTTAATGCCTTCTGAATAGACTCAAGCTGCATAATATCTAGGCGCTGAAGCGCTTGCTGATAAAATCCTTGTCTATTTTTCCATATACCGAATTTCTGCCACTGAACAGGGTTTCCATTGGTCATAGACGATTTCAGTTTCCACAGTTGCTCCCACTCTCGAATAAGCGCCCAAATGACTATGTTGGGTTCAAGGCCTTCGCTTTCCAGTCGGTATAACATTTTCACGCACCGCTGCGCGTCTCCACTTAACATGACATCAACAAGCTGAAACACGCTATAACGAGATTGATCAACCATTGCATGTTCAATCTGTTGTTCGCTAATGCTTGTACCAGGGTAGAGTAGTGCAAGTTTATCAATCTCTTGCTTCGCTGCGAGCAGGTTTCCTTCACAGAAGTCTGCGATCATCTTTACACCGGGTGGTGTTACCGTTAATTGATGAGATGCAATGTGATTATGGATCCAAGCTGTCAGTTGCTTACCCTCTAGTGGATAGCAAAGCGTGCTTACCCCAATTTCATCCAGCACTTTAAACCATTTTCCACGCTGTACGTCTTTCCCAATTTTGGGGCCATGTACCAGTAACAGCATGTCTGGGTTAAGGGTAGAGGCGACTTGTTGTAAAACCTTACTGCCTTCAGCGCCGGGCTTGCCTGTTGGTAGTTCTAGCTCAATAAACTGTTGGCTAGAGAACAACGACAAGCTTTGGGTCGCGTCAATAAGTTCGTTCCAAGAAAAGCCTGAATCGGCGACTAATACAATACGTTCATCAAACCCCGATTGTTTTGCCCGCGCTCGAATTTGCTCAATGACCTCAAATTTTTGCTGGGGCTCATCACCAAAGACAAGATAACAGGGCCGCAGTTGCGACCCAATCTCTCTGGAAAACTGGTTGGGGTAAATTTGCATTGGTTAGTTTTTCAATGCCAAGCTGGCTGCTTGGCTAGATAGACGGCGAATGAGAATGTCTGCCGCTTCGGTTCTCATTTCATCAAGCACCAGTTCGAGTTCTCTAGACTTTGCTAGGACCTGATCAGGATCATCCTGATAATCTCTCACTACTTCAAATTGGGCGACAATAGGGTCACTGTCAGGAAACAGAACACGATAGCGTACAATATAGATAAGCTCGTATTCTGCGACTTGGCCAGATGCGTAAACAGACAATAACCTTCTTTCAAGATTTTCGGGAAGAAGGTAGATGTTTACGCTCTGATTACGGTCTGAAACAGATGACCCTGTTTCGCTTAAACCGTACACATTCAAACGTTCATTTAGTGCTTTAGCAAGCGGCGCGTGAGCGCGCGCACTGTCAATTACAACCGTATTAACGTTATCGGGTAACGTCGGCGCACTTCGTAAATGAAATCCGCAGCCGGTTATAAAGCCTGCAACTAAAAGCATGAATGTGTATCGGAGAAAAGCGCTCATGTTAGTTAGCCACAATATTTACTAGCTTTCCAGGAACAACAATAACTTTTCTAATGGCCTTCCCTTCCAGAAACTGTTGAACGTTAGACTGCGCTTTCGCGGCGGCTTCAATATCGTCCTTACTGGCATCAGCAGCAATCGTCATTTTAGCGCGTAACTTACCATTAACTTGGACGATAATAAGCTTCTCGTCTTCGATAAGCGCTTTTTCGTCAGCAACAGGCCAAGCGGCGGTGTCGATATCGCCCTTATGACCCAACACGTTCCATAACGTGTGAGAAATATGAGGGGTAATTGGGTTTAGGAGCAATAACACCGACTCAACCGCTTCGCGCATGATAGCGATATCTTGCGCGTCTTCTTGAGGCGCTTTTTGAAGGTGATTCAACAGTTCCATAATGGCCGCGATAGCCGTGTTGAAAGTTTGACGTCGTCCGAGATCATCTGACACTTTTTGAATTGTTTTATGGACTTCACGGCGAAGCGCCTGTTGAGGCTTGGTTAACAATGAAGCATCTAAAGTGGCAGGCGTACCGCGCTCTACATGTTCAGTCACTAATTTCCAAATGCGTCGTAAGAAACGGTTTGCACCTTCTACGCCAGAGTCTACCCACTCAAGGGTTTGTTCTGGTGGCGCCGCGAACATGGTAAACAGTCTTACTGTATCTGCGCCATAAAGGTCGATAACTTGTTGCGGGTCGATGCCATTATTCTTCGACTTTGACATTTTTGTCATACCGCCATGAATAACGCTTTCGCCGTCAGCGGTAAGCCACGCTTTTACAATTCGGCCTTTTTCGTCTTTTTCTGTAGAAACATCGGTAGGAGAAAACCATGTTTTCTTACCCGCTGCATCTTCACGATAGTAAGAGTCGGCTAATACCATACCTTGACACAAAAGACGCTTAAATGGTTCGTCAGAATCGACAAGGCCTTCGTCTCTTAACAATTTGTGGAAAAATCGAGAGTAAAGAAGGTGAAGTATTGCGTGTTCGATACCACCAATATATTGGTCGACTGGCAGCCAGTAACTTGATGACGCAGGGTCTAGCATGGCGTCTTGATTTGTCGCAGATGCATAGCGTGCGTAATACCACGACGATTCCATAAAGGTATCAAAGGTGTCGGTTTCGCGTTGCGCTGGCTGGCCATTGTAGGTTGTTTTCGCCCACTTAGGGTCGGCTTTAATCGGTGACGTTACGCCATCCATTTCAACATCTTCAGGAAGTACTACAGGCAGTTGGTCAGACGGCACAGGAACAGACTCACCGTTTTCCAAATTCAACATTGGAATAGGTGTCCCCCAATAACGCTGGCGGCTTACACCCCAGTCGCGAAGGCGATAATTTACCTTTCTTGTACCGCAGCCTTTACTTTCAAGTTCGTCCGCTATGCCGTTAAAGGCCGCGTCAAAATCGAGGCCATCAAACTTTTCTGAATTTATTAAGCACCCTTTCTCGGTATAAGCAGAGGCTGACAAGTCACACTCGTCTTCCTTGCCTTCGGCGGCTTTAATCACTTGTTTGATGGTTAACTGATACTTTGTTGCAAATTCCCAGTCGCGTTGGTCGTGTCCAGGAACGGCCATTACTGCGCCAGAACCGTAATCCATTAAAACAAAGTTAGCGACCCAAACCGGTAGCGTTTCGCCCGTAAGAGGGTGCACAGCCGTTATGCCGGTTGCGCAGCCTTTCTTTTCCATCGTGGCTAATTCGGCTTCTGCAACTTTTGTGTTTTTACAATCTTCTATGAATGCGGCAAGTTCAGGGTTGTTTTTTGCTGCATGTTCTGCAAGCGGGTGCTGTGCCGCAACTGCCACATACGTAACACCATAAAACGTGTCAGGTCGAGTGGTATAAACGGTTAATGATTCGGTTTCACCTGCTGGCGCAGAAAGGGCGAATGTAATGTCTACGCCTTCTGAACGACCAATCCAGTTTGCTTGCATGGCACGAACTTGGTCAGGCCATTCCTCTAACTGTTCTAAGTCATTAAGCAACTCTTCGGCATAGTCAGTAATTTTTATAAACCACTGTGGAATTTCTTTTTGTTCGACTAATGCCCCAGAACGCCATCCACGACCGTCGATAACTTGTTCGTTTGCCAGTACGGTTTGGTCAACGGGATCCCAGTTTACCGTTGAGTTTTTCTTGTATACCAAGCCTTTTTCATAAAGGCGCGTGAAAAACCATTGTTCCCAACGGTAGTAGTCTGGCTTACACGTGGTTACTTCTCTATCCCAATCATATCCGAAACCCAATGATTGCAGCTGCGTTTTCATGTAGTCGATATTCGAATATGTCCAGTTAGCCGGGGCAGTATTGTTGTTGATTGCAGCGTTTTCCGCTGGCAATCCAAACGCGTCCCATCCCATTGGCTGCAGTACATTTTTACCCTGCATACGTTGATAACGACTTATTACATCACCAATGGTGTAGTTCCGAACGTGTCCCATGTGTAACCTTCCACTTGGGTAAGGAAACATCGATAGGCAGTAGAATTTTTCTTTATCTACGTCGTCATTGGCTTTGAAAGATTGGTTGTCTTCCCAGTATTGCTGAACGCGTTGTTCAATTTCTTTCGGGTTGTACTGATTATCGGCCATGAAACTTAGGCTTCCGCATTAAGAGTTAAAACGTTTATGGGTGGGTATGACGCGCATTTTTAGCATATTTGCTCTATTTTGCACGTGGGATCTTCCCATGCAACATACATATAGCCCAATAGAATACCTCAGCGCTAAGCCATGCCTCAATAGCTTAGCACCGAACTACGCAATTTTTATTGCTGCTTGGTTGAAAAACGAGCATAAAGCGTGCTATCTGACACTATGTTTACTGGTTTTAAATGAAATGCACAACGACGGTAAGTTCACTATCACTTAAAACGGGCGTCGCTAAACATTGTTAACGCGGTAAGTTGTTGAGCCTGCACGCTATCGACAATAGTAACCAAATTGACCGCATCGTCATTCGTTGCTTTTTTACCATTGAAGTGAATAGTTCCGGCTGCGTTATACGTCAGCGTGACTTTTGTTGTCTGTTTCTGAACATTATCGCGTTGGTTTTTGGCGTTGTTACTATCTTCAGAAGTTGTGCTTTCAAGCACGTTAAACTCCCAAATTAACGCGCCGTTTATCCCCATCTCCTGAAGCGGTCCGAGACCGCCAATCATAACGACCTTCTTGTTAGGCTCAATAACGCTGATTTGCATATGCATAGCACTGGCGATATCGGTGGTTTCACAAAAGCAGCCGCCAGCCTTTTCTTCGATGTGCAGTTTGCCTTCCCACCACGTGTGGTCTTTTGGCCACCACATATCGACGTGTTTTATAAAGTGCGTATAAACCGCATCAACGGGTGCGTTGCTTTCACTAACATTTGTGATAGAAAAACCCGTGTTATCTGCATAGTTAATGTCAGCCATGCTGGGCAATGCGAACAATGTGGTAATCAATATCAGAACAGAGCGGGTAAAAGGGCGGTGAGTTATTTTTATCATTGTTTCGTTTACCTTTCTTTGAACGGTGTGCCTGGCGCTTTAACGTGGTTCATTAAAATGCATGTATGGTGTAACGCTAACAGAATAAAATGGCAAAGTGTTAGCGGCGAATCGACTATTGTTAATGAGGGTCATCCAATTTTACTTATTTTGTGTCTTAATGGTCGTTTGTTGCTCAATTAACAGTGCAATGCCATGTTAATGCTGATAAGCGTTTGACACTCAAGTTAATTAGGGTTTCACTTACCTAAAGAATTAAAGATAGAACACCATGTCTGCAGACAGTAAAGCATTCGCGTTAGACTTTGACGCATTATCACCTAGCATAAATCGGCGCGCGATTGCCAGCGCGTTAAAAGACGACGAAGCGCTTAATGCGACCTTCATTGGCCAAGAGCGGGCCCGTGAAGCCCTTACATTTGGGTTGGGTATTCAGGCGAAAGGATACAACCTTTACGTTATGGGTGAACCTGCTACAGGCCGCTTCACTCTCGTTAAAGACTATATAGAACGTGAGGTAGCGCATCGTGGTGCGATTGATGATATCTGCTATATCAACAATTTCGATGAAGAGCGCGAACCTATCGCATTACGTTTTCCTGCTGGCGGCGGTAAGCAATTCCATAAAGATATAGCTACATTACTCGATGATATTCTGAATACCTTTCCCGTTGCTTTTGACAACCCTAGCTATCAGCGACGCAGAAGCAGTATTGTGCGGGAGTTTGAGAGTAAATATAACAGTGCGATGGATACGGTAGAGCGTTATGCTCAAGCAAACGATGTCGCCCTCTATGAAGACGCTGGAACAATAAATTTCTCTCCCATAATTGATGGAAAACCGCTGACGGATACAGAATTTGCCTCGTTAGACGATCAAAAGAGGCAGTATTTCTATGATCTTATCGATGAATTAGAAAACCGCCTCAGCGAGAGTTTACTCAGTTTGCCTATTTGGAAGCGTGAAAATGCTGAGCAGCTAAAAGCGTTAGATAAACAAACGGCTGAACACGGCATTAAGCCGCTACTGAAAATGCTTGAGCACAGCTACGCATCTGACATTGGTACGCTTAAGTATTTAAAAAAGCTAAAGTCAGCGCTTATCGACGCTATTTTAGTTATTAAGTCAGAGGAGCAACGAGAGGATAAAACGGAAGACTTCGACAGGCGAATCTATCTTGAGGAACAGTTTTTGCCTAACGTATTGGTCGCGAATCAGGTTGACGCCTCAGCCCCTGTTTACTATGAGCCTAACCCTACTTACCAAAACCTGTTTGGCAAAATCGAATACACCAATATTCACGGCAGTGTGTTTACCAACTACCGTATGATCCGCCCCGGTGCATTGCATCGAGCTAATGGGGGATATTTACTGCTAGACGTTGACCAGCTTATTGAGCAACCCTATGTATGGGACACGTTAAAACTTGCGGTTAAATCTGGCCGTCTGCGTATGGATTTGCCACAGCAAGATGTAGGAATGGTGAACGCAATTACACTGAATCCTCAGCCCATCGATCTTAATGTAAAGATTATTTTGATGGGGTCTCGCGATTTATACTATACGTTACAAGATTACGACGATGAGTTTGATGAACTGTTTCGCGTTCTGGTTGATTTCGACCTTGAGATAGAGGTGTCCCGCCAGTCTCTGTTTGATTTTGTTGGAAAAGTGCGACGTCATTTACGTACGCTTGATGTAAAAGATATAAGTTTAACTGCAATGGCGCGGCTCGTAGAGTATTCCCTGCGAATGGCAGAGCACCAAAATAAATTATCAGCACATTTCGCAGAAGTAATTGAATTGGTTAACGAGGCGCATTTCTTTTGCAAAAAAGCAGGGGCAGATACCTTAGAGATAGGGCATTTGAAAACCGCGCTAAGTGCAAAAAAGCGAAGAACCGGCAGAGTAAGCCAAGCCTTGCTTAACGATATTAAAGAAGGGCATGTGCTTATAGCGACAGAAGGTTCTGCGATTGGCACGGTAAACGGGCTGACCGTGCTAGATGTTGGCGATACTGCATTTGGTACCCCTGCACGAATTACCTCAACCGTATACGTTGGTGGAAGCGGTGTAGTTGATATTGAGCGCGAGGTAGAACTAGGCCAAGCCATTCACTCCAAAGGCGTGATGTTGCTAACGGGGTATTTAGGTAATAAATACGCTCAGCATTTTCCATTAACGTTATCAGCAAATATTGCGCTAGAGCAGTCTTACGGTCATATAGACGGTGATAGTGCATCGCTAGGTGAACTGGTTGCGCTTATTTCTGCCTTAACAGAAATACCTTGCCTTCAAACGTTAGCCATTACGGGTTCAATTAATCAAAACGGCGAGGTTCAGGCCGTAGGCGGGGTCAACGAAAAAATAGAAGGCTTCTTTGACCTTTGTCAGCATCGCGGTTTGACTGGCACGCAAGGGGTTATAATTCCAAAATCCAATGCAGTAAACTTAGTGCTGAACACTACAGTCATCGATGCGGTGAAAAAAGGGCAGTTTCATATTTATACCGTTGAAACTGTGGATGACGCTTTATCTATTCTAATGCAGCAAGAGGCGGGCAAGATTAGTAGCAAAGGTCGTTATCCGAAAAATTCCATTAATTATCATGCAGTGAACCGTTTGTATAATATCGCCTTGATTGTAAATGGCGGGGACGGGGAGTAGGGTACTCGTCGTTTATTAAAGATAAGATGTGTTCTGTGGTGCGAGAGAAGAAGTAAAAAAAGGGAGCAAATGCTCCCTTTTTACGTTTACAAACCGCGCTCCGTTTATTTTGGAGGCATGCGCAAACCGCCATCTAAGCGAATAGTCTCACCGTTAATATAGGTGTTGTGTGCAATATGCAGTACAAGCTTTCCAAATTCTTCGGGTAAGCCTAGTCGTTTAGGGAATTGAACATTAGCAGACAGGACATCTTGCACCTTTTCAGGCATTGCTAGCAACATTGGGGTACCCATAACGCCGGGCGCAATAGTATTAACCCGAATGCCAAGAGGCGCTAAATCACGTGCCATGGGTAAGGTTAACCCAATAATGCCGCCTTTACTTGCGGCATAGGCAGTCTGGCCAATTTGCCCTTCATAGCCTGCAACAGACGCTGTAT
>Ga0102948_1000562_pt1 | contig 14544 bp, 12 predicted proteins | sample SalPonA_A_H2O_MG_FD_78211 | JGI IMG/M metagenome (GOLD analysis project Ga0102948, IMG submission 78211) | Water microbial communities from South San Francisco under conditions of wetland restoration - Salt Pond MetaG R2A_A_H2O_MG | ecosystem: Environmental > Aquatic > Non-marine Saline and... | reverse complement strand
TTCTGAAGGTTATAAAACTCTTCCAGAAGGTCAGCGCGTAGAATTTGAAGTTGAAGAAGGTCAAAAAGGTCTTCAAGCTGCTAACGTGCAAGCCATCTAAGAATTTAAAAACGGCGGTCATTAAGACCGCCGTTTTTCTATCTATCTAAAAATTTAGTTGTCCAGTTACTGCCTTAGTTGTTACTGTAATCTCAACATAGTGTTGGTTAGTATCAATCAAGGAAAGCACGCATGGGACAACGTTCTTATCTCTCTTTTTTTCTCTTCACGTTATTTACCCTTCTATTAAGCCAAACCGTATTGGCTGATGATGACGATAATCATATTGCTACCTTATTCGGTAACGCGCTTTACCTTTCTGACGTGAAACCAGACGACGCTACGTTACGCGAGATGGAAGAAGATATGGGCGACGGGTTTCGTGCTGCATTAGGTGAGGTCATGTTGGCTAACCTTACAAATAAAATAATAGATGCAGTGCTAACCGATTACGCCCAAACGCAAGATATCGCTATTGATTCAGCGTTAACCGATCACTTTAAACGCACATTCGCAGGTACGTTAAGTGATAAATCAGCGCAAGAGATTATGCAGATTGCCGAAAAGAATGTGCAGCAATGGCAAGCCGAGAAGGCCATGTTCGAAGCGTTCGGTGGGCGAGTGATATTTCAACAGACTAACCCCTTAACGCCAATTGATGCATACAAAGCGTTACTTACCCAGTATAAAGAGAAAGGGAGTTTCATAATTCTAGACCCCGATGCCAAGGCTCGATTTTGGGAAACCTTTGAACCTCCGTTTCGCTTTGAAGTAGCCCCAGAAAATGTCGACTTTAGTAGCCCGTGGTGGGCTAAGTAGGGCTGTTAATCACAAGGTAGCACGGCGTTAATTAAGCAAGTACACAAGGTATTGCCAAACGTGCTGTGGCAAAGCGAACCGTTCTATTGTTCAAATAGCGCCGTTGAAAAGTAACGCTCTGCGCTGTCAGCAAACATCACCACAATGCGCTTCCCTCTATATGCACAGGTTTTGCTAAGCGCAACGGCAGCGGCAAGAGCTGCACCAGATGAGATGCCAATTGCGATCCCTTCGTGTTTTGCAACCTCTCGTGCCATGGTTATGGCGTCGTTATCGCTAACGGTAACCACAGAATCAATATCGTCAATGTTGAGCAGCGCAGGAATATGGCCAATGCTTATTCCTTGAATAGCATGGCTCCCTTTCTCACCTTTGCTTAATGTGGCACAGGATGTAGGCTCAACGGCAATTATTTTTGCTTTGCAGTCGGCATGACGAAACGTATGGGCGATACCTGAAAGCGTACCGCCCGTGCCCACGCCGGTAATGAATGCGTCAAGGTCACCGCCAGTGTCACGTAATATCTCTTTCGCCGTAGTGGTGGCATGGGCGGCGCTATTAGCCAGATTTGAGAATTGGTCGAGCCCAATTCTATGCTCGCATGCTTGTGTCAGCTTATCAGCCATTGCCATCGCACCAGCAATACCTTCAGCTTTTGGGGTAAGCACAACGTTCGCACCGTAGTGCTTCATCATCAGGCGGCGCTCAATGCTCATGTGTTCAGGCATACATACTGTTAGCTTAATACCAAAACTTGCGCATAAGCATGCCAGAGCAACACCGCTATTACCCGACGACGCTTCGACCACCTCGGTGTTATCGTTAAATCGTTCGCTGTTCATTAGGGCGTTTAACATAGCGAGGGCAGGGCGGTCTTTACTTGAACCACCTGGGTTTGCGCTTTCAAGTTTTGCAAGAATATCGGTTTCTAAACCAAACAAAGCCCGAATGTTAGACAGCCTTACCAAAGGCGTATTGCCAATGGTATCAGCGATACTATTAACGATGTTGGTATTTACATGTTTCTGGGGGTGTAACATATCGGCTAGCGTTTCTTGAAAAGTCATAGGGTTATAGTGACATGCCAGTGTGAATGTATTTTCTATTTGGCACCCTATTTATGCGTTATGCTAGAATAAAATTCTATTTATAACTAATTTGGTGGGGTATTTTTCTATGGATAAGCTGGATAAAGCGATATTGGGCTTGTTACAGCAGTCGTCAGATATTTCCGTTAACGATATAGCGGAGCAAGTTGGGCTGACGGCAACCCCATGTTGGCGGCGTATACAAAAGCTAGAAGCGGATGGCATTATCACCAAACGTGTTGCGTTATTAAAAGCGCGGTCATTAGGGTTAACCATGACCGTTTTCGTGCAGGTAAAAGCAGCCAGACACGATGGCAAATGGTTGGCAGCCTTCGCTGAACATGCCTCCTCATTTGAAGAGGTCGTTGAGTTTTATCGTATGTCTGGTGAGTTCGACTATTTACTGAAAGTGCTAGTAACTGACATGGATAGCTTTGATCATTTCTATAAACGTTTAGTCAGCGGGATTGATTTGAACGATGTCACATCTAGTTTCGCTATGGAACAACTTAAATACACCACTGCACTACCCTTACATCACTTATAACCCTTTTAGCACTTTGCTGTGTAGTGCAATGTACACACGCACAACAAAGACTGACACAGCAAGATTGTACCAAAAAAAGAAAAGGGGCATGCTTGGTAGTGTCGGTGTCGAAAATGCTTTTTGACAATAGATATAGATGGCGTCTTTTTTACCAATTTACGCAATGGAGTTGATATGACCCAGGTTAACCCGCAGTGGGACGATATGCTCAAGCTAGACGAGCAGCTTACTGATGAAGAACGGATGATAAGCCATAGTGCGCGTGACTTTTGTCAGCAGGCACTTATGCCAACCATTTTACATGCCAATAGAGAAGGGCGTTTTAACCCTGAGATAATGCGGCAGTTTGGTGAAATGGGCCTGTTGGGGTCAACCATTCAAGGTTATGGATGCTCAGGTGTCAATTACGTTTCGTACGGCTTAATCGCCAGAGAGGTAGAGCGTGTAGATAGTGGCTACCGTAGTGCGATGAGCGTACAGTCGTCTCTTGTAATGCACCCTATAAATACCTTTGGCAGCGAAGCACAAAAAGAGAAATACCTGCCGAAACTCGCCTCAGGTGAGTGGATAGGTTGCTTTGGATTAACTGAGCCTGACGCAGGGTCAGATCCTGCTGCAATGAAAACACGCGCTGAAAAAGTCGATGGTGGGTATCAGCTGACCGGGGCTAAGATGTGGATCACGAATTCGCCAATTGCTGATGTGTTTGTCGTATGGGCCAAAAGCGTATCAGAAGACAATGCTATCCGTGGTTTCATTTTAGAGAAAGGCTTCGCTGGGCTGTCTGCGCCAGAGATTAAAGGTAAGCTTTCACTTAAAGCCTCGATAACCGGTGAAATTGTAATGGATAAAGTGTTTGTGCCCCAAGACAATATGTTGCCAAACGTAAAAGGGCTTAAGGGGCCATTTAGCTGCTTAAACATGGCACGTTACGGCATTTCATGGGGAAGTATGGGGGCTGCCGAGTTTTGCTGGCATGCGGCACGTCAATATGGGTTAGACCGACACCAGTTCAATCGACCGTTAGCCCAAACACAACTATTTCAAACTAAGCTAGCCGATATGCAAACCGAAATCACATTGGGGCTTCAGGGGTCATTGCGACTAGGCCGGCTTATTGATGACAACCAATACGACCCAGCAATGATATCTATGATGAAACGTAATAATTGCCAAAAAGCGCTACATATTGCGAGGTTATCCAGAGATATGCATGGAGGGAACGGTATATCAGACGAATTTCACATTATGCGCCATATGATTAACTTAGAAACGGTGAATACCTATGAGGGAACTTATGATGTGCATGGACTGATATTAGGGCGCGCGCAAACAGGTCTGCAAGCGTTCTTTTAGTAGGTGCGAAGAGCATTGTCGGCACTATTTGCGCACCTTCACACAACCTTCTTATTATTGGGTTAAATATATTGAAAGCTTTATAACCTTACTCGGGTCTTAGTTGTTGTGGCGTCGGGATCTCAATCCACCCGATAATGACAATGAGGGTGGTTACAATGCTTAACACGATAAAAGCACGCATTTTGGTGGGCTATGCAAGTGTATTACTTGTAACGCTTCTGGTTGCCGCAGTATTAACGCTGAATAATTCGAAGGTATCGATGCAAGTAGATGCCTATGTAACCGACACCCTTCCAATGCTCGAGAAAATTGACGCTGTACAGCGAAAAAGTAAAGAGCTCGTGCTAATTAGCTATTCGCTGTATGGCACCACACTGTCTAGCGAAGCATTTTCTCCTTTGCAAGGTGCGCTCATAGAAGATATTAATGCCATACTTCCACGTATTTCCTTCGAGAGTAGCCTTGCTGGCCATTTCAATCAGCTAAATACCGCTGTTAGCGCTTTAAGCGCGACGATGTCTTCTGATGTTATCAGTTGGGATACAGCGCGTAATAATCTACAAGCAATTACTGCTGCAGCCGATGCCTTTCAGCAGTCGCTGTTCAAAGAAAGAAAAGCTGTTGCCATGGCTGCCAGTAAGCGCGCAAATCATATTGCAGAACAAATGAATACCAGCCAGCAAATTATTTACGCACTTGTTGCAGTGCTGACAAGCGTTGTACTGCTTGGTTGGCTGCTATCGAAAAAGCAAATCGCAGCGCCTATTAGCGCATTTGCTTCACAACTAAATATGGTTGCAGAGTCGAGAAACTTGGTAGCCATGTTCCCGCATCAGCAAACCATAGAATTAGAAAACGTGCGTAGTAGCATGGCGGGCCTATTGGATGTTTTTCGTGACGGGATGATAAAAGTACGTAGTGCGGTAGAGCAAATAGATGGTGCAACACTCGTTCTTACTGAATCTACACGGCATTCTGATGCATCCGTTAATGAGCTTAATACTGAAATTACAACGCTCGTCACCCGAATGGATTCTCTATCAGCCGACATGGAGCAGAGCTTATTACGCTCACAGTTTGCTGCTACATCTGCAAAAGAAAGCGCAATGAAGGTTGATGAAGGCCAGTGTCAAGTGCAGCAGTCAGCCAATGCAATTTCAGATTTGGCAAAGGATATTGAACAAACGTCTAGGACACTTGAAACATTACAAAGCGAGGGATCAAATGTGTCGGGCGTGGTAAAAACAATTGCAGATATTGCTGCACAAACGAATCTGTTGGCGTTGAACGCCGCTATCGAAGCTGCACGAGCTGGAGAGTCTGGGCGTGGTTTTGCCGTGGTTGCCGATGAAGTAAGAACTCTTGCGGTAAGAACGCATCAATCTACGGTCGAGATAAATACCATGCTTGAAAGGATTGTTACTTCAATTCAAGATGCGGTTGATACCATGAGTGCCAATAGAGACAAAGCGAATACATCGGTGTATTTGGCAAATGATGTTGTCAGTACGTTAGAAGAAGGGCGAAGACAAATGCTGTCGCTGGTTGACGTGAGCGAGGATGCTGCGCGCTTAGTTAGCGCAGCCCAAGAAAAAGAGCGTGACGCAAAAGCCCAGGTCAGCTATTTCGAAACGTTAGGGGAAAAAATTGATAAGACGAATAAAGACGTTGCGACGGCCGCACTGGAACTGTCACACCTATCTAACGCGTTAAGTAACAATGCTAACCACTTTACGTTATCGTAAAAAAAAAGGCCCTTAAAATAAGGGCCTAAGTATTAATGATTTTGTTCTTCAATTTGCTCTTCAGCAAAGATTTTGGACTTCTTTTTTATTTTACATCCTAAAATACGTTGCGTGTTCTTTCGCCCCAAATAATGGGCTACAGTATAGGGGTGTGCACGTTTGAAGAACCTAGATAGTGGTTGTAGTACGTTTATCATTTTTGGCTCCTTCTTTAAAAAAATTCCCCACACACAATATAGTAATATTACAGTATGATGTCAATATTCTTTTTATTTATGAGCATATAAAGAAAACGCGAACAATTGCTCGCGTTTTCCAAAAATGGCACTCAAAACCCATTGTGTTAGTAATAACTCAGCTTTTCAGTTTTTCCAGAGAAAATCCTGTAAACCATTACCGTGTAGGCAAGAATGCAAGGTACAACAATGACAACGCCAACCAATAAAAACCGTAAGGAGTCAGCGCTGCTTAACGCGTCCATAACCGTAAGCTTGCCTGGAATAACAAAGGGGTAATAGCTTATACCGAAGGCGGCGAAGCACAGTAAAAAAACCAATAGTGCAATGACAAACGGCAGCCATTCGCCCTTTCCTTGTGCTTCGGGTAGGCGCTTTAATACCACGCCGCATAGAAATAACAGGGCAAAGCACGCAACAGGTATCGCCATTAATATTGCGCCCCACGGTGCAGACAGCCATAAGGCTCGAACCTCTTCGTGAAGGGTAAGGTTGGCAATGCTAACCCCTACAATGCCTAGCGATAAAACTAACAGCCCACGTTTTGCCCAATAAATAGCTTTCTGTTGAAGCTCATTTTCTGTTTTCAGTATGAGCCAACATGCGCCAATAAAGACATAGGCAGCAGTAACACCGAACGCAGAGAGTAAAGCAAAGCCTTGCGACCATAAGTCGGTTCTTAGCCCCGTTACATAAATACCTAGCATATAACCCTGTGCGAGGGTGGTTATCAACGAACCATATTTAAAGGCAAAATCCCATTTACGTTTTTTAACCTGAACCACTTTAGCTCTAAAATCGAACGAGACGCCCCGCAATATCAAACCTAGTAACATTATGGTCGCGGGAATGTATAGTGCCTGCAGCACTTCACTGTGGGCAGCTGGAAAGGCGATAAGAAGTAAACCTATCGCGAGTACCAACCAGGTTTCGTTTGCATCCCAGTAGGGCCCAATCGACGCTATCATATCATCGCGAAAGGCCTCGTTACGGGGAGGAAGCAGTACCCCAACCCCCAAATCGTAACCATCTAATACGGCATACATCAATACGGCTAGGCCCAACAGCCCCACGTAGATATTGCCCAACATTTGTGGTGTAACATGATCAAACATATTTATCTCCTACACCGTTGCGGGTGACATTTTACTGGCTTTAGCCATTTCGCGTTCTTCGGTTGAGATTTCTTCAATTTCAACTGCACGTCGGCACATCAACATAAGCGTGCCTAAATAGGCAACTAACAGCACCGAGTAGATCACAGCGTAAAGCGTAAAACTGAAGGCCACATTGGTAGGCGCAATTTGCGTCACCGCTTCGTGTGTTTTCAGTACGCCACTTACCAAGTAAGGTTGCCTACCAATTTCCGTAACATACCAACCGGCGAGTGTTGCTACCCAGCCACTAAATGCCATGCCCGCAAATACGCGATTAAGCCACGTAGGTACCGTTTTATTTCGCAGCAAATAACCGCTGCCCAACCATGACACAACTAGCATCAACATACCCATGCCCACCATGACTCTGAACGCATAGAACACAGGTGCAACGGGAGGATGTTCGCCTTCAAACTCGTTTAACCCCTTAATTTCACCCTCAAGTTGATGCGTCAGAATAAGGCTAGCAGCATAAGGGATAGGGATCTCAAAGTGATTTTCACGTGTTTCTTCATCGGGAATGGCAAACAGTAATAGCGGCGCCCCCTCTGTGGTTTCCCATAGCCCTTCCATTGCAGCGATTTTCTGCGGTTGGTGTTCTAGGGTGTTTAGCCCATGCATGTCGCCGGCAAAAATCTGAAGCGGAATCAATATTGCTGCCGCGTAGGTCGCGGTTTTAAACGACAGCTTTGGTGCTAACTTATCGTCGCCTTTTAACATTCGATAGGCTGAAAGCCCTGCAATTAAGAAACTAGCAGTAAGGCCAGAGGCCAACATCATATGAGCAAACCGATACGGGAAAGAAGGATTGAAAATAATCGCCGCCCAATCTTTGGCGTACACCACACCGTCAATAACCTCATGGCCTTGTGGCGTTTGCATCCAGCTGTTTAGTGATAAAATCCAAAATGCAGACGCCGTGGTGCCAAGGGCAACAATCAGTGTTGACAGGGTATGCACCCAATTAGGTACTCGGCGAATGCCAAATAACATAATGCCTAAAAATGTTGCTTCTAAAAAGAAGGCAGTAAGGACTTCGTAGCCAAGAAGCGGCCCAGCAACGTTCCCGACTTTTTCCATAAAACCCGGCCAGTTGGTACCAAATTGGAACGACATGGTCACGCCGCTTACCACCCCGAGGGCAAAACTTAACGCGAATACGCGTACCCAAAAACGGTAAATGCGCATCCATACTGGGTGACCGGTAATATTTGAGCGTAATTTAAAGTAGAAAAGAAACCATCCCATTGCCATCGTGATGGTAGGGAATAAAATATGAAAGCTTATATTTAACGCAAATTGTAAACGCGACAGCAAGAATGCATCCACAGGTATCTCCTAGTTAATCGTGCCTTTTTTAGGAATAAGTTTGTCTTTCAACTCGAGCATGCGACCCACACCAGATCCTAATTTCATCAAAGTATTAAGTTTTTCAGGCCCCAAGCTTTGCAATTCTTGCGACCACGCGGTGACCGATTCTAACAAGTCATGTATGTCATTAAGTTTCGCTTGCGCGTTTGCCTCTGTACTATTTGCAGGTGCATCAAGTAAAAGATCCCTAAGTAAGCTCATCGTCGGGTCGATTTCACGCTTTCGTCTTTCATCGAATACCCGGTTAGCAAGCGTCCAAATATCGCCACCCGCCACAAAGAACTCTTTTCTTTCACCCGGTATAAGATGTTGTTTTATCAACCGCCAAGACTGCAATTCTTTAAGGCCCATGCTGGTATTTCCTCGTGAAATATTAAGCGCATCAGCAATTTCTTGTGCTGATATGGGCTCATCGTTCAGCACAATTAATGCAAGAATTTGACCTACCGTTCTGTTAAATCCCCATCGACTTCCCATTTCTCCAAAGTGCATTACGGCAGAAGTAATAAGTGGTGTCATTTTCATTTGCGTGGCCTGTGAAAGTTTCAGAAATTACTGAAAGTTTAATATATTGTTTGATATAGATCAACAAAGTTAATAGGGAAGTACGTTTGAACGTTACACAGAGTAGGCGCAGGGAAATAGCGCGCGAAAGCCATCAAAACCCTAGGGGAAACAATTATGAATTGGGTAATTAGGTCGCCAAAATTATTAAATAAATGTAATAATGGGCGTGCATGGTTAGGTTCATGCGATTTTACTGACAACAACAAGACGTGTAAAAACGCTTTAGGAACCCCAATGACTACCCTGCGCCATGAAACGCCTACTTTAGCTAATTGCGAAGACGAAAAGCTTCACCTTATTGAGAGCGTGCAAAGCTTTGGTTTTTTGTTAGCAATAAACCCTGAAAGTAAAATTGTTGAGGTGGTGAGTGAGAACATCGGGCTGCTTTTCAATAAAGATGTTATACCGGGTGAAACCTTAATTACCGAATTAATCGCTATTCCCTCGCCCGAATCTCATACCTTCAGTACGATTTATGCCGACGTCAAAGAGAATGGGTTACGTCATGCTTATCAGTGGAAGTTTGTAGAAAACGCGCTGCATGTTAAAAACTGGAATAAAGAAGGGAGTGGCGTAGCATTTGAATCAAATGGCTTGCTTGTTATCGAGTTTGAACCATCTCCTCAGCTAAGTTATGAAGCCGCGCAAAAGTGGCTGCCCATCGACACTGACATTAGAACTTTACTGCCAAACCTTCAAAACTGTAACTCGGTATTAGATGTAGCAGATAGCATTGCCGCCGTATTTAAACGCTACATTGGTTTTGAGTCGGTAATGATTTATCGCTTTAATGAAGACTTCTGTGGTGAGGTGGTAGGCGAGGCCAAAGAAAGAGACACGCGCTCATTTAAGGGGCTTGTTTTCCCTGCATCTGATATTCCAAGCCAAGCACGAGAGCTTTACAAAAAGAACCGGGTGCGGTGTGTGTTTGACACTGAAGAGTCACCAGTCGGCTTATTACCAAAAATAACAAACAAAAATAGGTTACCCCTAGACTTGTCAATGTCTATGGTTCGTTCCGTGTCGCCTATGCATTTGCAGTACATGAGAAATATGGGCGTTAGGTCGTCGTTTTCAGTGTCACTCATGTACGAGGATAAGTTGTGGGGGCTAATTGCTTGCCATAATAGTGAACCCATTTATATTGACCAGAAGAAGCGCTTGGTGTGCGAGTCGTTAGGCCACATGTATGCGTGGCAGTTGCACACGAAATCACTTCATGAAAAGAAAGAGCAATTTCAACAGCGCCAGCGAACATTAAACAGTGTTGTACATAAGCTAACGACCTATGCAAATCCACTTGAGGCGATTGCGAGTAAAGAAAGTGAATTGCTGCAGGTCACTGATACCTGTGGACTCGCGGTCATAACGCCATCAGGAAACTACACAATCGGTCGAACCCCTACTGAGCCCGCAATAGAAAGCCTGTTGAACATGTTTTCATATAAGAAGGCTGAGTTAGCGGTAGCGATAAGTAAGTTTGGCGACGATATTACAGAAACCCTTGATTTAAACGGTGTTCGCGGTATTTATATTTCTTGTGTGTCGCCGGCCTTGGGTTATTACACCATATGGTTTAGAGAACAGCGCGATAAGCTCATTCGCTGGGCGGGCAAAGACGCTGCCTCTAAAGATGTCGGTAAATCGCTGACACCAAGGCATTCGTTTGATTTGTATTTGCAAAGTATTGCCGACGAGTCGGTTGCGTGGTCAGAAGATGACAAGCTTATTATCGAGGGGTTTGATCATCTATTTATCCCTTATGCATTAAGTTTGAAGGCATCGTTAGATAAACAAATAGTTAAACTTGAAGAGCTAGATAAAGCGAAAGATCACTTTTTGGCCAGTATCTCACACGAGTTACGCTCTCCACTTAACTCTATTGTGGGGTGGACCGACTTAGCACTCATGGACGTGAATAATGTTGAGCGCATGACCGATGCGCTTGGTGTAATCAAGCGTGCAGCATCAACACAGGCCTCATTGATTAACGATATTCTCGACTTATCGAGAATTATTTCGGGAACCATGAAGCTAAGCACTCATACGTTAAAAATATCCTCTTCTATTTCAGAAGTGGCAAAATCGTTTGAGGCGGGCTTCACCGCTAAGAAAATTCAACTGTCATTAAATTTTGAAAGTGAAAGCACCCAAATATTAGGTGATGAATTACGTATCAAACAAGTGGTCAGCAACTTATTAAGTAATGCGCTCAAATTTACTCCAAAAGGCGGTGCAGTGGAGGTTTGCGGTGCGCGATACCACTCCAACTACGTATTCACGGTAGAAGATAATGGCAAAGGCATGACCAAAGAGCAGCTGTCGCATGTTTTTGATCGCTTTTATCAGGGGGTGAACGAGCACAATCGTCATGGGCTAGGCTTGGGCCTTTCTATTGTAAAAAACCTCGTTGAAATGCATGGCGGAACCATTGAGGCCAAAAGTGACGGCCTTAATAGCGGCACCGCGTTTACCGTATCATTACCTATTGCACCGGTGAAGCAAGCACCGCTTGATGAATTGCAAAAAAACGTCGTTACCTCTACGTTAACGTCATCGCTGAGATTGCAAAACCTCCGTATTCTGGTTGCCGAAGATGAAGAAGATTCTCGTAACTTTATTCAGTTATTCTTAGCGTCTAATGGTGCAAACGTGGTAGTGGCGAAAAATGGCTTGCTCGCGTGGAAGCGACTTAACGACTCCCCTGATGCATTCGACCTCGTGTTGTCAGATATCGGCATGCCAGAGCTAGACGGGTTAGGGCTGATTACCAAGATACGCGCCAGCGCCAACCCCGATATAGAAAAGATTAATGCGGTAGCGCTTACCGCTTACGCCTATACGTCTGACAGGGTAAAAGCCCTGAAGGCCGGCTTCAATAACTATGTATCTAAACCGGTAGATGGTGAAGAAATTCTTACTATTATAGAAATGTACTTGCCAGATTAACGTCTCATTTGTGCGCTATTTAAACCTTTGTGCACGTTACCAGCGCTGAAGAATGCGTTTGTACACTTCAGCGTCTAGAAAACTTGCTCGGCTGGGCACGTTTTCTGGTAACGCACGGTTCGCCTTATCTAGCGATGGATATTCAACGCCATCAATCACGTACAAGCTTTGTGCAGACGGCGAATGTTTATCTAACGGATGCGCTGCTAACGTTAACGAGGCTTGTGAGGTGGTGGTTTTACTGCCAATAAAATCGGCAACCCCATCGCCGTTTACATCTTTTGTGAGCCACGACAAACCCAGTAATACATTAAAGCGCCCCGCATATTGCATGCTGTCGATAGCGTCTTCAAAGCCTGTAATGAGTGCTTGCGCATTGTTGGTATCTTTATGCAGCGATAGGTGAACCCCCGTTTTTAACAAGGGAACCGGTGAGAGAAACAGAATTTCTTCATTGTCGTGCTGAACCAATCGATTTAGCTCATCAATCAGTAAACGGCTGCTTAGCAAGAGTGGCGCTCGGTCGTCGGCAATCTGTTTAAATGCGTCATAACTACTGGGGTTTCTAGACCACTTTATCTCTTTAAGTCGTCTAAAGGTAGGCGTGTTAGCAAAACGATTTTCTATAGCCACCCGCTTATCATTAAGATGCGGTAACAGCTTTATATTTTCAGCAATGGGCTTTTTGCTAGCCACATAAAGGTGCAAAGGCAAATACGCTTTTGAATAGTAATATTCGCTGTCTCTATCGCCTAAGTCGAGGTAAGCAAATTCGCCATCTGCGCGTCTTGCTCTTAGTTCACTACCTAGAAACGCTTGCCGCATGACGGCTAAATCTACGTCTTTCTTCATGAGTGAAAAGGCTTCAGCGACAATGGCATTAAGTCGTGCAGGTTCACCTTCGTTGTCGACAAAAGTGGAAAAAGACGATGCCACTAAAGAAACGGGTTGAGCGAAAAGGCAGGTTGAAAAGAGTAAGCTGGCAATAGGTAACGTTAATTTCAAAAGCAATGGAGTGACCTCGTTTACACAATAAAAAGCGTATGCTGTGTTGCGATAGGTACGCTGATGAATATTACAATGGTTTACTTAAGTATGAAGAATACTTTATCCGTGTCAATGAACGCCGCCGTAGCGAACAGTTTTAGGTGCGTGAAACACGAAGGATGGGCAACGGCATAGCTTTAACTTTAAGCTGTGCCGTGCCAATATTATTTGTAGGCGCAAGTAAGCGCCATACAGTAATGCAAAGACTTACTCGCCAAAGCTACCGGCCGCGCCTGGGTATACCACGACACTTTCTAGGCCGTTATCATTCACGCTAGCCACGCCAAAGAAGTAGTTATCGATAACAATATTCTCTAGCGTTGCTTGTGTGACATTACCCACAAACTTACTGAACTCCCACTGAGGTGCATCGGTGTGACGCCAATACAGTTTATACCCTTTAAGTTGAGGGTTCTGGGTCGTATCTAACGCATTCCAACTGAGTGTGGTAGAGGGTTGAACCGCGCCCTTTATTGAAACATTAGCGGGTGGGTTTGGTGCCCAAGCCATCGAAGCCAACGTAACCGCGTTTAAGCCAGTTAGTTTTGCTGCATAATCGAAGTCAACCCCGTCCAACGTATCGCCGTAGACAATGCCGTCTTCCTCGCGCAGATCCTGATGTTGTCGTGTATAGTTCTCGTTGGTTTCCATAATACGAATACCGGGGTAACCAAGGTCGTTAAACGGGCGGTGATGTCCGCCGCGACCAAAACGGTCTAAGCGATAAATGACCATGGTATCCAGGTTTTCAATATATTGGTCGGCAATGTTATCAATATAGCGTGCAAGGTTTCGGCTAGGTGAGTCTACTTCACCACCGGTGAAGCGTCGGTTGCGTGCTTCCTTTTCCGTTTCGGTTACGCGCGTACCTTCAGCAAATATGCGCGCCGTGGTGTTATTTATCACCCCGTTTACGCCCTCGATATTGCCAATCATATCGTTGTTCAATACCGCTTTTATGCGCCAACCATCTTTTTTGGCTTGGTTTGCCATGATACGCCCACCAAATAAGCCTTGTTCTTCACCGGCGAGAGCGGCATAGACAATACTGCCGTTAAATTTGTGTTTCGATAATACGCGCGCTGCTTCAAGTGTGCCGGCTACACCCGACGCGTTGTCGTTAGCGCCAGGGGCGTCAGAGGTGAAATCCATTACGTCTGATACGCGAGAATCAATATCGCCAGACATGATTACATATCGGCCAGGATCGGTGCTTCCTCGCTGAATAGCAATCACACTGACCACTTCAACAGGGTCTGGAATGCGTCTTTCGCCACTAATGACTTCTGATTGATAGTACACCTCGAGGCAACCACCACAATCGGCTGAAATCTTGTCAAACTCGGCTTTAATCCAACGGCGCGCTGCACCAATGCCGCGCGTGTCTGATTCGGTTTCAGATAAGGTATGTCGGGTACCGAAATTAACCAGTGTGGTGATGTCACTTTCAATTCGCTTAGGGGAAATAGCTTCGGCAATATCGTATAGCGCTGCTTTTTGTTCTGTCTCGGTAGCAGTCACGGCAGGGCTTGCAAAAACCGTTAGCGATAAGGCTGTAGCACTAAATGTTTTTAATCTGGCGGGTAATCGTCTTATCATTATTTTCTCCGATGGTTATCT
>Ga0102948_1000561_pt1 | contig 14562 bp, 13 predicted proteins | sample SalPonA_A_H2O_MG_FD_78211 | JGI IMG/M metagenome (GOLD analysis project Ga0102948, IMG submission 78211) | Water microbial communities from South San Francisco under conditions of wetland restoration - Salt Pond MetaG R2A_A_H2O_MG | ecosystem: Environmental > Aquatic > Non-marine Saline and... | reverse complement strand
CAAACAACCCGTTGTTCAGCGCCGGCTCATTGGGGTCGAAACCCGCAATCAAATCCTGCTTTTCCATGTGGGAAAATTACGGATTGAAAATGGAAATTGGGATTGATTTTTTTCGGGTACTTTTTATTCCACTGACTTTACAATGAATCCAGTAAATACCCGACTTCATCCTATGCCACCCCCAATCTTCTGGCCCTAAAACAATTGAGTGAAGACCCTTTCCATCCTCACCAACTCCCACCTTGACCCCCGCCAGTAGTACCTCCACAATGCGGCCGGAACCATCGCGCACCTCCGCCCAAACGCGCTCCCCGGCCTCCGCACCTACCCATAAGACCGTCGTGGGATGGTAATTCCGTGGATCTAGGCTGATCCAATTTCGCTCTAAGTTCACTTGGGCCAACTGCGTTGGCAGTGCACCAGCAACACTGTTTCGTGCATTCGGTGAACCTTCTGAGTCTTTACCTAAGTGAGGAATATGATGGTGCCAATTCAGGATGGATTTGCCCGTGGTGTGCATCGATACCCGCTCAAAACTACGGTGTTCGAGGGGGCTTTTCAGAGGCCAGAAATTCATTTCGTCCAATGGATTTCCTTCGATGGTATGCAGAATCAGTTGGCAAGTATCATTGGGCAGAGAAAAGGGTGCGGACAGTGCCAATATCTCTTCTGGAAGCAATGCTGGAACGAGACCTTCCCGTTTAAAATTCGGACGGCGGTTGTCCAACGGAGCTGAACGAATCAAATTCCCGTTTTGAAAGAGGGAGAGCCAAATTTTTCCGGAAGGTAATGGCTGTGCACTTGTGTTGACGATCTCGATGAATTCCTCTAGGAGATCAGCTGCGAAATGAACTTCATTGAGTAGAACCACTCCCGAATCGAGCGCGTGTAAATCCACTGTATTGGCAATGCCAAAGGGCAGCGCACTATCCTTTGGCCAATGCGCGAGTTTACTCAACAGAGGTTGCTCTGGTTTCCAATCAGCGGGTCGGTCAGGAAAACTGTACAGCGATTCTTGCCATTCGATCCACAGGTTGTTGTCTTCATCGACAAATAGGTTTTTGGGGCGATTTGCGTTGCAAGTTGAATCCCATACAGGCACTTGGGTTTGCGCGTCACTAACTTTTTGGACAGACCACCCTTGGCGCAAATCGCAAATCGTATCTCGAAATAGGGCATGGTATCCATTGGCGTTGCTATCATCGAATAGATCATCGTAAGCGGCATGGCCGAGGACAATGCCTTCTTTTTCCACCCAGATTGCCCCAGCACGTGGAAGACCATCGAGGTTGGCTAGTACGGTAAATCCCGAATCAAGTGCACATGGATGGGACTTGGTTTTTCCCGATAGATCAACGCTGTGGAGGTTGGCGTTCAGGGCGTGCGGGGAGTACATTCGTACGAAGTTGTTAGTAGCGTGGTCAAACGGCTGAATGGCGGTGATGGCTACGGTCTGTTCGGGTGTGTACTGGATGTCAAGAACATCCCAAATGGCCCCTGAAGGGTTGAGCGCAGTGTCGAGGGTGTTCTGAATTTCGAATGCTATGGGCCCAAGGGGTAAAGGCTTGGAGAATGTGCACAACCAAATTTTTTCAAAAAGTTGTGGATAGTGCGCGGTGTCGATGGGCCTACCTTGTTGATAGGCAATAATGCCGTTTACTGAATTCATTGCGGGAACGCACGGTTCATTGAAGGCAAGGGCAATAGTGGTGGGCGATTTTTGATGGATCTCGAGCAATCGGGCAGGTATGGTGTCTTGATAGCTGTAGCCTGAGGCATGCAATGTTGAGAACAAAAACTTGTCCACACGGGAGCTGGTGTATTTGCAATACAAGGTGAGGCGCTGAGAGGATCGTAGTGTACTATCTGTGGTTGAGAATAGAAGGGAATCGGCATCGTACACCCAGAAGGTATGGGTAGAATCTCGCAGTATTCGAACCGCTATTTCTGGGGCATTTTGATTGAGGTAGCCCGTTGCGGAAGCCAAGATCGAGTCGCTCATGCCCGGCCTGCGAAGAATGAGGCTGAGGTCGTCACTTGAGTTGCCCGAGAGTTGGATGGCGTATTGTCCTTGAGGGGCGTTAACGAATTGGAACTCACAAAAGTTGCTCGAGGAGGGATTGAAGCCCAGGGAGATTTTAAGTTGCCAAAGGGCATTAATGGCGGCTTTTGAGGGCAGCGACCAATGAAGATCTCCGGCACTAGGCGCATTGGTGCGTAAGCCTTCAGTGGTGAAATTCATCCAGGCGGTATCGCCCGACCAAAGTGGGTTTTTAGCGCATAGGGAATCCGAAATGAGTGTGGATTGACCGTAGAGTCCGTTTAAAATGAGGCAAAAAACAAGTGTTCGTACACTTCGAAACAAGGTGCGTTGCATAAGGCGGAATAGAATTAGTTTTGTGGGGTTCTATTTAAGTTAAGACATTTTATGAGAGTCGCGGTTGTAGGCGCTACCGGCATGGTGGGCCAAATCATTTTGAAAGTATTGGCAGAGCGCAGTTTTCCTATCACAGAGTTGATTCCGGTTGCTTCGGAGCGCAGCGTGGGGAAGAAAGTTGCCTTTGGCGGGCAGGATTGGACCATTGTTAGCTTGGCAGATGCCGTTGATGCAGCACCTGATGTTGCCTTGTTTTCAGCGGGTGGCGAAACTTCATTGGAGTGGGCACCAAAATTTGCTGCTGCAGGTACCCGTGTCGTGGACAACTCGAGTGCTTGGCGTATGGACGCTGATAAGAAATTGGTCGTGCCAGAAATCAATGCCGATGTATTGGAGGAAACGGACATGATCATTGCGAACCCAAATTGTTCTACGATCCAATTGGTCGTTGCCCTAAATCCCCTTCACAAAGCTTTTGGTGCAAAACGCGTTATCGTCAGCACGTACCAAAGCGTTACGGGTACGGGGAAAGCAGCTGTGGACCAGCTCGAAGGGGAGCGCAATGGCGAAGACCCGAAGATGGTGTATCCATATAAAATTGACCGCAACTGTATTCCACATTGTGACGTGTTCTTGGAGAACGATTATACCAAGGAGGAAATGAAGATGACCCACGAAACCGTGAAAATCATCGGAGACGCAGGCATCAAACTCGCTGCTACAGCCGTTCGTGTTCCCGTTCAAGGGGGTCACAGCGAAAGTGTGAATGTGGAATTTGAGCGTGATTTCACGTTGGAGGAAGTACGTAAAATTTTGAGCGAGACCCCGGGGGTGACCTTGCAGGACCGTCCGGAATTCAACACGTACCCTATGCCTTTGATGGCAGAGGGTAAGGATGATGTTTTTGTGGGCCGATTACGTCGCGACTTTACGACCGACCGTGGCCTCAACATGTGGATTGTGAGCGACAACCTGCGCAAGGGTGCCGCGACCAATACAGTTCAGATTGCTGAGGTATTGATGTCGAAAGGATTCATTGGTTAATCCCTGTTTTCGAAGAAACAATCGGACCAATTTTTGCGTTATTTAAACATGAATTGGAAAGTACTCTTGTTCGCCGTTTTAGGATTGGCGAGCTGCAACGCACAAACAAAAAAGAAGATGTCAGATCCGTATGCAATGGCACCCATTCCTGCACCTGAAGCAGGGCAAGAGGTAGCTGTATTGGCCTCAGGATGTTTCTGGGGGACCGAGTTTTACCTCCAAAAAGTTCCAGGCGTATTGGCCACCACCTGTGGGTATACGGGAGGCTTCGTAAAGAATCCATCGTACCGCGAAGTGTGTACGAAGCGTACGGGACATTATGAAGCAGTGCACGTAGTGTTTGATCCCGCGCAGGTGAGCTTTGAGGAATTGGCCCGTGTGTTTTTTGAAACACATGATCCTACCCAACGCGACGGTCAGGGACCAGATATAGGTCCGCAATACCGCAGCGCTGTGTTCTTCCAAAATGACGCACAGCGCGAGACAGCGCAAATGCTGAAGGACTTGTTGATTGCGAAAGGGTACGATGTAGCAACGGAGATTCTGCCAGCGGCAGATTTTTACTCGGCCGAGAATTACCATCAGGATTATTACGACAACAAAGGCGGAACGCCCTATTGTCATGCGCCACGAAAGTTGTTCTAGAAAAATTTTTCACCCTATAAAAAAACCCGCGCCATTGGCGCGGGTTTTTTATTGAGTTAACTTTTGTAGGGATTAGTTGGGAGCAACCAATTCGAAGTCTTCCATGAACTTGGTCGTATAGACCCCTTTGCGGAAGTTTTCGTTCTTCAACAATTGTTGGTGGAACGGAATGGTTGTTTTGATGCCTTCGATAACGAATTCATCTAAAGCACGCTCTAGCTTATCAATTGCCTCCTCACGTGTACGTGCAGTAACGATAAGTTTAGCGATCATAGAATCATAGAATGGAGGGATCACATATCCACTGTAACAGTGGGTGTCTAATCGGACACCGTGGCCTCCTGGAGCATGGAATGAAGTGATTCCACCTGGAGAGGGACGGAAGTCGTTAAACGCGTCCTCTGCATTAATACGAACCTCGATGCTGTGCATTTCTGGGAAGTAATTCTTACCAGAGATCGGCTCGCCTGCCGCTACCTTGATCTGCTCACGAATCAAATCGAATCCCACCACTTGTTCTGTGATTGGGTGTTCCACTTGGATACGTGTATTCATTTCCATGAAGTAGAAGTTGCGGTCCTTATCAACCAAGAACTCAACCGTACCCGCTCCTTCGTAAGCAATGAATTCCGCTGCCTTAACAGCCGCTTCACCCATTTTCATGCGAAGTTCATCAGTCATGAATGGAGAGGGTGTTTCCTCAACCAATTTTTGATGGCGTCTTTGTACCGAACAATCACGCTCACTCAAGTGACATGCCTTTCCGTAGCTGTCGCCAATCACTTGAATCTCAATGTGACGTGGTTCAAGAATTAGCTTTTCCATGTACATGCCGTCGTTACCAAAAGCTGCGGCAGCTTCGCGACGCGCACTTTTCCAAGCACCTTCGAGTTGGCTTTCGTCCATGATTGCACGCATACCCTTACCACCACCACCGGCCGTGGCTTTCATCATTACAGGGTATCCAATAGTACGCGCAGTAGCCAAGGCATCTTCATAGCTTTCAAGAATGCCTTCAGAGCCAGGTACACAGGGTACTCCTGCCGCTTTCATGGTTTCTTTGGCCGTTGCCTTATCGCCCATTTTTTCAATCTGCTCAGCAGTTGCACCAATAAACTTGATACCATGCTCAGCACAGATGCGGGAAAATTTGGAGTTTTCACTCAAGAATCCGTATCCAGGGTGAATAGCGTCTGCGTTGGTGATCTCTGCTGCAGAAATGATATTGGGGATGCTCAAATAGCTTTCCGATGATGCAGCGGGACCAATACATACCGCTTCATCAGCGAAGCGCACATGCAATGAATCCGCATCAGCTTTTGAGTATACTGCAACCGTTTTGATGCCCATTTCTTTGCACGTACGAATGACGCGAAGAGCAATCTCACCACGGTTAGCAATGAGTACTTTTTTAAACATAACCTTTGAGGTTTAGATTGTTACGATGGATCGACCAAGAAAAGAGGCTGATCGTATTCAATTGGTGTTTGATCATCGACCAAAACCTTTACAATCTTACCGCTCACTTCACTTTCAATCTCGTTGAAAAGCTTCATTGCCTCAACAATACATAACACATCACCAGGCTTGATGGTATCGCCAACCTTAACGAAAGGATCCACATCTGGACCTGCACTGCGGTAGAAGGTTCCGATCATTGGTGATTTTACAGTTATGTAGTTGCTAGTGTCGTCTGCTGCCGGAACTGCCGGAGCTGCCTCAGGTGCAGCTGCTGGAGCAGGAGCAGCAGGCATTGCTACTGGAGCTTGGGGAGCAACTGCCTGAATGTACGTAGGCTGTTCGCCGGCTTCTGAACCAGTTTTAATGTTGATCTTGAAGTCTTCTGTTTCGAGACTTACTTCTTGTGCGCCGCTTTTGGCCACAAACTTGATCAATGCTTGGATTTCTTTCAAGTCCATATCTGAGTGTATTAGCGTATGAAATTACGAGTTTTAATTAAATGGCCCACTTCACCCACATGGCACCCCATGTGAATCCGCCTCCAAAGGCGGCAAAAACCAAATTATCACCTTTTTTAAATTGATGACGGAAGTCCCACAAACATAATGGAATAGTAGCGGATGTGGTATTTCCATAACGTTGAATATTGATTAAGACTTTATCCTCTGAAAGTCCCATTCTTCGCGCCGTCGCATCAATGATTCTTAAATTCGCTTGGTGCGGGACAAGGTAGGCTACATCATCACCTGTCAAGCCATTTTTCTCAAGGATTTCAGCAGACGTATCGGCCATATTAGAAACAGCAAATCTGAAAACACTTTGCCCTTCTTGACGGATGTAGTGTTGTTTAGCATCAACGGTTTCATGTGACGGGGGCAGAAATGAACCACCGGCATCCATTTTAAGGAAGTTTCTTCCTACAGCATCTGTACGAAGGATTTCGTCTTGTATACCTAGATCGTCTTCATTTGGTTCCATTAGTGCAACTCCACAACCGTCCCCAAATAGGATACAAGTTGTGCGGTCTTCGTAATCCACGATAGAACTCATGACATCCGAACCTACGACCAAAACTTTTTTATACTTCTTGCTTTCAATAAATGCAGCAGCAGTGCTTACCGCATATAAGAAAGAGGAACAAGCTGCTTGAAGATCATATGCATAAGCATGCTTTGCACCAATTTCCTGAGCAATGTAGGCACTAGTAATGGCAACTGGCATATCTGGAGTTACAGAAGCGAGGATGACCATATCTACATCATCTACGCGTACTCCATACTCCTTTTTCATCGCCTCAACGGCTTTCAAGGCGAGGTAGGAGGCACCCATGCCTTCTTCAGGCTTAAGTATGCGGCGTTCTTTAATCCCCGTTCTTGAGGTGATCCATTCGTCGTTGGTCTCCACCATTGTTTCCAATTCGGTGTTTGTCAACACATATTCTGGAACATATCCGCCGATTGCGGTAATTGCTGCTTTCATAGCGTAAATCTTGAGGGGCTAAAATAGGCCCCATGTTTTTTTTAGCAGTCTTTAAAAAAGAAAAAGTAGCCTGTTCAAGGGCTACTTTTTTAACAATCAATATTTTATAAGAGGCTTAAGCCTTCTCCATTACTACTTTTCCTTTGTAGTAAAGTTTTCCTTCATGCCAGTGTGCACGGTGGTATAGGTGTGCTTCACCAGTTGTTGGGCAGATAGCCAATTGCTGATCAGCCGCTTTGTAATGCGTTCTACGCTTGTCTCTTCTCGTGCTTGACTGTCTGCGCTTAGGATGTGCCATGTTTCAATTAGTTATTTATTCAACAAGTCTTTTAATTGGTCCCACCGTGGGTCCGTATCATTTTCATTTTCGTCGTCGTTGTCTTCTAAGTAGTCTTCTAAACCGTTGCCAGCATTTGGACCGTATAGTTTGGTCGGTATGCTTAACACAACCAATTCATACACCATTTGTGCGATGTTAAATTGGTGTTCTCCATGCGGAAGAATTAATAGTTCGTCGTTTTCGTCATTGAATGATTCTCCAAACTTCACTTGAACATCAAAGCTGTTGTTCAACGTTTGCGTGAAGGGTTCGTCAGTCACATCACAGGGCGCTTGTATTGAACCTTCAAAAGAAAGTTCCAAGTCCATAACGAGCTCACTTTTAACCAGTTTCATGGTTACTTTTCCGCTTAGGCCGCGGTAGTCGTCGTACTCAAAAAGATCAAAGAACGAGTCATTCAATTCGTAGTCGAAGTTGTGTGGTCCGTTGGACAAGCCATTAAAGGCGATATCAAAGTCCTTCTTCTTCACTGCTTCAATTATCTCTGAATGAGCGTGCAAAGATATTCAAATTGTTGAAAACTTCTAATTCTTATCTTTTTGTTTTTTGAGAGGATTTGCGGTCATCTCATCGTAGCCCATTCTTGCTTGCACAGTTTCAATAGCAGTAAAGATGGCAGATAGGAATGAAGCGTGTTCCGCTGTGCCTTTGCCGGCTAAGTGCATTGCTGTACCGTGATCAGGAGAGGTCCTAACTATGTTGAGCCCAGCGGTAAAATTCGTGCCGGTTCCCATGGCAATACTCTTGAACGGAACCAATACCTGATCGTGGTACATGCCCAGAACAGCGTCAAATTTTTGTTCATAACCCTGACCAAAAAATCCATCTGCTGGGAATGGACCTTTGATAGTGGCATCCATTTTTTGTGCAGCTGCTATAGCAGGTTGAATAACTTCTTGCTCTTCTTTTCCAATTGTACCCATTTCGCCTGCATGGGGGTTCAGCCCGAGAACAGCAATGGATGGTTTAATCTTGCCGAAGTCACGTTTCAAACTTCCCACAAGTAATTCCAATGACTTTTCAATTTTAGCTTGACTTAATGCATCAGAAACATCACGTATAGGGATATGACCTGTAACGGTTGCTACTTTGAGGTGCTCGGCAGTCAAAATCATGAGTACATCATTGCCAAAGGCTTCTGCTAAATAGCCAGTGTGTCCACTAAAGCCAGGAACTGCTTCCGCGATATTGTGTTTGTTGATAGGGGCAGTAACAATGGCATCAATCTTACCCTCTTTTGCAGCAGCTATTGCGACGTCGATACTTTTCAACGCATAGGATCCACTTACGTCGGTAGGCATCCCCAACTGCAATTCTACGTTATCGTCCCACACAGAAACCAGGTTATTTTTCCCTTCCGTTATTTCGTCAATGGATTCGACAATATTGAAATTAAAATCCCTTTTATCTATGGCATTTCTATGGTAGGACGCGAGTTTTGAAGAAGCAAAAACCACAGGTGTACAGAGGTCGGTAATACGATCGTCTTCTAGCGATTTGATGATGATCTCCATACCAATACCATTAAGATCGCCACAGGTAATACCCAAAATGGGCTTTTTGAGAACGTCTTCCCCCTCCCAAGTTTGATCTTCACTTTCGAAGTCAAGACTATAGAGGTCCGATTGGAATTCAACTTGCTCCTTAACCTCTTCGGAAATTTCTGCGGCTTTCACATTTCGTGCTGGCTTATTTCCTCGATTTCGGTTTCGATTTCGACCTCCTTTATTTCTGTTTTCTGCATTGCCTTCAGCGCCCTCGACATTGCTGCTAGCCTTTGGATTTGGGTCTAGGTTGGCACCTTCACTCCCCTCAGCATTTCCTTCGGCTCGAGGCTTTCGATTGCGATTTCGATTACGCCCACTGCGATTCCTTCTGCGACCATCTCCTCCTGAATTGGGATTGTTCGCATTATTGTTGTTTGGAGTATTGTTTTGTGAATCGCTCATTTATGACGCTCTTTTGCTGATAAAATCAAAAAGTAATCGGACACCTACGCCAGTGCCTCCTTCAACGCGGTAACCAATTCTCTTTTTGAGGAAGGCTGGCCCCGCGATATCCAAGTGAATGTAGGGATAATCTGTGAAGTGCTCGAGGAATTTGCCTGCTGTAATTGCACCAGCCTCTGCTCCTCCGATATTTTTCATGTCGGCGATAGGGCTATTGAGCAACTCCTTGTATTCGTCCCAGAAAGGAAATTCTACAACGCGTTCATGCGTTGCAAAACCCCTTTCTTGAAGTGCATTCATTTCTGTTCTTGGGGCATTCCCCATGCCAACGATTGCATAATGACCAATGGCGCGAGCCGCTGCTCCTGTCAAGGTTGCCAAGTCAATAACGAGCTCTGGCTGGTAGCGCTTTGCATAGACCAAAGCATCGCTGAGAATTAATCGACCTTCGGCATCTGTGTTCATTACCTCTACGGTGGTGCCGTCAGAAATGGTGATGACATCACCCGGAGTTACTGCATTTCCTCCCGGACGGTTATCTGTTGCGGGCACTAATCCTATAACGTGTAAGGGAAGGTTTGCTTCCGCGACAGCGCTCATGGTTCCTAAAACTGCAGCAGCACCTCCCATATCACTCTTCATATCATCCATGAAGTTGGTAGGCTTCAGGCTTAAGCCACCGGTATCGTATACAACGCCTTTTCCTACTAAGACAAGCGGCTTTTCATTTACGGCGCCCTCAGGCTTGTGTTCCATAATGATGAAAACCGGAGGTTCCGTAGACCCGTAATTAACGGCCAATAGACCGCCCATCTTCAAACTTTCAATCTGCTTTTTCTCTAAAACTTCTACGGAGAAACCGTGACGCTTACCGGCTTCCTTCGCTTCGTTGGCGAGGTCCGTTGCAGTAAGGTCAATGACCGGGGTGTTGACCAGGTCGCGGGCAAAAATGGTCCCCATGGTTGCAACAGCCAAGGTTTCAACTTCAGACTGAACGCTTTCCTCCACGAATAATTGAACCAATGAGTTGCGTCGCTTGTGGTGGTCCGAGAAGTATTTCAAGAATTGGTAATTCCCCAAAATGGCTCCCTCGCTAATCTCCGCTGCATGCGGACCGAGAATGGCTACACGATCGGCAAAGATGCCATTGACCTTTAAACAAAGACTATTTCCCGCTTGGCGCATCTTTTCCGCCCGAGCGTTCGCGTCTAGGTCGTTTTTAACCTTATATATCCAGGTGGTTTGTGCGCCATTTTGAAGTTCTAACCATTTTTCGTCGTAACGTTCACCGAGGCTATGTACGCGCTCAAGTTGCGCTTCATTGATATTTGCCGCTAAAGAAGTGACATCTGTATAAACAATAGCTAAAGGTCCGTTGTAATTAGGGGTGTATGTTGAGACTTTCATGAATGAAAATATTTAGCATCAAATGTACTATTTTAACCAACCACAAAACACCCCCCATGTTTACCGGAATTATTGAAAACCTTGCCAAAGTCGCAAAGCTTGAAAAAAGCGAGGGCAACCTTGAACTATATATGGAGTCAGAATTGGCTTCAGAAATGAAAATTGACCAGAGTGTAGCGCACAATGGCGTCTGCTTGACCGTAGTTGAGATTTTCGGTGACCGCACCTATCGCGTGACTGCCATTGATGAAACGCTGCAAAAAACGAATCTCAATGACCTGAAAGAAGGTGCTTTGGTCAATCTTGAGCGTTGCATGTCCATGGGTGACCGTTTCGATGGTCATATTGTACAAGGCCATGTAGATCAGGTTGGCGTTTGTGAAGCGGTTGAGGAACACGATGGCTCTTGGACGTATACCTTTAGTTACGACCCTACACAGGGAAATGTAACGGTAGAAAAAGGTTCCATTACAGTGAATGGCACCTCTTTGACCGTAGTTAATTCCCAAGAAGGTAGGTTCAGTGTAGCTATTATCCCATATACCTATGAGCATACGGTATTCCACACCTTACAAGTCGGCCACCGTGTAAATCTTGAGTTTGACGTCATCGGAAAATATGTGGCGAGAATGTTGAAAGGCTATACTTCTTGAAAGCCATAACTGCCATAGCGATACTCGACGATGAGCGTCTTGCCGTTGACGGCATGGTGTTCCAGTTGTCGCGTCTAATTCCAGAGGCGAATGTGGCAGGATTCACACAACAAAGTGAGTTTTTGAGTTTTTGTGAAGCTCAACGGCCGGACCTCGTATTTCTGGACATGGAAATGCCCAATACAACCGGTTTAGAAGTAGCGGCACAAATAAAATCTTTAGTAGGAAATATCATCTTTGTCACTGCACACAGTGAGTACAGTTTAGCTGCTTTTGATACGGCGATAGATTACATTCTTAAACCGGTTTCGCCAAAGCGTCTGGAGCAAAGTTTGGAAAAGGTTGCCAGGTTGCAACCTGTAGGGCTCTACAAAGAGCAAAGCATTAAAATACCAATAAAAGGCAGCTTTCACGAGATCCCAGAGTCAAAGATAAATTCGTTGCGCGGTCAAAGAAACTATACCGAAGTGGTAATGAGCACCGGTGAAAAGCATTTGGTAGCTCGAACGCTGAAGAGTTTTGAGGAAAGTCTTTCGAGCAGATTCAGCCGCATTCATAAAAGCATCATTATTCGAAAAGATGCGGTAAAATCCATTTCGTGGGGTTCAAAAATCATGGTGTACTTGATCGATGGCTTTTCTGTGGAAGCCTCAAAAAGCAGGATGGAAAAGTCGGACTGGGATGCGAATTAGAAAATTTCTTGTTGTTGCTCTTGCTCTGGTTTTTTCTGCCTGTAGTGTTTCGGAGCGCCCTAAAGTCCCGGAGGGAGTAAACCGACTGTATCAATACACAGTAACAGATTCAATTTATATTCAAGGCTTAGAAGAGTTGATTGCTAGCGACAAGCAACAAGATGAGGCTTGGGGATGGTACTTGAAGGCTCGAGATCTAATTGTCCAAGGTATTAGCGTTCAGGCATTGCCAATGTTGGAGCGTAGTGAGATTCTTTTTCGAAGTTTGAATGACGACTATGGTTTGTCACGAGTGCTACTCCTCAAGGCTCATGGCTATTGGGTTTTAGGTTCGGGGGAAGAGATTTTAGCAACCTCTGAAGAAACCATGGCTTTACGACAAGGGGACACCATGAGCTGGGCTACGGCTGCAGGGAATTATTCCACCTACCTGATTGATTTTGGGTACTATGAAAAGGCCTTGGAATATTCAGATACCGTATTGTCCATTTTTAAAAAGCGACGTGCCGTTAATCCCAGTGAGGCTTATGCGGTTCGGGCGGAGGCCTTGCATAGATTAGGAAAAGATTCGGCACAAGTAGATAGCCTGATTCAAGGTGCCCTCTCCTTGGTAACACAAGCGGTGCCTGATATTGACAAGCAGAATATTTATCTGCGTGCTTTGGGCTTGAATGCCATGTCACAAGAGCAGTTAGCCACTTGTATTCTATTTGCTCGATCACATGAGTTTTGGGCTTTAGAAGCGAAAGCAAGAGCACAGTTTGTAGCCTATGAACTCATAGGAGAAAGCAAAGATGAGGCAATAGCTGCGGAGATTTTAGCGAATAAAAATGCACTCCAGCAGGTCGATGAGGGGCAAAGTAAGTTCTTGGCTTTTGAGCTTGAACGGGGGAAACGGGAACGATTGCGCTTTGAGGAAACGGCCAAACTTCGCCAGCAAACCCTCGTGCTATTCATAGGTCTTGCGTTGATGTTGTCGCTTGTGATTTGGTCGTTTTACAGGAACGCATTGAAGACGCGTGAGGCGACCATGGGTATGCAAGAGGCGGAGTTGGAGTTGGAATCGTATAAGAATAAAATAAGACCACATTTTTTATTCAACCAGCTTAACAACGTCAGCGGAATTTTGAATCAGGAACGCGTATTGGACGCCCAGGAATACTTGGCTGAATTGGGCCAATACTTAAGAAGCCTCTTGGGTGAGCAGAATGCACATTTTTCGACGATTGAAGCTGAGATTAAGCATTTACAATCCTTTGTCAATCTGCAACAGCAAAGTTCATATGGCCATGTTGCTTATTCCAATTCAGTAGAGGGGGTTACTTCAAAAGCACTGATGCCAACGGGGTTGCTACAGCCTTTAGTCGAGAATAGCTTCAAATATGCAGGCCATGGCCGTGCTGATCAACCTTGGATTAAAATCACTTTCAAAGGAATAGCCGGCGGTGTATTGCTTGAAATTCAAGATTCTGGATTTGGAGATTTGCCCCCTGTAGGAGGAACAGGGAATGGGTTAGCCCTAGTTGAGCAACGCATAAAGTTTCATCAAAAACGCTCGAAAACTCCTATAAATTGGGCGTTTGAGACGAATTTCACCAAAGAAAAAGGCACCGTCAGTATAACGATGCCTTTGATGACCTAATCGTGGCCTAAGTTTATTGGTACAGCTAAAGTATCGTTTCAGACACTCTTATTGGCTTGAATTTATCGTAGGGCCGATTACTTTATCCTACACAAATGGATCAAGGTCCATATTCCCGCCACACAATATGATTCCAGAGGTGCCTACCCCGTGTTTTAAGGCTACAGCTAATCCGGCAGCGGCCGAGGGTTCAACGAGTTGTTTTAAACGACTGGTAGTGAATCTCCAAGCTTGTTTTAGCTCGTCTTCGGATGCGGTAATGATCTCATGAACGTATTGCTGGATGATTTCAAAATTGCGTGTACCAAGTGAAGTACGCAGTCCATCTGCAATGGTATCTGGATTCTGGACAGGTATGCGTGTACCCGCTTGAAAACTTTGGTATGCATCGTTGGCATTTTCGGGTTCGCAACCGATCACCTTTGCGTTACCGAAATATTGATTGGCCAACGCTGCTCCACTCAACAACCCTCCGCCACCAACGGGAACAAAAAGCAGTTCCAGATGTGGCTGGGCTTCCAACAATTCTATCGTAGCCGTCGCTTGTCCAGCGATGATGTCATAGTTATCATATGGGTGTATAAATACAGCACCAGTTTCTTTTTGAACTTGATCTGCGGTAGCTTCACGCGCATCGAGAGTGGGTGCGCAGAAGGTGATGATCCCCCCGTATTGTTCAACCGCAGCAATTTTCGTTTTGGGCGCATTGTCCGGCATGACGATGTAGGCCTTGGCGCCTATTTGTGCGGCCGCCCACGCAAGCGCAGCACCATGGTTGCCAGAGCTGTGAGTGAGAAAACCATTTGCTTTGCCTTCGGCATCATTCACTAGGACCGCATTCATCGCGCCTCGTGCCTTGAATGCTCCGGTCTT